>Ga0164242_10006063_pt1 | contig 13370 bp, 11 predicted proteins | sample OricomgcompostMG_FD_108783 | JGI IMG/M metagenome (GOLD analysis project Ga0164242, IMG submission 108783) | Miracle-Growth compost microbial communities from Emeryville, California, USA - Original compost - Miracle growth compost (MG) ...
ATGGGTTAAACAAATTGTCGATTACAAGAATGAACTCATCCTTCAACTCAAGGCTTCACTAGCAGCCAATAAAGAGAAAGATGCCATCAATAAACGATATGCAGACAATGAAGTGGGCTTGGCCGATGCGATCAAAAAACTGACGATTGATTGGAAATCTCAGTTGATCCGGGCCGAGAAAGCGGAAGCCGAACTGGCCTCCCTCCGTGCATCAGTAGGTGGTGAGAAGTGGATCGATGTGAAGCAGGAATTGCCACCCTATGGAGTTCCTGTGCTGGTCGTATATCACGGTGTCGTGCAACATATTACCTATTCCAGAGACATCGGTGAGTGGGTTGCTTGTGAGAATGGAGACTCAGACCACATGCCAGAGAGTTTTGTGACCCATTGGCAGCCACTTCCTGCCCCACCCTCACTACCTACTGAGAAGGAGTAAGACGATGCGCGACTTTCAACTTGAAGTCATTGAGAAGTATCCGGATGCCCATATCCGTCATGTAGGCAAGCATTGCTCCGTATTTGCAGAAGGTAAGCGACTAGGAGGCTATTCTCTTCTGGAAGAAACCGCATGGTGCTATGCGAGAGTTGATCCATTATTTGAGCCGAAAGTCGAGGCCCAGATATGACCCCAACGCGAGCACTGATTGAAGCCGCAGAAGCGATACTGGCCGATAAGGCTCGTGATTTGACGCTCTACGTAAGGCTTCAGGCTGCTATTGCCTCCGCTAAAGCAGCAGAAGAAGAAATCGAGACCCGGTGGATCGAGATAAAGGAAGGTTGCGAACTTCCGCCCTATGGTGTTCCGGTCTGGGTGGTGTGGAACGGCAACGTTCAGCATGTAGCTTATTCACGGGATATCGGCGAATGGGTGCCGTGCGGCGGCGATAGCGATACTGCACCGGACGGCACGTTTTCTCACTACCGCTATATAGACGGACCGAAGGAGAAGTAGATGAAGCCAGTCTCGCCGGTGATGCCGGGCATGGAGCACGTTCGAGAGGTTGTGATTGCGAAGGACCAGCCGGAGTACCTGCCGCTGCCGGCGGTGGTGTTGAACAAGGCGCATGGGACGCCGGTGATGACGCGGTGGCGCTTTACCGACGAAGAACGCGAACTGATTAAATTCGGCCATGATGTGGTGCTGACGCAGTTGACCTTCGGCCATGCTTTGCAGCCAGTGCATCTGTAGGTGGTGCATCAGGAGAGCGTGCCGGAGGTGGATCATCTGGGGGAGCCGCTGCGATGAGCTATCGCACCATTGTCGGCAAGTGTGAAGAGCGGTTGAAAGAACTGCCGGATGCTTCGGTCGACGCTATTGTGACCGACCCACCGTATCATCTGACTGCGGATAAAAAAGGCGGCACGGGACCAGCGTCGGTGAACTTGGAATCACCCTACGGTCGAGCGAGAGTTACCACCGGATTTATGGGGATGACGTGGGACGACGGCGATATTGCGTACAACGTGGCGATGTGGCAAGAGTGTCTGCGGGTGTTGAAACCGGGCGGCTATCTGCTTTCGTTTGGCGGCAGCAGGACGTATCACCGCATGGCGTGTGCGATCGAGGATGCGGGGTTCGAGATTCGCGACCAGATCATGTGGATCTATGGCAGCGGATTTCCGAAGAGCCATAATCTCAAGGGAGATTGGGACGGCTGGGGCACTGCACTAAAGCCTGCGCATGAGCCGATTGCAGTGGCGCGAAAGCCGTTCAAGGGAACTGTGGCGGAGAACGTGTTGAAGAATGGCACGGGTGCGCTGAATATCGCAGGATGCCGGATCGGCACGCAGGAGATGCCCAGTAACCAGTTGGCGCAGTGGTCAGGTTTTGGGCAGATGAAGAGGCCAGAGTATACGCAGGTGATGAACACAGGGCGCTGGCCAGCGAATGTGATCCATGATGGATCGGACGAAGTCCTTGATGCCTTTCCTTCTGCGCCCGGCCAACAGGGTTTTGTTGGCGTGAGGCAAGGAGATAGGCCGAGCGTGAATGTCTATGGGGACTATGGCCCGCGTATTGATACTTTCCCTCGGGGTGATTCTGGCAGCGCAGCTCGCTTCTTCTACTGCGCCAAGGCCAGCAAGGAAGACCGTAATGAGGGTTGCTATGCGTTGCCCGACAAGCCAAGCGGCATGGTTTCGAACACCAGTGGCCAACACATCACCCGTCGCGATGGTGGAGCGCCGGGGCCGAGCAAGAACAACCATCCCACCGTAAAGCCGGTCGATTTGATGCGCTACTTGTGCCGATTGATTACGCCTCCGGGAGGAACGGTGCTCGATCCGTTTATGGGCAGCGGGAGTACGGGCAAGGCAGCGCTGATGGAAGGGTTCGACTTCATCGGCATCGACGAGAATCCGGAGTATGTGCGCATCGCTGAGAGTCGCATGGCGGCGATTTCACCGTTGTTCAATATGCGCGAAGGCGATAGTGTCGCTGTATGAAGCAGCGACCTGCTTTTCCCAAGCCCAAGGACATGCCGCGGCGCCGGAGCGTCGAGCCTGTGGCGACGATGCTGGACGGGCGCGAGGTTTGCGACCTGCGCAGCCGGGCGGGGATGGCGGAGTACAGGCTGCGGACGCTGAAGATGTGGCAGCGGCAGAACCAGCGCTGTCCGCGCTGCGGCAGGTTGATCGCCTGGACCGAGGCGAGCTTCGACCACGAGGTGCCGCGCGGTTATAACGGCGCGCTGCGCGACGACCGCATCGAGATCCGGGTGCCGGTGGCGTGGGACGAGGACGGCAGGGTGACCGAAGAGAAGGTAGTGTGGCAGAACCAGTGCCTGCATCTGTGGTGCAACATCGCCAAGGGATCGCGGCGGGAGATCCCGCTGCTGCGGCAGACCCAGATATTCACAGATGCGATTACCGTTGACAGAAATTTGCAATCGCCGGAGACTGCAAGCGTAGACCTACCTTCCGAGGGTGATGATGAAGAACAAGATGTTGGTGGCAGCAGTGATGGCGATGACCTTGATGTGCGCGGGATGTGCGCGGAACGTGAACGCGCCGACGCCGACGCCGGTGCAGACGGCAGCGACGCTGCTTGACGACTTTGCCGCCAGCGCGCAGGCGGCGCAGCAGGCGGAGATTGCGGTGTACCAGCAGGCGCTGATCGACAAGGCCACCCATGCGCAGATCGAGAAGGCGTTTGAGGCAGTGGCGCAGGACCAGGCGGCGGTGAGCCAGTTGATGACGGCGGGAGCGAGCCAGGCCAGCGTGAGCGCGGCGGTGGCGGCGTTGACGGCGGAGATCAACGGCGACCTGACCAATGGGGTGCTGGGCGTAAAGGACGCGGCCAGCCAGGCGAAGCTGAAGGCGCTGGTGACGGCGCTGGGCAGTTCGGCGCAGTTGATTGCCGCAGCCTACGGCGGCAACTGAAAGTTTCAGAGACTGATTTGAGGAGTGTGGCTGATGGACACGAACGACACGTTGAACGATTCTCTGGCGATCGCCAGCCTGGTGGCGACGCTGCTGCCGACGCTGGTGACGCTGTACGACAAGATCGTCGCCAATAACCAGAACGCCGGTCTGACGCCGGCGGCGACGCTGCTGGCCGATGTGCTGACCATCAGCAGCCAGATGGAGCAGACGGCAGCGACCGAGATTGCGGCGGCGGGCCAGTAAAGAGTGAGGCTTTACCCGAAGCGGGAAGAGGAGGATGGACGATGGCACTGGCATTGATGAATGAAGCGGAGAGGATGTACCGGCAGTTTCAGGAAGAGGAACGGAATCGCCGCACGATGATGCGCGAAAGGGAACGGATGCGGGAGCTTGACCCGATGAACTACCTTGGCATCTCCTTGAACTCTTATCCGTCGTCCTTTGGCGGATGGTCGACGATTCCGGGCGAGGCCATCGCCGATAAGCCCAAGACGGTGCCGGCGAAGCCTTCGACGAAGATGCTGGACGTGGTGGAGACGCCGGAGATGGACATGGACAATGCCCGTGTCGGTCTCGCTGTCGAGGTGGAAGACCTGCTGGGCTATAGCGCCTTACGCAAGGATGTGAAGGCTCCGTCGAAGCTGCAGCGCGTTCTGGCCGAACTGGAGATCGAGGTGTACGCCGACGAGAAGGTGGCCGAGTACAAGCAGAAGATGCAGGCCCACTTCCAGACCAAGGCGGACAACGCCGATCGCAAGCGCATCCAGGAGACCCGCGGCATGGGGCGGCGGACGCAGACGGTGGTGAGCTGGAAGCTGGTCGACCTGGCCAAGTACGGCAAGCCGGTGCCGGAGCATGTGCTGCGCAAGTGCGTCCAGATCAAGAAGGCGGCACCGGAGGCGACCTTCCACGTCGATGAACTGGTAGAGGAGACGCGGACGCTTGACCCGTTCATGATCGTGAAGCTGGGTGACGACAAGGCCGTGATCGAGGTGTGGGACGAGCCGACGTTCGAGGAGTAGCGTCCCGATGATTACTTTCGCCTGTATTGTGGGAGGCTTGATCCTTTGCCTTCTCTTGAGAATTGCATTGAAGATGAACCAATTTGCTAAGGAGCTTGAAAAGATGTCTACGACCCCTACTACGGATCTCGCCACGGCGCTGACCGACCTGACCACCGCCGTCAGCAACAACACGACGGCCTCGACCGCCAACACCGCAGCGATTACGACCTCGACGCAGGACATCCAGAATGCGACGGCGGCGATTACGGCGGCCATTGCCGACCTGCAGAACCCCAACACGGAGATCGGGCCGGCGATCACTGCCATTGAGGCGGCGGTGGCGTCGATCAACAGCAGCACCGAGCAGATTACCGCCAACAACACGACGCTGGCCAACAACAACACGGCGGTAGAGACGAGCACGGCATCGCTTACCTCGGCGTTGTCGGCTCCGGGCGCGGGTACGTCAGGGGGCGGCGGCGAATCGACGGCGCCAGCGGCACCGGCGGCCTAAAAGGGAGAACGCGCCCTTCGAGCACTGGCCACCTGCCAAGAAGGTGGCCAGTGCTCTTTTAGCGTAGACAGAAAGATTGCAGTCAAAGTAGGCTGACGATAACGATGGGTCCGCTGCGCCGGACACCTGAACTTTGGGGTGTTCGATGCGTTTGCGCACAAAGCATGTACTTCTGGGTGTGGTGGGATGGCTGTTGACGGCGCTGTGCGCCTTCGGACAGGCGAGCGGAACGATCAGCGGACAGGTCTTTACGATGCAGGGGCGGCCGGCGGCATTTGCGCCGATCCGCGTGTGTGCCAATACCAGTACAGGGACGCCCTGCACGCCGACGGCGAGCATCTTCAGCGATAGCGGGCTGACGCAACCGCTGCCCAACCCGACGACGGCCGACCAGTACGGCAACTACAGCATCTTTGTGGCAGTGGGCGTCTACCTTGTGCAGATTACGCCGGCGGCGGGAACGACCTATACCTATCTGGTCTCCGTGGCCTCGGGTTCAGGCGGGGGCGGGGGCGGGAGCGTGTTGCAGGCCCCGCAGTACCGCATCTACATCCAACCGAATCCGGGAACGAATGCGATCGCCGGACCGGCGCCCACGACGGGGAACGCTGTGGCTCCGTTGATGCAGGGGTTCTATAACACTGATCTGTTTACGTCGGGAAGCGGGAACAATGGCTTAGGGAACCTGGAGGCGGGAAGTTGTTCCGGCGGCGGATGCACGCCGATGTTCCCGGCGACCAGTACCTCGACGGAATCCTCTCTGCCCAAGGTGGGCAATACGCATGTGCAGGACTATCGCGGCGGGTCGCAGGCGGATTATTTCTACAATCCCTCGTCGAGCGGCGCGGCCGGGTACAATCCCTCCGGCGCGCGGCCCGGCGCGGCCAAGGCGCTCATCCTCAACGTAGACCAGTCGCAGATCACCAGCGGCGGCCAGGGGTTCCTCGGCGTGAATGAGGTTGAGAACTTCAACCAGCCGGGATGGAGCTGGGGAACGGTCACGGGACAGGTCGGGTTTTCGGACTGGTCGGCCGTCAAGGGCCGCGTGTTCGCGATGAGCGTGTCTTCGCCGGGGATCGCGCAGTATTCGGGCGGCCAATTCTTCAAGTATTCCGTCGGAGACTCGGCGCTTCAGTACCAATACAACCACTGCGACGCCAGCTTCACTGCGGGTTCCGACGAGGGATGCGACGGCTACATTGCGCAGGTGCTGCAAAATACGACGTGGTTCCAGGGTTCTGTAGGCGCCGGCGCGACGACGGGAACGCAGGCGTTGCCGACGAGCTACATCAGCAGCGCCAGTGCGCGGCCGCAGTTTTCCGTCGGCGGCTACATGCTGGACGTCACACGTCCCCTGCTGACCAATGCGCATGTGACGGGGCCTTCCGTGCAGATGCCGAACAACGGGCCATGGGCCTTCCCGGTGGACGCGACCGTAACGGAGTCGACCGCGTGGGGCTACGCCAATGCCAACATTCCCGCGCCGGCAAACCCCACGCAGGCGAGCACGGACACGATCGCGTTTACGGTGACGGGCGGCACCAATGCCGGCGGGTTCACGACGGGCAAGGCGTGGCTTGATGGCGCGGCGCTGCCGGAGCAGGTGATGATCACTGCGGTTGGCGCTATCTCGGGCGGCGTGCAGACGGTGACCTTTACCCACTTTTACCCGAACCCGGCGCAGGGTGCTTCGGTGCAAACGATGCTGTTCCAGGGCGGGACGAACGGATTTTACGACGCCACCGCCGTTGCGAGCGGCACGACCTACGGAGGGATGCCGACGGCCTACACGATATTCGGCGCGACCGACAGCAGCCACCTTGTCGGGCGGTTCTCGACGGGAGGCTCGAACCTTGCGATCCCATCGTTCTACAACTCTGGGACAACCAATGTCCAACTCCTGAATCTGTCCGTATCGGGGACTACGGTGACCGCCAGTTGCAACTGCGGCTCGACGGCGTGGGTCTTCAACGGACTCGCCTCGGCCGTGATCTCGAACGCTACGAACTCGGCCTTCAACGGCACCGTCTCGGGGGTGCGCGCGATCAACAACAACCAGTTGCAGTGGACGCAGACGGTGACCGGAACCTCGGCGCAGGCTTACATCTCGTATGCGCCGACTGCTTACGCCTTCTCCCTGTTCCCGGGAGCCAGGGTCGTGCAGCCCGCCACCTCCGCCGCGCCGACGGTCGCGCTGCTGGAGCCGAACGACGTCGCATGGACCTTCAATGACCTCATTCAGAACATTCAGCAGCCGTCCTACAGGGGGACACTGATTGGCGGGTTGAATGAGATCATCAGCCCTGACTCTCAGGACCAGGCGGGACTGGCCTTGGCCGGCTTCGGCGTCACAGGCGCCGGTATCAGCGGACTGTACAAATACTTCTCGGTCAACAACACCAACAATGCAAACATGTACCAGGGCGATGGCGGACTGCTGAAGCCTCCCCTTGGCATGCTGTTCTCGGGACCGATTGGAACGGCTTTTGAACTGACCGTCGCGCCTATCGACCGAAGTCCGGTCATCTCGATCGGCTGCGCGATCGACGGGTGCAACAGCACGAACGACATCAATATTTTGCTTATCAATAACGCCGCCGGGAAGATGAGCTACACGCCCAGCGCCAATCAGTTCTATCTCAACAGTCTGGGAACGCCGACCATTCAGGCCACGGTCCTGAGCACCGGCGACGGAAGCTACCTCAACGGCGGCGTGACGGGCGGGGCGCAAGTGGCGCTGACGGCGGCCAGCGCCGTGACTCACAATCTGTACCCCTCGCTGGGAAGCTACGGCATGTTCGGCAACAAGACGCTGCTGGACACCAGCGCCGACGTGGCCGCGCATACCTACTATGCGGGAACGATTCATGCCGGGGCGCTGCCTCCGACGGCCATTGGCGTGGCCACCGGAGGTACGCCCGGAAGCTCGACCTACAGCTACGTCGCGATCTCGAACACGCAGAACGGTCACAGCGTACAGTCGGCCACAGCGACGACGACGGTCGGTAACGCGACGCTGAACTCCACCAACACCAACAGTCCGCAGTTCGTACTGGGCAAGGGCGCGCAGTCCACCGACATTTATCGTACGGCGGCGCCAGCAGGATACGCGCTCGGCCGCATCTGCACGGCCGTCGATAACCAGAGCCTGGCCGGAAACGGCGATGCGCCCTGTATCGATAGCGGACAAGCAACCACGGGGAGCTTGCCGTCCAATGTGGACACGTCGGGGACGATCTATTCCGCGAACGCTACCATCGGCAACCTGACAGTGACGGGAACATGCACGGGTTGTGGAAGCGGCGGCGGCATTGGAAGCATTACCTGGTCGCTGCCCTCGTGGCTGGCGGCATCGCCGACCACCCTGTCGGGGAGCGGAACGCAGACGTTTGCGGCGGCGACCGGGCAACCGGCAAACCAGTTTTTGGCCACGCCGGACGGGGTGACCGGCGCAGTGGGCCTGCGCACGATCGTACCGGATGATCTTCCTGTGGGAAGCGCTTCCGCCTTTGGGGTCTTCAAGTGCGACAACACCACCATCACCTGTGCCGGTGGTGTGCTGACTGCGGTAGGCGGCGGCGGAGGAATGGTGTATCCCAGCGGGTCAGGCATTCCCGTGGTCGTCTCGGGCAGCTCGTGGGGAACGACGGTGGCCGCGCCCGCAGGAACGATTGTGGGAACGACCGATACGCAGACGCTGACCAATAAGACGCTCGACGGCGTGACCCCGACGATGATGGGGTATCTGGACGCGACCAGTTCGATCCAGACGCAGTTGAACGCGAAGGCCCCGCTGGCTTCGCCGACGTTTACCGGAACGGTGACACTGCCGGTGACCGGATCGACGCAGTGTCTGCATGTGAACTCGGCAGGTGTGGTGAGTGGAACCGGGTCGGACTGCGGCAGCAGCAGCGGCGGGATTACCGGATCGGGCACGACGGGCTACTACGGGCTGTGGACCGGAACCACGGCGATGGGCAACGGCCATCTTGACGATGGCGTGACCACGGCGAGCACGATTACCTCGACCGAGCCGATAGTGGCTCCAAGCTACGGCACCAGCGGAACAACGAACGGCTACTTCGACCTGACGGCGACGGGAACTGCTCCGGGAGCTGCGCCGGCGAACGCGGTGCAGGTGGAAGCTCCGAGCAGTGTGACCGCCTATCGGATAGAGCTTCCGGGAGCGGCGCCGACCAGCGGCAATACCTATCTGAGCTGCACGGCGGCGAGTCCTTCGGTGTGTTCATGGGCTGCGGGCGGAGGCGGGTCGGGCACGGTGACCAGCGTCGGCTTTACCGGCGGCCTGATCTCGGTGGCCACGGCAACGACAACCCCGGCCTTTACCGTTGCGGGAACTTCGGGCGGCGTGCCTTACTTTTCGAGCGCATCGACGTGGGCTTCTTCGAGCGTGCTGACGGCAAATGTTCTGACCAAGGGCGGCGGCGCAGGCAATGCTCCCGGCAACAGTAGCATTACCGACAATGGAACGACGGTGACCTCGACCGACAGCGGCGGTTTTGTGGGAACGACGTTTACGGCGAATGGAACGACGGCCGGGTTTGTAGATCTTCCGCAGGGAACGACGAGCGCGGCGGTGGCCCCATGCAATGTCGCGAACTCGATCTGCTTCCAGGCACCCGCTGCAGTAACTTCGCAACTGCGGACCTTTGCGGGAACCCCGGCAACCGGTTACAGCTACTGGACGAACACCTCGGGATCGATGGTGGAGACGATTGTTCCCGTGCCGACACGCCAGCTTTACTGGAACACGCAGCCGACGCTGTTTGCCACGTCGACGGTCCTCGGCCCGATCTTCCATCAGACGACGGCTTCTACGATCCTGACCGTGACGGCCCAACTGACAGGCACGATCTCGTGTACGGCAGCGCCGACGGTGGCTCTCCTTGATCTGGGGACTTCGGTGACGACCGCTTACGGTTCGGCGACGGTGCTGACCTCGCTGGCGACAGGGACGAGCGACGGGGCTTTTGCTTCGACGGGACTTAGCGTTGCGGTCGCTGCCGGACATTACATCGGAGTGGGCTACAGCGCGGGCACCTGCGCGACCGCACCGACAATTGATGTGACTGCCGAGGTGCAGTAATGCGATATCTTCTTCTGTTCGGACTGCTGTTCTTTCAGGGCATCGGCGGCGGGGCGGGATTTGGCGGCGGCGCGGGCATGGGGGGCGGAATGAGTTCTCCGCCTGCCGGGATTGCCCATGTACAGAGCTGCGCGAACTATGTGGGCAGCGGCGGTATCGCGAGCGTGGACTGCACGTTCGGCAGCAACGTGACAGCCGGAGATTTTGTCTATGCCTGCGTCTCCGGCATCGACAGCGTGACGGCCACCTGGACGGGAATAGGCGGCACCGTGGTCGCCGATCCGCCGATGGCCAATGTCTACTGGAACACCAGCATCTACAGCTCGTGCGCGTATCTGGAGAATGTGACGGGAGGTTCGGCTGTGCTGACCGCCTCCTTCAGCCCGAGCAATGGTTATACCTCGATCAACGGCGAAGAGTTCAGCGGGGTGGCGACTACCTCCGCGCTCGACCAGTCGGACACGCCGTCCGCCTTCGGGCCGACGACAACGCCGACCAGCAACAGCGTGACCACGACGCAGAACGGGGAGGCCGTTCTCGGCTATGTTTGCAGCGGGGCCAGTACGACGATCACCGCAGGCAGCGGTTATACGGCAGGCGGCCTATCGGGTTTCCCATGCCTGCTGGAGTGGCAGATCCAGTCGACAGCGGGATCGATCGATGCAACCGCAACGCTTGGAGCCAGCAATTTCTGGATCGCGCACGTCGCGACGTTCAAACACCCATGAAAAGACTATTCCTACTCTTCGTTCTGGCGGCGTGTTCGATTTCGGCCCACGCGACCACATGGTACATTCGCACGGACGGCGGCACGGCCACGCAATGCACCGGGACGACCAACGCGGCCTATCCCGGAACAGGAACGGGCGTGGCCTGTGCATACAACCATCCGTTTTACCTGGTGACGAACAACACCGATGCCTCCGCGTTTGCGTGGAAGATTGCGGCAGGAGACACGGTTCAATTCGAGGACGAAGGCCCGTATTACATTGGGCTTGGGCCGCTCAACGGCCTCGGCACCGACTGGCTGGCCTGCGGCACCGATGCGGTGGACTGCGTTCTTCCCGTCGACATACCTTCGACCGCCGCCAACCCTACGCGCATTCTTGGCGCGAATGCGGGCAATTGTCACACGCCGGGGCACACCGGGACGACCAATGCGACGAAGCTGGTGGGCATCAACGGGGCTTATTGGATGTGGAGCCTGCAGGGTAGCCAATCGGTCGACATGGAGTGCTTCGACTTCAGCCAGCCGGACACTTGCACCTCGGTCTCTTCGAATTACGAGATCACGGTGCAGGATTCCGCGCTCTCTGGCGGCACGGCAACGTATCAGGTGGAGCAGTTCTACGGCGGCGGCACGATCCTTGCGCCCACGGAACGCATCAACATCGCGGGAAGCACCAATGGCGGCGGCGTGTTGAACTTCACCAACAAGCCGGTCGCTACGTTCGCCAACTCCACCTACACCATTACCAGCAGTCAGGCCACCGGAACCACTGTGACGCTGGGCTACACCGTGGTCAGCGGCACGCCCCCGGCAGCGGACGGAAGGCAGCAGGTGTATCTGCAAGGGTTGACCAACAGCATCCCCGGCATCAACGACCAGTACGACGTCGCCAGTTCGACGGGCGGGTCGACGGGCACGTTCACCGTTGTAGACAGCAACGCCACGACCACGCCGCTGCAGGCGGAGAACGGCACTGGGTCAAACGCCTATACCGGCACCCTGACTGTTACAGGCATGGGTGCAGGCACGGTGGCCGCGGCGGCTGACACGGGAACCGTGACGCCCACAGGGCTGTGCGTGCAGGGAACGAACAACTTCGCGCAGACCGCCCTGCACTTTGCGGAAGGATCGAACCAGGGGCCAGCTAACCTCACGCTGAAGGACATCAGCGCGCATGGGCTTGCGGCGCGCGCCATACGCGGCAGCCACTTAAACATTCTTGACACGGACACCACGACGATCTCCGACCTGTACATGTACGGCAACGGAGAGACGGGGTTCGATTCGGATTCGGGCGATGGCGGAACGGCGAACGAGTCGATTGGAAACATCAACATCAGCCACATCATCTCGGACTGGAACGGATGCATCGAAGTGGAGCCGGACGGCGGCGTGATCGGAAGCGCGGGTTACGATGATTGCGTCGACCAGCAGTTCGGGGGCAATGGAGACGCGGTGGTGATGGTCGCCACCAAGGGAACGTGGACCTGGTCTGATCTTGATCTGGAGCTGAACGCGCAGGACGGTTTCGACTCGCTGCATATGGGCGATGACCTGACGGCCAAGCCCACGGTCAACTCCACGCGCATTTACGCCTATGGAAACGAAGGGCAGTCTATCAAGGGCGGCGGCGCGAACGTAACGGTCACCAACAGCATCGGCATCACCAACTGCAATACCTTTCTGACGGACTCCTATCCATTGAACCCTCCCGGCTGGAATGCGCGGATCGGGGCAACTTGCCGTGCCAATGACGCGATGGTGTTTGCCATGGCGGATGGAGACACCCTGAATGTGGAGTATGTGACCAACATCTCTGACGCCACGGTGAGCTGGGATTTTTCTCCCGCAGGCGTGGGCGACTGCACGAACAACTGCATCGTCAACATGAAGAACAATGTTACGCTCGGGTTTCTTCACCCTGGCGGCGGTGGCGCTTATACGGGGCCGGTTTCTGTTGAAATGACGACCGACCCGTGCGCCATCGCGGGGTCAAGCTGCTCCTTCAACTCGTGGTCGCGCATCGGCAATACGGGGACGACGTGCCCTGGCGACGCGAACGAGACGAACTATATCTGTCCGGACATCACGGTCACGCCGCTCTTCGTCAAGGAAGCGGCAATCAATGACATGAACGTAGAGCCGATTGCCGGAAGCCCGTTGATCGGCGCGGGAACGCCCATCTCCGGGATCACGACGGATTACGCGGGAAATGCGAGAGCAAACCCGCCCACGATCGGGGCCTACGAGTTTATGTCCAGCCCGGCGACGACAATGGTCTTTGGCGGAAGTGCCTTGATCCATTTTTAGCGCAGGACACGCTCTCTGCGCAGATGCTCTTTGCAGTCTCGCTCTGGCCACCAGTAGCGCAGACGAGGCTGCGGAGTGCGGAGCCGGGTGTAGGCCATGTGGGCAAGAACCTTGTAGCGGTCGCGGGGCACGATGGCTCCGGAGAACGGCCATAGCAGGAAGGACGCGACGGCAAAGGACCAATAACGCGGGTCGCCTTGTTCCCGGAGCGACAGGGCGGTGCGATAGAAGAGGCGAGCTTCGATCCTTCGTCGCCAGAGCGACTTTGAGAGGCCGCCCAGGCCGCTGAGTAAAAGGTCATCGAGCATCCCCAGCGCGGCG
>Ga0164242_10006064_pt1 | contig 13369 bp, 12 predicted proteins | sample OricomgcompostMG_FD_108783 | JGI IMG/M metagenome (GOLD analysis project Ga0164242, IMG submission 108783) | Miracle-Growth compost microbial communities from Emeryville, California, USA - Original compost - Miracle growth compost (MG) ...
ACTGCACGGCGGCGACGTCGTTGCGGAAAGTGCCGGCGTGGGCCACGGAAGCGTGTTTGTCTGCCGGCTTCCTCTGGCATTCAGCGATGGCCATGAGGCGAGCGACGCCGCGCCTGCGGGGGGGTGATCCTCGCTCCGCTGTGGACGGTTCGCGGAGCCGCTGATACAGCGGTTGTCATCGCGAGCATCCGGTATATTTTTGTGCGGTCGGCTGGGCAAGGGCCGCCTCGCCCCGATCGTCTCGGCAATCACGTAACTATCAATTGGGCAAGCCATCCGAGCACCGCTCCGTCCGAATGTCGCAAACGTCGTCGCCAAACGACTGCAACCAGCGCCGCAATAAGCCGCTATCGACCACGGTCGCACTGATCTCGTACTGATCGCCCACATCCCGCACTTTCTGGTCGCCGGAAAGCGGCGACTCCAACAAGACATAGCCCAGCACCTTGTTGATAAGGAAAGTGAGCCGAATCCGCTCCCCCTCCCCCCAACCGAACTGTCCATCCGCCGCATACGTGTCGAGGTCAAAGTCCTCTGGCCGATTGAATCCACGCGTCGACACCTGCGCTGCAGAAATCCGATGAAGAACCAATGTTAGATCTTTTATATAGCCCTCAAAACGGCAAACGAGATACAGTCGTACACCTTGCTGCGCCAGAGCGAGCGGCATAATGGTTTTGGACAGGCGCTTCCCCTCCGAGTTGACGTATTCAATATCCAGCCAGCGGTCTTCATACAACGCCTGGCTTACCGCTGTGAATACTTCCTCGGAAACTTTCGGTGCAATCAGCGGTTGAGTCTCGCTAACCACGCGCACTTTCGAAAGCCACGCACCACCCTTTTTTTCTCCCGTGAGCGCATCTAGCGTCCGGCTGGCCTGCTCGAAAAATCCGGCCATCGCTTTGGTCACGCTGACCGGCAGGAGATTTTTCAAATGCTGCTCGGCAAGCATGAGCAACAGCGACTCGTGTTCGTTCAATGTCGGCACGGACAACCCCACTGCCCGCTCTTTCCAGCGATACCCATAAGGCATGCTGCGTTCGTCTAGCTCAATGTCGTAATACTCGCTGAGCAATTTGAGCTGACGCTGGACCGTACGTAAATCCCGCTTAAAGCCTTCGTTTACCACTTGCGCATGCAATTCGCTGGCCGTCACCTTGCGATTGCGAGGAATACGTCGAAGCAATTCGAGTGTCAACCGCACCGTTTCCAGATTACCGGGACGCTTTGTCATATTGATCCAGGTTGGGATTGCTACGCCCACATAGAGGTCACTTCATCACGCCGCCGAACAGGCTCATGACAGAAAGTCGAAAAACGCTTCCCAATCCTTCGTCGTAGTGAACCTTGAGGAGCATCCTCGTTTTAGGGCCCGCTAGCGACCTTACCTCGTTGATGGCGTCTCTCACTTCCAACATCCGAAGTGACCGCGTAGCAGCGATATTGACAAGAAGTCCAACTGTTGCTGCCTGGGAGTTCTTTCTCCCTCTTGAGTCGCCCAGTGCGTCATCGACTGCCCGTATTGCCCTATCCGGTCCTGATCCACAACCCGTCCGCAGGTAGGTATATTTCCCTTCCGAAAATAATGTCCGCATATCCTCGATATCTACGCCGACCAGCTCGTCATCGTCACGTAGATAGGTAACAATAGCGTGAACGGCACGCTCGAAACTGCCCAACGTTCCTGCCCAAGCGCCGTGGCTCCCAGACTCCGCTATCCGGCTGTCGTCGGCAACTTCGATCAGGCTGACAATGGCTTTCTCGAAGGCATCAAATGAAGGACTCTTCGCGAAGCCCTCGTTCTGGCTCCGGCTTTCCATAGTGAGTGCGATAGCTAAGGCATTGGCCTCGCTTGCAACGTCAGCGACAAGCCGCCCCAAATTTAGCGAAGCTTCGTCGAACCGCAACACGATCAGTACCAGTTGTGCCCCGGCGATTGCATCAGTGATTTCTTTTCTGCCGGCATAACAGGGTTCACGCTGCGATCCTGCTTCGCGGGATATGCAGAAAGAATTCACTTCCGGATGGCTAGCGTGATGAAATTGTACTCTTTCGAGCAGGCACTTCCACTCGTCTCCGATACCAATTACCGTAAGTCTTGGGGCGAGCCGGCCCGAGACTATAGGGCTTGAATCGCGTGGACTCTGCGGGCGGCAATGCGTAATCAATCGGGACCCCGCTGTTTCGATAGTGAGATCATCCCGACACTTGCGACAGGATTTGTCGCATGCTGCCGGGCTGCGCCGAGTGGCGCCATGCTGCATCTAGCCGCCGTGGATCCCGCACTCGCCATCCACAAAGGCGTTGAAACGCTCGACTCGGGTTACGTCGATTCGGGTACGTAGACGGCCGCCCAAGGGTCACAGTCATATGTTTTAATCCACCGCCCGTTCGCCAGATCGTAGAGATACTGGTAGGTAACCGTGACGTCCACCCACACAAGCCCGACTTTTAGAATGTCGCGATAGTCCAGGCAATTCCTATCCGGGTTTCCATACAAACGTAGCTGGTGGAAGATTCCGCCGTGGGCGAAGGGCAGCGTCTCGTCGTAACCATCCGGCCATTGAGCGTCGCGCTCGAGATTGCTTTTCATTAGCTCCATGCTGGAAATGGTCGGGTCTCCGCCATCCACGTACCCCTGATCAGATTGCGACCGCATGAAGTCGAGATGAAATCCCAGTTCGTAGTCGTGCAACCGATTAGCGGGGTCGTTTAACGATTCTTCGAGCGAAGATTCGACCGGTTCTCTAACCGACACGATGTGTTTTGCTATGTCGTCCAGTCGTTTGTTGATCTCCGCCAGTCGATGTCGCTCCGCTTGCGACAAATCCTCGAATTCTGTCTGGTCAAGCAAATGGCGGCCGTGCACGTTGCTTCTCAGCGCTTTCACCACCTCGCTCACATCTTTCACGATACTCTCCATGCGAGTGAGCAAATCGATGCCTCCGCGGTTCAATTCCGCCAACAATTCCGGCTCCGCGCTAAATTCTTGACGGTGGACCTCGAGCGCGGCTGCCATCCAATAAAGCGTTTTACCAATAGAACTGACGCCGCCTTGCATCTTGGTGAAGTTTTCGCGCGACAGAATGACATTTTTTTGCATGGATGGGTCCTATCGGCCGAAGGCAGTGGCATACCTACCGTAGATGTAGGCACGCCACTGGCGGAGCACCTACATATAAATTCATACCGATAGACCGCGCCAACGGGACTAGCGCCGCAGACGTCAGGCGCTTCGAACTACCACTAGCCCAGCCGCACGGTCTAACGCGAAAGGCTCACACTGCGGTGAATGCGTGTTTTTGCATCCATTCGGCAAGATCCTCAAGGGCTTGCAGCGCGCCACTCAGCGTCGGATCCACCGGCGCTCCGCTCATCCCGAGATACCTGGCCGGTCGCCCCTCTTCCCAAACATGCGTTTTTACAGCCCAACCCGCTTCACGGCGCCATGACATGGTTTCGCTGTCCATGTCGGCGATAAACCGCTTCTTGATGTGGGCAATGCTTCTTTTTTCCGTACCGAAGGTCACGTATCCGACAACACGAAAATACACGCCTTGATGCTCGCCAGGGTCGTTTTTTCCATACGTCAATAGCACTTTTGAATACCCGCCCCAGCCTTCCGGGATGATTTCGACGACACGTTCAGCAGGGTCGCTCCATAACGTTCTCTTCGAACGCACCCTGACGTCCCCAGGCATCACTGACGATAGACGGACTAGCACTCGCCTCTTCGCATCGCTCTCGAGTTTAGACTCGAATTGTTCGAAGAGATCCGCTGCCTGGTTGAGTTCACCAAAATTTTTCAGCGCAAAATCAAGCGCTTCGTCTGTCATCATGGCGGTAGTCTGCGGCTTTGAAAGAGAGTCGAGATGACTGAGAAATTCGCGATAGAAAACTTGCCATTTCGATGCTGGCGAACTCGAGGACTCTTCCGCCACGTGGCGGGAAGCGACCTCGACCAGCTCGGCGTAGGTTACAACTGGCCAATCGCAGCCGGCCGGGAGATCATTGCTTTTGTTTGTCGGGCGTAGCACACATTTGAAAACCGGTCCACCAGATGAACGCTCAACCAGCAACCGGTCATACACGTGAAAAGGATTATTCCGTGCAGTGGCATACACCTTGTTTTCAATGCCAAGAACAAAATTTCCGTCGGTGACAACCAGATCAAGGCGCTTCACCGAATCTGTTTCTTGCTCGTTGTGAGCGACTTCTCGCTCCGCGCTCACGCTGTCCCAATCCACTGACTCAACCAAGGCCGAGTCGATCAGGCGCTTCTCTGCCAGACACGTCAGCAGCGCCCTCGCGAGCCAGCGTGGCGCCTGCCCCTCGCAACCCATGAATTTAGCCATCAAGTCAGACGTCGGATTTTCCAGATAGCCGGCGCCGCCTATCGCAAAGAAATTAGGTTCTGCCGGCTCAACCTGCGGAATGTCCCCGATTTGCCTCAGAACCTGCTCGAGCGCTTCCATATTTCTCCGTTATTCGTCAGTTGTAATGGCGCACAAGTGTATCCGGTGAGGAAGTGCCGGCCCACAGGGTGGCAACCGCCATGTCCGGCGCATATCGGCTCAGTCGCCGCTATGGCGCCATGATGAATGCCAGCCGTAGGGAAATTATCGATATTGGCGCGACAAGATGTGTCGCCGGCATTCGATCTCCAAGACGAACTTTCGCATGACGCTGCACGGGATGCGACACGAGACGTCGCATCCCCGCAATACGCTCGGAAAAAGCTGGTCTGTTGCGGATCCCCTCGCACCATGGGCGATCCTGGAAACCGACGCTCATTCGGGGCGCACTCGCCGTCCGACTCATTCATCGCCAGCGCCCCGCAAATCACGAAAGGAAAAACAGGCAATGAAAGACAATAAGCCTTATTCGGGGACGACGAGAGTCGCTCTTGGCGCAGCGCTTTGCGCAGCACTTACGGCATGTGGTGGTGGCGGTAACTCCGGCAACAAAGGATCGCCTTCCGGCACCGGTGCCGGTGTGACCACTTCGAGCGGCACAGCAGCCATCGGTTCGGCAATTGCCGGTGGTACGGTTTCATTTACCTGTGCCTCGGGTGCGACAGCGTCGACTACGACCGGATCGGACGGTACGTATTCGGTGGCGCTGAAGGCGTCTGACTATCCGTGTGTCACGCAGGTTTCGGGTGGACAGGCGAGCGGTACGGCGTTGGCATCGGCACTTCATTCGGTCGCCGCCGCACCCGGCACGACCAACGTGACGCCGCTGACCGACCTGATCGTGGGCGTGCTCGGTAACGGTAATGCTTCGGGACTTGACGGGGCGGCGTCGGGTGTTTTGTCGGGCACGATTACGGCTGACAACCTCGCCAGCGCGCTGGCAAAGGTCCGGGCAGCCATCGCAACACTGCCGGGCAATCTGGCCATTCCCAGCGGCTTCAATCCGTTGAACTCGCAATTTAGCGTCGGTGATGCCAACGACGCATTGCTGGACCAATATGCAACGTCGTTGGCTGCGGCCGGTTTGTCGCAAGGCGATGTAGCCACCAAAACTGCGGCAGGTACTCCGCTAATCCAGCAGACCTACGCGGCAACGGCTTACACGACGCCGAATCTGACAGCTATCGCGATGGGAGCTTCCATCAATCTCGACGGTACATTCGGCATCTCGTTCGTCGACGCTAACCGTGGCTTGTTCTCGGCGGAGGCTGCGCTCGATTCGACCGGCAATGCGACGTCGTTTGCCAGGGCCGGTCGGTTCACCGGCATTATGTCGTCGCTGGGCAATCGAATCGGCGAGCTATGTAGCGCAGGCGTTGGTGGCGTCAGTGACGAGCAGCATAGCCAGTACGTGTATGCGTCGGCCGATCTCGTTCCCGTGACCGATCCGACCGAATTGAACGGCAAAAATTTTGTAGAGTACGAAGACTGCGTCCAGTCGGGCACCGCTGCCATCGACGCCAGCGGCACATACACTTTCACCGAAGCTGGGTCGAATCAAAGCGATCCAGGCATGCCGAAGCTCTTCAGCCAGGCATTCGGTAGTACCGGGTATCGGGACGGTACTTCCGCCACTGTCCGCGCGAAGGCCTATAAGTATGTGGATCAGGACGGGAAGACCACGTACGTCTACCTGCAGGTCGAGACGAAGAACGGCAGCACGGCCGCGATGATCGATGGTAATTCGAACTTCGTCCTGATCGGCGTTCAGCAACCGCCCGTTTAATGACCTGGAAGTTGGCCGCCTATCCTTCACGGGTAGGCGGAGTCGTTTTTTCGCCCCAATTGCTCAGCACGGTTCGACGCATATCTATGCGACAGCGCTCTTGAACCGGGCCTCGTGCTGGTCCGAACTGCTTGACGACCGATGACGTCGAACGACGCTCAAGGAACTCGATTCGCTTTTGTGCCGGCTGCTGTGTTTTTTGAAAACGTCGGAACTCGTCCTGCGGTGGCTTCGAAGCCCGTTTTGTGAGTGACGCAGATGGACTTGTGCTGATCGAATCCGGTTACGCAGCGGTTACACGGAGCCAGGAAAGAAAAAAGGGTTACGCAAGAAACTCGCGTAACCCTTTGATGTACTGGTGCGGCTGCAGGAACAGAACAAAATCATCAACGCCTTACCAGTCAACGACATTCAGGCACGTAAATACTGTAAATGCCCCCAGAAGTGCCCCCAAATTTCGTCGAGACCTTGATTCGAACCCCGTTTTTTGTGACACGAGCTTTGCGCTGCGACCTGGGGCTGAACGGTCAATGCCCGATGAAGCTAGTCAGCGCATCCTTGGCCGGCGACGTCAGTACGAAGAAAAAGACCGTCGTTACCAGGCCACCAATGAGGACAATCCCCAGCACGCCATTCAATAGGTACCGCTGGACCAGCAAGCGATGATTCAGGAAGCCGAACACATCGGAGAAGCTGTCTGCGATCTCCTTGTGTAGCTTTTCCAACTCTTTCCTTTGACGCTTGATTTCGGTTGCCAGCACGTCCAACGTGTGATTTTGGTTGATTAGCAGAGCCGCCACCAGCGTAACAAAAATCCATGCCCCAATCAGAATCGCGACGTTTGTATAGAAGTTTGCGTCAACCTTGTCTGCTACCTTCATCTGCGTAGCAACAATAACCGTCGCGACTGGAATGCCGAGGACCTGATTCTGGATGTCTGCAAATACCTTGTGAATTTTGGCCGCGTACTCCATGCGCGCCACCTCTAGCTCGTCCTTTACCTTCTCGTATGAGAAGCTCGATGCGAACAATCGATAGCCGTCGTTAAACCTTTTAGTCAAGTCAGGAAGGTGCGCAAGCAACATCTGGAACCGACCTTGCAACGACGTAGACTGTGTTAGCTCGCGGACGGCCTCGGCAAGTATTGCAAGCCTTTGCTCCCTATGGGTGTCGCTCCGAAGCGATGCCACCAAGCCATCGACCGCCGCAGTGTCCAAAGCCTCGACATCTTCGCCGCTATATTGCACAGGGACATCGAATTTGCCCTCGTGAATATAGACAAGGTGTGCCTTCGCATTGTCGACGTATGCGGCCGCCTCACCGAGCAATTTGATCAGTTCGAGAAGCTTTCTGTATCGGTTGACGATTTCCGGCGCGGGTACGTCATCGCATCGGTTGTAGCATTCCGAAATCAGGTAGTACCTGGCCGGCTCAGCGATGCGGGCCGAAGGCGGTCTTATGAGATCACCAAACGAAGGGGCAAACACACCGATACCCACGCGCGGCGCAGCCATTTCGACAGAAATGGTTTCACCAACCGTCACAGTGTCGATGTCGCTGTCAGGAAGGTGCACCCCATACTCACCTTGGTCGGCAGCGACCGCTTTCAGAGCGCCTAATGTCGCGTCGTCTTCAATCGTGAGTTTTCCCTCGCGCTCCTCGACGAATTCAACGCGCCGGTATAGGCCCACCAGAAGGTCAAACTGCTTCTGGCTCATCTCTTCTTTCGTCCATCATCTCACGCAACAGATGGTCAGGCAGGTTGTGGAGGACAAGAGACTGGGTTTCGGGGTCAAACTCTATATCACCATTCAGCAATGCGTCACGCTCGAATTCCACGGTCCACGCTTTGGTTTTGCCTTTGAATTTTACCAGGCTTTTCAGTGATCGCTGGTCGGGCACAAAGGCATCCGACAACTGCACATCGTCGGCGACAAACGCCGCACGGAGATCATCGGGTGCATCAGGCATGAGGCGGTTTGCAAGCCCATCCAGGCTGAGCGGCTGTCTATTCTTTGCACAGTCAGAGCAGTAGTCATAGGCGTGACGCATTATGGCGTCGCGCTCTGCCGCATCCAGTCCCCGTTCGGACGCAAAACTTCGCAAGCATGCGATCAATTTTTTGGTCTCGGCAGCGGCTTCCACAAGATCATTACAGCCAAGGAAATGTTTGAAGTAGTCAGACACCTCCCCCCGGGCCTTCAGAAAGCCGATATAGCGACTACCGTTCTCCTGCCAAGCCGTCGCATCGATGCGCCCCGCAACACGCAACGCGGCGAGGTCCACATACTGGCTATCGACGATGTCCAGACCATCCGTTATTGCCGCGCCTATCTTGTCGGTGACAATTGCAACCAGCACAAAGTCTCGTGCGCCATTGCTGACGTGCGCAATCAGCACATAACCACCCGTCGCAAGGAGCTCTGTCTGCACACGATCCTTTAGCGTATTCATCATGCGGAGAGACAGTTCGTGAAAATCGACGCTCTTCGATACAAAGTAGTCGCGCAGATAGCGCTGAATCGGATAGTTGTCTTCGTCTACCTCGAATTTCCCGAGCCCCTTGCCTGTTTTCTCCGCGTATAGGCGGTGAAGCTCCACAACAAGCCTCTCGACAGTATCAGTAACGTGCACAATCGCCGGTCGAGTGACAATGTCGGCGCCGCGCGCGTGGCGCTCCTTGACGAGCTTGTGGACAATGACGCCGACAATCTGTTGTCGCGGGGCGGTCATCTTCTTATTTTCCTGTTTCTGTTGAATACATAATTTCGCGTGGCTAGGACTCGTTTAGGTGAACGCCCAAGCCCCCCTCCGAACTCAAAGAACCGGGGCAATTTTAGCCGCATCCCCGGATGTTAGGTTCGAAGTTATGTGGCGCCCTCGACGAGCCGGAACCAGTCGTCACCACCTGAGTTCGTCCAGCGCGAGTCAAGTCAGCACAACGGTCAATCGACGCAACGCCCAGGCCTAGCGTACCGCCCCTCCATTGACGCCATCAGAAAATCAGCATGGTTGACGTTTCTGGCTCCAGCGCCGCACATTTCGGTGACTTTGCCCGACATACTGTTGAGGCGGCGCTCTGGGTCGTCTGCGGGCCGGCCGGCGCGTTGAGCAAGGTCATAGTCTAGAACGGATCGGAGCCGGATGCCGTACCGACATACCCGCGTTCATCTCGATTCAAAAGGAATACAGCCCTATATCACGACCCTGAGCACGGCGTCATGCCCGGTGCTCCGCCTGTGCGACTACGCACTGGCGAACCCGCCTCAGGAGTCCGGTGATGCTTCCCACCCCACCCCTCGATTATCTAGTCGCATATGTGATCTGCTTCGCCCTCGGCGTGCTTTGGACGATATGCGTCGGTTGCTATACCAACCACATCCGGCGAAAAGCGACGGCCTGCCATGCCTGATCGCCTTCTGCCCTTTCCGTCGTTCGCGGACGACGAAGAAGACCAGTGGCCGACCGACTACGTGCGGCTATCCGACGAGGAGTCTGAACGCGACACGCCCCGGCCTTTCGGCTCCGAACTGCCCCGCTACCGCCCGGACACTGGAGAGATGATTTACGCCTGCCCGGCGTGCGAGTCGTTTCGGACGGAGCCTCGCCACCTAGGCCGACGCATAGGCGGCGCCGTCGGTGCTACTGCGGGCGGCACCAGCGCAGCTGTGGCCGCTCTGTCAGGAGCAGAGATCGGCGCGGCGGCCGGCACCCTCGGCGGCCCGTTCGGCGTTCTATGCGGCAGCATCGCCGGCGCAATCATCGCAGGGCTGGCCGGCGCAGCTGCCGGCTGCGCGACCGGCGCAGCGCTTGGCGAAACGGTCGACCGGAAAGTGCTCCATAACTGGCGCTGCCGCGCCTGCGGACACACCTTCTCGGTCGGGCCGGACTGATCCGGCTTCCGCTTTCTCACTCCCCGATCCTTTTCCTGTCGTTTCCCCGACGCCCGGCTGTATGCCGGGCTTTATGCACTTGTCTGGAGGTTTTATGCATCTCGTTTCTTCGATGGCCTATGTTGGCGATACGCCGTGGCACGGCCTGGGCAATCAACTTTCTCCGAAGCAGTCCATCGACGTCTGGGCCAAACAGGCCGGCATGGACTGGACGATCGAATCGGCCGACGTCCGATTCGTCGCCGGACAAGCCGGTTCCAGCCTCGGCTCAATCCACGCATTTCCCGAACAGCGCGTTTTGTACCGAAGCGATACGAAGGCTCCACTGTCCGTCGTCTCGTCGCGCTATCAGGTCGTGCAGCCTCGTGAAATCCTCGAGTTCTATCGCGACCTAACCGAAGTCGGCGGCTTCGAGCTGGAGACAGCCGGCGTGCTGAAGGACGGCAAAAAGCTCTGGGCGCTCGCCCGTACCGGCCAGTCCGTCTCGCTCAAGGGGCGCGACGAGGTGAATGGCTACCTGCTGCTCGCCACCGCCTGCGACGGCACGCTCGCGACCACAGCGCAGTTCTGCAGCGTGCGCGTGGTCTGCAACAACACCCTCGCCATTGCGCTTGGCGATGCCTCCGGGGCCGTCAAGGTACCTCATCGCAGCCAGTTTGATGCCGCCGCCGTCAAACGGCAGCTTGGCATTGCTACGTCCTCGTGGGACGGCTTCATGGCTCGGATGAAAGCTCTGGCCGATCGCAAGGTTAATAACGCGGTGGCCGAGACATTCTTCCGCCGCGTGCTGACCTATCCAGCCACCCCAGGTGCATCGATGCCGGCCACCAATGATTCCGCGATCAGGGTCGTGCAGTCGTTGTATGCCGGTCGCGGCAAAGGCGCCACACTCGCCTCGGCATCCGGTACTGGATGGGGCCTCGTGAATTCGATCACTGAATTTGTCGATCACCAGCGCCGCGCACGCAGCGATGATCACCGACGCGACGCCGCCTGGTTCGGCGCCGGCGCCGCGATCAAGCAGCGCGCCTGGGACGAGGCGATGAAGCTCATTGCCTGAAGCCATGTCCATGACGTCATACGGCCCGGTCGGGACTTTCCCGCCGGGCCCTTCTCTTTTCTGGAGGTTGCGAATGACTTTGCCTGAATCGACCGTGCGCGCTCGGCATCGGCCCGCCCTACGGCTCGTTGAAACGAAATCCCTCTCGCGTGATGACTGGCTGGATGTGAGGAAGACCGGGATCGGTGGCTCCGATGCAGCCGCTGCCGTGGGGCTTTCGCCGTACATGAGTCCGCTCGAGCTTTTTCTGATCAAGACCGGCCGCGACGCGAACCTGCCGAAGCCCGACGCGCACAACACGACTGACCCGGTGTACTGGGGGACTCTCCTTGAGCCCATAGTGGCTGCGTCCTACACGAAACAGACCGGAAATCGCGTCAGACGCATCAATGCGGTGCTCCAGCATCCCCACGTTCCGTTCATGCTCGCCAACATTGATCGAGAAGTGGTGGGCTGCCGCGACGTGCAACTGGTCGAATGCAAAACGGCGGGCGAGTTCGGGGCGCGGCTGTGGCGTGACGGTGTGCCCGAGTATGTGCAGCTTCAGGTTCAGCACCAACTCGCGGTAACGGGCAAACAGGCGGCCGATGTCGCCGTGCTGCTTTGCGGCCAGAAGCTGGAAGTGCACCGCATTCAGCGCGACGACGCGCTGATCGCGCGGCTGATCGAACTCGAAGCCGCGTTCTGGCGCTGCGTCGAGACCGATACGCCGCCTCCAGCAGATGGGTCCGAATCGGCGGATCGTGCGCTGCGCTCCCTGTATCCGGGCGCCGGGGGCACACTTGATTTCACCGATGACCGGTCGCTCTCGTCCGCGTTCGCCGATCTGGTTGCCGTACGCGCCGAGATCGAGGTCCGGCAGGCGATCGAGTCCAGGCTGAAACAGACCATCCAGCAGGCGATGGGCGAAGCCGACCGGGCGGAATTCGAGACGGGCTCGGTGTCGTTCAGACGTAGCCGGGACGGTACCGGCATCGATCTGCAACGGCTGCTTGCCGACCACCCGGAGCTTGCCGCGCAGTACGCCATCACGAAGCCCGGCTCCCGCAGGTTTCTTGTGAATACCTGAATCCGCGCTGTTCTTCCCCGCTTCACCCCTCTTTGTTTAACTATCCGGGACAACTGCTATGCTGAAAGGCCTGAGCATCACTCCGCCCGTTATTGGGCGCATTTCCATTGGCCGCGTCGTCGAGAAGAACGGCAAGCGGCTGCCCGAGCGCGATGACCAGTTCACTCTGACTACCCAGGTGCAGAACCGCGACGGCTGGCTGCTCCATCCGCTCAACGAATCGCTGCGCAAAGCCACTACTGGCAAGCTGCGCTCGATTCCCGTTCGCTTCCTGTTCAACGATCCCGATCTGAACCTGCGCGCCGAATACTCGTGCTTTGAGCGCGAGACCGGCCGGCCGTTGTGTGTTGGGAACGGCGAAACGTGCCGGCGAGCAACGGACGCGGGCATCCAGGAACTGCCATGCCCGTCACCGGACGGCTGCGCGTTTGGTCAGGGGGGCGCCTGTAAGCCCTACGGCCGACTGAACGTGCGGATCGGCGACGAGGATGGGGACGAAATGGGCTCGTTTATCTTCCGCACCACATCGTACAACTCGATCCGCACCCTCGCCGCGCGCCTTCATTACTTCAGTGCGGTATCGGGAAACCTTCTGGCCTGCCTGCCCCTGCAGCTAGTGCTCAGGGGAAAGTCCACGACGCAGAGCTACCGGTCGGCGATTTACTACGTGGACCTCGGCGTGCGACCTGGCAGTACGCTCGAAGCCTCGATTATCGAGGCGCGTGATCTGGATGCGCGACGCAAGGCGGCCGGATTCGAACAGTCCGCCCTCGATGCAGCGGCGCGCGCAGGCTTTCGCAACGGCGCATTCGAGGACAGTGTGGAGGACAGCGCCGCAGTCACGGACGAGTTCTATCCGGCAGGACCCGGTGACGGCCATAGTCACGGCAGTGACGGCGACAGTCACGCCCAATCCAGTGTCGCTGGCATGCCTGCGCGGTCCGGCCTGAAGGAGCGGCTGGAAGAGCGTGCCGCACTGCTCGGCGGGAAAGCGGCATGACCCGACCCGCGGCACTCGTCCTGGCTATCGCCGCAACCGCCACAGCAGTCAGCATGTCCGTGCTGGCCGGCTGGCAACGTGGCGGATGGCTGTCGGAACGGCTGGTGTGGGTCGCAGTGAGCGTCGTGCTGGTTGGCGGCGCCCAT
>Ga0164242_10006065_pt1 | contig 13364 bp, 12 predicted proteins | sample OricomgcompostMG_FD_108783 | JGI IMG/M metagenome (GOLD analysis project Ga0164242, IMG submission 108783) | Miracle-Growth compost microbial communities from Emeryville, California, USA - Original compost - Miracle growth compost (MG) ...
CTAGCCAGTTGTTCTCCAATGCAGCCCCGCCCCGGCCCGCACCAAGACAACTGGCTAGCAAGGCCCGCCGATCCGGCCCGCCAGCGGCTCCCTACTAGCCAGTTGTTCCCGCACGACCGCCCCCACTAGCCAGTTGTTCCCGGACCGGAGGAGGCGGTCACGACCGCGTGCGACCCTCGCGCAGCATCACCAGCGCCTGCGCCACCCGGCGCTCGCGGGTCTCCTCGCGCTTGGCCTCGGCGATCCACCGGGCGAACTCCTTGCGGTGGGTGTAGGCGAGGTTCTCGTACGCCGCACCCGCCACCGGATCGCCCGCCAGGGCCTCCGCGAGCGCGGGCGGGACCTCGACCTCGCGCGGCGCGGTGTCGAGCTCGACGCTCACGTCGACCACGTCGCCGATGTCGACGCCGGTGTCGATGCGGATCTGCCGGGAGAGCCCGATCAGGAACTCACCGCCCATCCGCGCCACGGACGTCCGCCAGGTGTGGCCGTTGATCGTGACGACGACCGGGAAGCGCTTACGGCCCTCCCCGACCTCGGCCACCTGCTCGTCGGTCAGCACCACCGCCGACGCGTTGCCGCGCGGCAGCAGCTCGGTGCGAAGGCTCAGCGCACCCATGTCAGTCCTCGTACCCGCGCTTGACCCGCTTCAGGGTCTGCGCCGTCACGAGGGCCGCCGCAGTCGCCTCGTAGCCCTTGTCCTCCTTCGAGCCCTCCAGGCCGGCCCGGTCGAGCGCCTGCTGCTCGTCGTCGCAGGTCAGCACGCCGAAGCCGACGGCGGTCTGGAAGTCCAGCGCGACCCGGGTCAGGCCGTCGGTCGCGGCCGAGCAGACATACTCGAAGTGCGGGGTGCCGCCGCGGATCACCACACCGAGCGCGATGACCGCGTCGTACCCCGCCTTGGCGAGCGCCGCCGCGACCACCGGCAGTTCGAAGGTGCCCGGCACCCGGACCACCACCGGCTCCTCGACCTGGTAGTCGGCCAGGGCGCGCTGCGCGCCGGCGAGCAGGCCGTCCATCACGATCGGGTGCCAGCTGGCGGCCACGACCGCGACCCGCAGGTCGTGGCAGTCGGTCGGCTCGGCGTGGGGTGCCCCGGTGATCATGCGGCGTCCCCGTTCGAAGCGGAACGGAGTGGGCATTCGAATGGGGTACTCATGCTTCCTGCTCCTCGATCTTCTCGTGCCCGGCCGCCTGTGCCTTGCGGAGCTCGTCGAGCCCGGGCAGGACGTGCCCCATCCTGTCGCGCTTGGTCAGCAGGTAGGCGAGGTTGTGGTCGTTGGGGTGTGGCGTGAGCGGGACCCGCTCCGCGACGGTGATGCCGTAGTCTTCCAGGTTGCGGATCTTGTCGGGGTTGTTGGTCATCAGCCGCACGCTGGTCACCCCGAGGTCGCGCAGGATCTGGGTGGCGGCGCCGTAGTGTCGGGCGTCGGCGGGCAGGCCCAGGTCGAGGTTGGCGTCGACGGTGTCGCGGCCGCCGTCCTGCAGCTGGTAGGCCTGCAGCTTGGCAACCAGGCCGATGCCCCGGCCCTCGTGCCCGCGCAGGTAGACCACCACACCCCGCCCCTCCTGGGCGATCCTCTCCAACGCCTCGTGCAGCTGCGGGCCGCAGTCGCAGCGAGCCGAGCCGAACACGTCCCCGGTCAGGCACTCCGAGTGCACCCGGGTCAGCACCGACTCCGCCCCGGAGAGGTCGCCGTGGACCAGCGCGATGTGCTCCGAGCCGTCCACGGTGATGGTGTAGCCGTAGGCGGTGAAGTCGCCGAACCGGGTGGGCAGCCGGGTCTCGGCCTGGCGCGTGACCAGCACCTCGGTGCGGCGACGGTACTTGACCAGGTCCTCGATCGAGATCATCGCCAGGCCGTGCTCGTCGGCGAACGCGCGCAGCTCCGGCGCCCGCTTCATGGTGCCGTCGTCGTTGACGATCTCGACCAGTACGCCCGCCGGCGTCAGGCCGGCGAGCTTGGCCAGGTCGACCGCCGCCTCGGTGTGCCCGCGTCGGACCAGCACACCGCCCTCCCGGTAGCGCAGCGGGAAGACGTGCCCGGGTCGGGTCAGCTCCCACGGCTCGGTCGCGGAGTCGGCGAGCACCCGGGCGGTGTGGGCACGGTCGGCCGCCGAGATCCCGGTGGTGACGCCGTCCCGGGCGTCGACGGAGATGGTGTACGCCGTGCGCAGCTTGTCCCGGTTGTGCGGGGTCATCAGCGGGATCTCGAGCCGGTCGAGCATCTCCCCCGGCATCGGCACGCAGATCACCCCGCTGGAGTGCCGGATGGTGAACGCCATCAGCTCCGGAGTGGCCTTGGCCGCGGCGAAGATGATGTCACCCTCGTTCTCCCGGCCCTCGTCGTCGACGACCACGACCGCCTTGCCGGCGGCGATGTCGGCGATCGCCCGCTCGACCGGGTCGAGCCTGACCCCGCCGTGCTGGGGGACCTCGTTGAACTCGCTCACTTGCTCACTCCTGACTGCAGCAGCTTCTCGACGTGCTTGGCAAGCACGTCGGCCTCGAGGTTGACCCGGTCGCCCACCCGGCGGGTGCCGAGCGTGGTCCGTGCGAGCGTCTCGGGGATGAGGCTCACGGTGAAGCTGGTCTCTCTCGCCTCGACGACGGTGAGGCTGACGCCGTCGACGGTGATGGAGCCCTTGTCGACCAGATAGCGGGCCAGGTGCGCGGGCAGGGAGATCTCGACGACCTCCCAGTGCTCGGAGGGGGTACGACGCAGGATCTCGCCGACTCCGTCGACGTGGCCCTGCACGATGTGCCCGCCGAGCCGGGTCTGCGGGGTGACGGCGCGCTCGAGGTTGACCCGGTCGCCGGGCGAGACGCCGCGCAGCGAGGTCACCTCGAGCGTCTCCTGCATGACGTCGGCGGTCCAGGTGTCCTGGTCACGGCTGGCGACGGTGAGACAGCAGCCGTTGACCGCGATCGAGTCGCCCAGACCGGCGTCGGCCAGCACGCTCGAGGCGGTGATGGTGAGGCGGATCGCGTCGCCCTGGTCCTCGACGGCGGCGACGGTGCCGAGCTCCTCGATGATTCCGGTGAACATCAGTGACCTTCCTTGGGGACGAGGGTGAGACGGACGTTGGGCTCCTCGCCGGGGGCGGGCTCGAGCACCGTCACGTCGACGACCTGGGGCCGGAGGGCCTCGCCGATGGTGGCGATGCCGAGGTCGGCGACGGCGGCGCGGCCGGCGCCCAGCAGCATCGGGGCGACGTAGGCGACGATCCGGTCGACCAGGCCGGCGCGCAGGAAGGCCGCGGCCAGGGTCGGGCCGCCCTCGAGGAAGACGTGCCGCCGCTCCCGCTCCCACAGCATCCCCAGCGCCTCGCGCGGGTCATGCGTGCGCAGCAGCACCGTCGCGGCGCTGTCGTCGAAGATCCGGCGGTTCGCGTCCAGCGAGCGCAGGCCCATCACCGCGCGCAGCGGCTGGTGCGCCAGCGGCCGGTCCTCGGCGTCGCGCACGGTCAGCAGCGGGTCATCGACGGCGACGGTGTTGGTGCCGACCAGCATCGTGTCGCACTGCGCGCGCAGCAGATGGGTGTCGCGTCGGGCGGCCGTCGAGGAGACCCAGCGCGAGGTGCCGTCGGCGGCGGCGCTGCGGCCGTCCAGGCTGGCGGCGAACTTCCAGGTGACGTGCGGCCGCTGGTGCTCCAGCGCGAAGGACCACACCTGGTTGAGCGCACGTGACTCGGCGGCCAGCACGCCCGACTCAACGTCGATGCCCGCCGCCCGCAGCGTGGCCGCCCCACCCGCGGCCACCGGGTTGGGGTCGGCCTGGGCGAAGACCACGCGGCGTACCCCTGCCTCGATCAGGCGCTGGGCGCACGGGCCGGTGCGGCCGGTGTGGTTGCACGGCTCCAGGGTGACCACGGCGGTGGCGCCGCGCGCGGCCGGGCCCGCGTGGTCGAGCGCGTCGGCCTCCGCGTGCGCGGTGCCGGCGCCGCGGTGGTGGCCCTCGGCGACCACGCGGCCGTCGGCCGCGAGCAGGACGCAGCCGACGCGGGGGTTGGGGCCGAGCGGGCCGAGCGCGGCCAACTCCAGGGCACGCCGCATCGCGGCGGTCTCGGTGCTGCTGGCCATCCGGTGCCCCTCATGTCCTGGTCGCGGACTCCGGGGCTGATCACGCGCACGCACACGGCGTGGCCTGACTGCGTGCGCTTCCCATCCGGACTTTCACCGTCGGTCCAGGAGTTCCACCTGGTCAACCTCACGCTGGCTGCGCGAGGGTCGCGGACTGTCACCGCCGGTTCGGAATTACACCGACCCCAGAGCACGCGAGTTCGTCACTCGTCTGTCGACATTGAACCACAGCGGCCGGCCGCCGATTCCCGGGGTCCGTCAGGCGGATGCGGACGGAACCGCCATCGCACGGCGGTAGTCGTCCAGCTCGATCAGGGTGGCCAGGAACCGCGGGTAGAACTCCAGCTCGTAGTGCACGTAGTGCATTCCCCAGGGGTGGATCCCCTGGACGGTGACGTAGCGACGGTCGAACAGGTCGATCTGCGCGTCGCAGAGCCGGCTCGCGTAGGCGTCCAGCGTGCGCCACCACTCGTTCATCGCCGGGATCGGGATCCAGTCCTGCTTCCAGCGGTCCTGGAACGGCACCTCCCGCCCGTCCAGCAGCCGCACGGTGTCGGCGAACTGGCCGCTGTGCAGCACGATCGTGGTGGCCGGCGACTCGCGTCGTACCCGGTCGACCATCGCGGCGAAGGCCGGCTCCCACAGCTCGAGGAACAGCTCCGGCTGAGCGAGGACGTCGACCCGGCGCAGCCGACCGGCGCGGGTCCACTCCTGCCACGCGTCGGTGCGGCCGATGACCTCGCGGTTGGCCGTCAGCCACGGCCCGCCGTCCAGCTGGGCGTAGCCCCAGAAGAGATCGGGATACAGGTCCAGGATCAGGTACGCCGGCTGCAGCTCGGCGATCCGCGCCAGGCCGTCCTTGCGCAGATCGGCGGCGAGCTCGGCACCGTGCCGCTCGGGTCGCCACGGCCCGCCGTCGGGCAGATGCACCGGCTGCACGTCGACCGGCTCGGAGAGGGCACTGACGACGCCGACGTGCGGGATGGTGTGCACCAGGTCGAAGCGCTCGCGCCAGCCCGGGTTGAACGCCGAATTGAAGTTGTCGCGGGTCAGGCACGCGCCCATGACCGCGACCGTCGAGCGCTCGTCGGATCCCAGCGGCGTGATCACGCCGTACCCGATCGGCCCGGGACGCCGCCGGCTTAGCGGGCCGACTCCGCCTTCGCGCGCAGCGCCGCCACCATCGCGTCGGGGTCCTCGGCCGAGTAGACGGCGCTGCCCGCGACGAAGACGTCCGCGCCCGCCTCGGCGCACCGCTCGATGGTGGCCAGCGAGACGCCGCCGTCGACCTGCAGCCAGGTCTCGACCCCGTGCTTGTCCATCAGCGCCCGGGCACGGCGGATCTTGGGCAGGCACAGGTCCAGGAAGCTCTGCCCGCCGAAGCCCGGCTCGACGGTCATGATCAGCACCATGTCCAGCTCGGGCAGCAGGTCCTCGTAGGGCTCGATCGGCGTCGCCGGCTTGAGCGCCATGCTGGCCCGCGCGCCCTGCTTGCGCAGCTCCCGGGCGAGTCGGACCGGCGCCTTGGCCGCCTCCACGTGGAAGGTCACGCTGCCCGCCCCGGCCTCGGCGTACGCCGGCGCCCAGCGGTCCGCCTCCTCGATCATCAGATGCGCGTCCAGCGGCGTGGCGGTGGCCCTGCTCAGCGCCTCCACCATGCTCGGCCCGAACGTCAGGTTGGGCACGAAGTGGTTGTCCATCACGTCGACGTGCACCCAGTCGGCGCTGCCGATCCGGGCGACCTCGCCGGCGAGGTTGGCGAAGTCGGCGTTGAGGATGCTCGGCGTGATCTGGATCGAACCCATGGCGCGATGGTAGGGCGTCACCCGGCGCCCATGCCGTCCGACGGTTGAAGTCCCGGGTTAACGGCGTTAAGTTAACGCCGTTCAGCCGACCGAGAGGCGTCGTCATGCTCCGTCGCATCACCAAGACCGCCCTCGCGGCGCCGCGCCGGGTGCTCGCCGTCGTCGCGCTCCTCCTGGTCGCCGGGGCCGTCCTCGGCGCACCCGTCGCCGGTCACCTCAAGTCCGGCGGCTTCACCGTGCCCGACGCCGAGTCGACCCGCGCCGAGGCGCTGCTGGCCGACCACTTCGGCGGCGGCGCCCCCAACCTCCTCGTCATGGTCAGCGCGCCCGGCGGCGCCGACTCCGCCGCAGCCCGGGCGGCCGGCGAGCACGTCGTCCAGGTGCTCCGGCGCGCGTCGTACGTCGGCTCGATCACCAGCTACTGGGACACTCGCTCGACGGCGCTACGGTCCGAGGACGGCGCCACCGCGCTGGTCACCGCCTCGATCGCCGGCGACGACGACGTCACCCAGACCCGCGCCCACACGCTGGTCGCGGCGATCGGCACGCACGTCGACGGTGCGCGGCTGACAGCGGGCGGCGCGGCGGTGACCTACGACGAGGTCAACACCTCCACCCGCAAGGACCTGGCCGTGGCCGAGGCGATCGCCATCCCGATCACCGCCGTCGCGCTGGTGCTCGTCTTCGGCAGCCTCGTGGCGGCGCTGCTGCCGCTGGCCATCGGCGGCGTCGCGATCGTCGGCACGCTCGCCGAGCTGCGGCTGCTCTCCATGGTCACCGACGTGTCGATCTACGCGATGAACATGACCACCGCGCTCGGGCTCGCGCTGGCCATCGACTACAGCCTGTTCATCGTCAGCCGCTATCGCGAGGAGCTGGGCCGCGGCCGCGAGCGCGCCGACGCGATCCTCACCGCGGCGACCACCGCCGGCCGCACGGTGCTGTTCTCGGCGATGACCGTCGCCCTGGCCCTGGCCGCGCTGACGGTCTTCCCGATGTACTTCCTGCGCTCGTTCGCCTACGCCGGCATCGCGGTGGTGGTGATCGCGGCCGCCGCCTCGGTCGTCGCGCTGCCCGCGATCCTGACCCTGGTCGGGCCGCGGATCGACGCCCTCGACCTGCGCGCCGGGGTACGGCGACTGCTGCGCCGACCCGCGCCCGCACCGCGCACGGTCCAGCAGGGCCTGTGGTACCGGCTGGCCAGCACCGTGATGCGGCGCCCGGTCGTCATCGGCGGCGTGGTGGTGGCGATCCTGCTGCTGCTCGGGTCACCGTTCTTGCGAGCGTCGTTCGGCTACCCCGACGATCGCGTGCTGGGCACCTCCACCAGCGCCCACGTGGTCGGCGATCAGTTGCGCACGTCCTATGCCCTCGACGCCGGCTCGACCATGAACGGCGTCGTGGCGGCCGCGCCGGCGCCCGGCGCCCTGTCCCGCTACCAGAGCACCCTGCGAGCCGTGCCCGGTGTCCGCGGCGTGACCACGACGACCGCGGACGGTGCGGTGCGCTTCGACGTGACCTCCGACGTCGACCCGTTCTCCGCCGCCGGCAAGCGGCTGGTGCAGGCGCTGCGCGACACCCCCGGTCCCGACGGCAGGCAGGTGCTCTGGTCGGGCTGGGCGGCGTTCAACGTCGATGCCATGGCCGCGCTCGGCCATACCCTGCCGCTGGCACTGGGACTGATCGCGCTGGCCACGTTCGTGGTGCTGTTCGGCTTCACCGGCAGCGTGGTGGTGCCGCTCAAGGCCCTCCTGCTCAACCTGCTCTCGTTGACCGCCACGTTCGGCGCGATGGTGTGGGTCTTCCAGGAGGGCCACCTCGCCGGCCTGCTCGGCTTCACGCCGGCCGGCTACCTGGTCGCGAACATGGTGGTGCTGATGTTCTGCCTGGCCTTCGGCATGTCGATGGACTACGAGGTCTTCCTGCTCTCCCGGATCAGCGAGGAGTGGCGCGCCTCGGCCCGCACCCACGACGACAACACCCGCGCGGTCGCGCTCGGACTGGCACGCACCGGCCGGATCGTCACCGCGGCCGCCTTCCTGATGGCGATCGTGTTCGCGGCCATGGTGAGCTCGTCGGTGCAGTTCATGAAGCTCTTCGGGCTCGGTCTCACCCTCGCCGTACTCGCCGATGCGACGCTGGTGCGTGGCATCCTCGTCCCAGCCTTCATGCGGCTGATGGGCACCCTCAACTGGTGGGCGCCGCGACCGCTGCGGCGGGTGCATGCACGGTTCGGGCTGAGCGAGGGATGATGCCGACTCCGGTACGACGACGAGCGCCGCGCGGCTCCGGCGAGGAGCTGCGGCCGCGGATCGTGGCCGCAGCCAAGAAGCTGATGGCGGCCGCCGCCACCGCCGAGGAGGTGTCGATCCGGGCGGTCGCCGCCGCGGTGGGCGTCACGCCTCCGTCGATCTACCTGCACTTCGAGGACAAGCAGGCGCTGATCACCGCCGTCGTGATCGACGTGTTCGAGGAGCTCGACCAGCTCATGGTGGCGGCGGTCGCCGACGTCACCGATCCGCTGGAGCGGCTGCGCATCTTCGGGCTGACCTATGTCCGGTTCGCGCTCGACCACCCCGAGCACTACCGGCTGGCCACCATGGACGCCTGCCCGCGCCCGGACGTCGACCAGTTGCTCGCGGCGAGCGCCTTCGTGCACCTCCGCGAGGCCGCCGTGGCCTGCATCGAGGCCGGCGTCTTCGCCCCCGCGGAGCCGATCGGCGTCACCCTGGAGCTGTGGGCCGCGGCCCACGGCGTGGCCGCCCTGCTGGTCTCCAAGCCGTACCTGCCCTACGGCGACCCGATGGCCTATGCCGACCGGGTGCTGTGCGCCGCCGCGTACGGCCACACCGTCGCAGCAAACGACTGGCCGCCCGAGGGAGGCACCGGCAGGATGGGCGGGTGAGCAACCCGTTCCTGGCCCCCAGCACCTTCCTCGACGAGTACCCGCGCTTCGACCTGATCCGGTTCGAGCACCTCGAGCCCGCCTTCGAGGCCGGCATGGCCGAGCAGCTGCGCGAGATCGAGGCGATCGCCGCCTCGCCCGAGCCGGCGACCTTCGCCAACACGGTCGAGGCGCTCGAGCGCAGCGGTGCCACGCTGCGCCGGGTCTCGCTGGTCTTCGACAACCTGGTCGCCGCCGACGGCACCAGCCAGTTGCATGAGCTGGACGCCGCCCTCGCGCCCCGACGCGCCGCGCACGCCGACGCGATCGCCCAGCACGCCGGCCTGTTCGCCCGTCTGCAGCAGGTGTACGACGCCCGCCACGACGCCGGTCTCACCGCCGAGCAGGTCAACCTGGTGGAGCGGCTGCACACCGACTTCGTCCGCACCGGTGCCGCCCTGGACCCCGCCGCCAAGGAGGAGCTGAGCGCGCTGAACGCCGAGCTCGCCGAGCTGGCCTCGACGTACGCCGCCCACCTGCTCAGCGAGACCAACGACCTGGCCGTGCTGGTGACCGACGTGGCCGAGCTGGACGGGCTGCCGGCCGACAGCATCGAGTCGGCGCGGGCCGCGGCATCCGAGCGGGGTCTGGACGGCTACCTGCTCACCCTCTCGCTGTTCACCAACCAACCCTGGCAGGAGCTGCTCACCCATCGCCCGCTGCGCCAGCGCATCCACGAGGCGTCGATCTCGCGCGGCCGGCGTGGCAACGAGTGGGACACCCGCGAGACGCTGACCCGGATGGTCGCGGTCCGGGCGCGGCGGGCGGCGCTGCTGGGCTACCGGTGCCATGCCGCCTACGTCGTCGCCGACGAGACCGCGAAGACCACCGCGGCCGTGACCGACCGGCTGCTGGCGATGGTCGAGCCCGCGGTGCGCAACCTCGACGCGGTCCGCGCCGAGCTGGAGGAGGCGCTGCACGCCGACGGCCACGACGGCCCGCTGCAGCCGTGGGACTGGTCGTACTACTACGGCCGCCGTCGGGCCGAGCGGCACTCGCTGGACCCGCTGGAGCTGCGCCCCTACCTGCCGCTGACCCGGGTGCGCGACGAGGGCGTCTTCGCGGCCGCCACCGCCCTCTACGGGCTGTCGTTCTCCCGGCGCGAGGACCTGCCCCCGGCGCACCCGGACATCGAGATCTACGAGGTCGCCGATGCCACCGGCCGGCATCTGGGGCTGGTCGCCTGTGACTGGTTCGCGCGGGAGACCAAGCAGGGCGGCGCCTGGATGTGGCATCACGTGCCGCAGTCGGCCCTGCTCGGCACGCGTCCGGTGGTCACGCTGACCATGAACATCCCCAAGCCGCCGGCGGGCCAGCAGGCGCTGATGACGATCGACGAGGTGGAGACCGCCTTCCACGAGTTCGGGCATGTGCTGCACGCGCTGCTCTCGGACTGCTCCTACCCGCGTACGTCGGAGACCAACGTGCCGCGCGACTTCGTGGAGTTCCCCTCCCAGGTCAACGAGATGTGGGCGTTCTGGCCCGGCGTGATCGACGAGTACGCGCGCCACCACGAGACCGGCGAGCCGATCCCGGCCGACCTGGTCGCGCGGCTGCGCGCCTCGCGGGAGGAGAGCGACCCCTACACGATGGTGGAGATGCTCGCCGCGACGCTGCTCGACTGGGCCTGGCACCTCCTTCCCGCCTCCGAGGCGGTGTCCCCGGCCGACGTCGAGGAGTTCGAGCGGACCGCCCTGGAGCGCTACGGGCTGCTGCACCCGGTCGCGCCGCCGCGCTACGGCTCGACGTACTTCAAGCACGTCTTCGGCGACGCCGAGGGGTACGCCGCCGGCTACTACTCCTACCTGTGGGCCGAGGTGCTGGACGCCGACACGGTCTCCTGGTTCGAGGAGCACGGCGGACTGAAGCGGGAGAACGGCGACCGGTTCCGCTCCGTGCTGCTCTCCCGCGGCGGGACCGTGGACGTGCTGGCGGCGACCGCCGAGTTCCTCGGCCGGGAGCCGCGGATCGAGCCGCTGCTGGCCCGGCACGGGCTGCTCTGAGGCGCGCTCGCGAAACAGCTGGGTTGGTCGGGTGACACGCCGGCGTGTCACCCGACCGACTCAGCTGTTTTCCGGCTCCTCGCCGTCCCGGTCCGCCCACTCCAGCAGCGGCGCGATGTCGAAGACATGGTCGTCGATGTCGGCGTGCAGATCGCCGAGGTCGGCGAAGCGCCCCGGCACGGTCTCGATGGTGAAGTCACGGGGGTCGGCGTCGTCGACCTCGTCCCAGCGGATCGGCGTGGAGACGCGAGCATCGGGCAGGCCGCGCACCGAGTACGCCGCCGCGATGGTGTGGTCGCGGGTGTTCTGGTTCCAGTCGACCAGCACCGCGGCCGGGTCGCGGTCCTTCTTCCACCACGTCGTGGTGACGTCGTCCCCGGCCCGGCGCTCCACCTCCTGGGCGAAGGCGCGCGCCGCGCGGCGTACCTCGGCGAACCCGTGGTCGGGCCGGATCCGCACGTAGATGTGCATCCCCTTGCTCCCGCTCGTCTTCGGGTAGCCGACCGCACCGAGCTCCTCGAGGACCTCGTGCACCACGTGCGCGGTGCGCCGTACCGTCGCATAGTCGCTGGCCGGGCCCGGATCGAGGTCGATACGCCACTCGTCGGGCTGTTCGGTGTCGGGGCGCCGGCTGTTCCAGGGGTGGAACTCCACGGTCGACATCTGCACCGCCCAGATCACCGCGCCGAGCTCGGTGACGCACAGCTCGTCGGCGGTGCGGTGCCAGCGCGGGAAGTAGAGCTGCACGGTCTCCACCCAGTCCGGGGCGCCGGCGGGCAGCCGCTTCTGGTGGACCTTCTCCCCCGCCAGCCCCTTCGGGAAGCGGTGCAGCATGCACGGCCGCTCGTAGAGCGCGTTGACGATCCCCGGCCCGACCGCGAGGTAGTACTCGACCAGGTCGAGCTTGGTCGCACCGATCTCGGGGAAGTAGACCCGGTCGGGATTGGTCACCCGGACCACCCGGTTGTCGACCTCGATCTCGATCGCTGGAGACGACGACGCCATGCCGCCGAGACTAGGGTCGCGGCATGGACTTCGACCAGCCGCCGGTGGTCCGGATCGGGCGGCCAGGTCCTGTGCGCCACCCACTCACCGGTGCTGGCCGCGATGCCCGGCGCCACGATCCTCGAGGTCGGCAGCTGGGGACGTCGCCGTACGACGTGGGAGGAGGCTGGTGCAGCACTGGCGCTGCTACCTCGCCGGCCCGCGGCGCTACCTGCGCCACGTGCTCGACTGATCAGTTGTCCGCCGCGAGTGCCGCCGCGAAGCCGAGCATCACCAGGCCGACGCCGCCGTCGATGCCGCGCCGCACCTTCTCCTTGCGGATCAGGGTCATCGCGCCGTGCGCCGCCAGCACGATGCCGACCAGGTAGACCATGCCGAGCACGGCGAGGGTGAGCGCATAGAGCATCAGCTCGGCGAAGCCGGCGTCGCTGCTGACGAACGGCGGCAGCACCGCGACGTAGAACGCCAGCGCCTTCGGGTTGGTGAACGTCGACACGAAGCCCTGCCGCGCCGCCGCCAGCGGCCTGACCCGGCCGCCGACACCCGCCTGCCAGCCGGCGCCGTCACCGCGGCAGGCCGCCCACACCGCCTGCAGGCCGAGCCAGCCGAGGTAGCACACGCCGATCCAGCGCAGGACGTCGAAGACGTGCCGGGCGTTGGCGATCACGGCGCCCAGCCCGCTGGCCGCGAGCACGCCGAGGACGACGTTCGCGGCCACGATCCCGCCGACCGTCCACAGCCCGCGCGGCCTACCGCCGGCGACGGTGACCCGCAGGGTGATGAACGTGTCCGGGCCCGGGGCGAGGGCGAGCAGGATCGCGAAGACCAGGAAGGTGAGGTAGTGGCTCACGGCGACACCATACGGCCCCGAACGGCCGGCTCGGAGCGGCCTATCGACGGGTGAGCAGGGCCAGGAACATCGCGTCGGTGCCGTGTCGGTGCGGCCACATCTGCGCGGTGCCGGGCAGTGGCCCCTCCGCGTCCGGTACGCCGAGCCGCAGCGGGGTCAGCGCGACGTCTTTGCGACCGGTCAGCACCGCCTCGACGACGCCCCTGGTCTCGGCCAGCACCGGTGAGCAGGTCGAGTAGAGCACCACCCCGCCCGGCCGGGTAAGGTCGAGGGCGCTGTCGAGCAGCCGGGTCTGCAACTCGACCAGCGCCGGCACATCCGCGGAGAGACGCCGCCAGCGGGCCTCGGGCCGGCGACGCAGCGCACCCAGGCCGGTGCAGGGCGCATCGACGAGCACCCGGTCGAACGTGCCCGCGGCGAACGGCGGGCGGGTGCCGTCGGCGGCGATCACGGAGCCGCCCGTGGCCCGCAGGTTGGCCGCCACCAGACCGGCGCGGTGCGGTTGCACCTCGGCGGCGACCAGCTCGGCGTCCCGTTGCCGGGCGAGCGCGGCGAGCAGGGCCGCCTTGCCGCCGGGGCCGGCGCACAGGTCCAGCCAGCGCCCGTCGGGTCCCTCGACCGCCGCCCGCGCCAGCGCCACGGCGATCAGCTGCGAGCCCTCGTCCTGCACGCC
>Ga0164242_10006066_pt1 | contig 13361 bp, 12 predicted proteins | sample OricomgcompostMG_FD_108783 | JGI IMG/M metagenome (GOLD analysis project Ga0164242, IMG submission 108783) | Miracle-Growth compost microbial communities from Emeryville, California, USA - Original compost - Miracle growth compost (MG) ...
CCGCACGCCGACCTCGCGCAGATGCAGAACATGGCCGCCGCACTGATCAAGGGCGACACCTCGCGGTGGGGCGTGATCAGGGAGGGGCTGAAGACGAAGGCACAGGAGTTCCTGCAGCACCATGACTGATCCGCTGGTCACCGAGGTTGCCGCCTCGGCGTACACGGTGCCCACCGACGGACCCGAGGCCGACGGCACCCTGGCATGGGACAGCACGACCATGGTGGTCGTCGAGGTCCACGCCGGTGGTGCCGTCGGCACCGGCTGGACCTGGGCGCCGGCTGCGGGCGTCCAGGTCGTGCGCGACCTGCTCGCTCCGGTCGTCACCGGACGCTCCGCACTCGCTCCGCGGGATGCGCAAGCGGCCATGACCGATGCCGTGCGCAACGCCGGCCGGCCCGGACTGGTAGCGATGGCTCTGTCCGCCGTCGACATCGCGCTGTGGGACCTCGGCGCCCGCCTGCTGGAGCTGCCGCTCAGCACCTGGTGGGGCGCCGCAGCCCGACCGGCCCCGGTCTACGGCAGCGGAGGTTTCACGACCTACTCCGACGACGCGCTCCGCAGCCAGCTCACCGGGTGGGTGGAGCTCGGCCTACCGCGCGTGAAGATCAAGATCGGCGAGTCGTGGGGGCGCTGCGAGCGGCGCGACCTGGAGCGGGTCGCGTTCGCCCGCCAGGTGGTGGGTGACGAGGTCGAGCTGTACGTCGACGCGAACGGCGCCTACGACGCAGGACAGGCGTGCCGGATCGGGCGTGCGCTCGATGACTCGGGCGTGCGCTGGTTCGAGGAGCCGGTCAGCTCCGACGACACCGAGGGCCTGCGGCGCGTCCGCGCCGCGGTCAGCGCGGACGTTGCCGCGGGCGAGTACTCCTGGACGCTCGCCGATGCGGTCCGATTGGCGCCCGTCGTCGACTGTCTGCAGGTCGATGTCACCCGCTGCGGCGGCTACACCGAGTGGTTCCGCATCGCCGCCGTGGCCGCCGCCCACGGCCTCGACGTGTCGGCGCACTGCGCCCCGTATCTCTCCGCACCTGCAGCGGCGGCGACACCCCGCTTCCGGCACATCGAGTGGTTCCACGATCATGTTCGGATCGTGCGAGAGCTCGTCGACGGTTACCGCGACCCCGTCGACGGTGCGCTGCCGCCTACTGACCGACCGGGCCACGGGCTGCGACTGCGCCCTGATCGGGCTGCTGCCTACCGCGTTGCCTGACGCCCGGGTCGAACCTGACCACCCCCGCGGAACCGGAGCGCATCCGGCCCGGAACGGGTAACGGGGATCGAACGGCGTGACCGGAAGGAGAGCAGATGAACCGTGACCACATCGTCCGCCCCCGCTGGGTCTGGGGTGGCCTCGTTCTGGCGCTGCTCGGGGCCTGCCTCCTCGCGCTGTGGATCGCCACCTGGTGGTCCGGTGCCGGCATATCGGGCCTGGTCCTGCTGGTCCTGGGCGGCGCTGCGGCCGAGCGCGGAGGCATCCTCTACGACACCCAAGGATCGCGTCCGGGCAGCGGCGAGGCCGCCGAGGTCCGGGACGCCCACGCGCGCCGCGGCACCGCGCCGGGCGACATGATCATCGACGACCGGCTCCGCCAGGAGGCGCGGGAATCCTCCCGCATGACCGACGCGTTGCTCCACGCGGCCGAGGATCACCCACGACCTGCCTTCGACAAGCTGGGGGCGGGCATGCTGCTGGGCGGAGCCGCCTTCCTGCTCTTCGCCCAGGCGCTGTATCCGCACACTCACCTCGGGCAGGACAACGCGCTTCGCACCCTGCTGCTCGCGGCGGTCACGGCGCTAGCTGGCTTCCGCATCCTGCTCGGGCAGCGGCCGGGACCCGCGGCATCCGCCCTCGCCGCGCTCTGCGGGATCGCGCTGATCCTGCTCGCCATGCTCACTGACCATGACGGATCCGCCACCGTCATCCTCGAGATCGCCACCGGTGCCTGGATCGTGCTGGCGTCGTTCATGACGCTCGACCATCCTCGCGACAGCACGCCAGCGCGCCGGCTACCGGCCGTGGGTCGGACCCAGGCGCCGCGGACGCAGGTACCTCGGAGCCTCGCCCGAGGACGCACGGCGCAGGCGCATCCGGACGGACCTGCTGCTCGATCGGACAACGTCCGTGTGGCCGGGGTCGCCATGGTCATCGGGGCCGCGGTCCTGTGGTCCGCCCATGCGGCCCGTCGTCTCGCGCACCGCGGCTGAATGCCCGCAGCGAGGTGGGGCCCGGTGCCGCGACCGGGCCCCACCCGCAGTTGCTGGTCAGCGGCCCGCGAGAGCGGCGTTCTCCAGGAGATCCCGCAGCGGCCCGAGACGATCGCCCCTGACAGATCCCGCCGACGGGGATGCCTGGGCCTGTGCGGACGCGGAGGTCACCGGAGTGGCCGCCGGCGGCGGGACCGGCGGGCACTGCACGTCGGACCGGTTGCCGGGCTTGCGTGGGTCGAGCGTGCCATGGAGCAGGTACGCCGCGATCCGGTCATCGGTGCAGCTCACCCCCGACAGCGAGCCGGCGTGCGTCGTACCGCCGACGCCTTCGATCAGCCTGGAGCGCGGGAAGCGCTTGCGCACCTCGATCGCGCCCGGCCACGGCGTGACCGCGTCGTTGGTCTCCTCGATCAGCAGGATCGGGGGGACCCTGTTCCCGTTGACGCGGACCGGCGTGCTTGCCGGCGCCGGCCAGGTGTTGCACGGTGCGTTGAACCACGTGTTGGCCCAGGTCAGGAAGGGCGCGTACGACGCGATCCGGTAGGAGTCGCGCTCCTGGGTCCGCCACGACGGCCAGGCAGCGTCAGTGCACGACACGGCCAGGTAGGTGGCGTACTCGTTGTCGGCACCGGGGCCGGTCGGGTCGTCGTACCACGCCTTCGCCGGCGCCAGGTCGCCCTGCGCCGCTGCGGCGAGGATGTGGCCGTAGGAGTCCCAGTCGTAGACGTAGTACGCGGCGCCTTGGAACACGTCCGCCCAGTCGGCGGCCCCGAAGTTGGGGTCGGGGTCGTCGGTCAGATCATCGAGGACCTTGTAGTAGAGGGCCCGCACGGCGTTGCCATCGGTGCCGAGCCCGTAGGACGCGTTGTTGTCGGCGACCCAATCGAAGAAGGTGTCGATGTTGAGGTCGAACTGCTTGTCCTGGGCGAGGTTCGCCGGGTACCAGACGTCCCGTGGGTCGACGACGCCGTCGAACACGAACCGACGTACCCGGTCGGGGTGCAGGGTCGCGTAGACCTGACCGAGGTAGGTGCCGTAGGAGAACCCGTAGTAGTTGATCTTCCTGACGCCGAGGGCCTTGCGGATGCTCTCCATGTCCGCGACCCAGTCGGTGGTGTGGTCGTGCCGGAGCAGCTTCGCGGCGGCGGCCGTGCTGCAGTCGTGCGCGTACGCCGCGGTCTTGGCGAGCCAGAAGCGCTTGGTCCCCGCCGCGGGGTCGTACGACGGCCTGCCCGGAGCGCTGTAGTCGCCGTCGCAGGTCAGCGACGGCACGCTGTCACCCACACCGCGCGGGTCGAAGCCGATCCAGTCGTACGGCGCTCCCCCGCCGTTCGGCACGGCCGGGCCGAGGCGCGAGTACTCCAAGCCCGCGCCGCCGGGTCCGCCCGGGTTGACGAGCATGACGCCCTGGGCGGCCGCATCACTCGTCGTGTGCTCCACCTTCGAGACGGCGAGCTGGATCTTGGTGCCGTTCGGGTGCGCATAGTCGAGCGGCACTGTCACCATGCCGCAGACCGCGCCGGCGTTGCGCAGGCTGGCGGTCGGGCAGGTGCCCCAGTGGATGGGCGGCGGCGTGTAGCCCTTCGGGGACGAGCCGTGGTGCGTCCGATGCGCCGCTGTCGGTGCAGCGTGTTGGTCGGTGGCATGGTGGACGGCCGCTGCCTGAGCGGCTGGCGTGGTGAAGCCGGCCCCGACCAAGGTCGCGACCGCGATGAATCCCATGGATCTCCGCATCTGTTCTCCCGGGTGGTGACGTGGCCTGGTGGCCTAAGGTCACTGAACTCCTCGGGACGGTGCGAAGAAACCCCCAAACGGGGGTCTTGCGGGCGGCGGGACGCGGGCGCACATTGGAAGGGCACTGTCGCCATGGGGGCGTCTGCGTCGAACGGGGGCGGACGTGAGGGCCAACTCGCGGAAGCGGACCCGGCACACCAGCAGGGTCCACAAGGCGGATCATGCGTCCGGCGCGGCCGAGGGCCGACGTGCCAAGGGGCGCCAATCGCCGGCATCTGGCCTTCCCGGACGGGTCGACGAGTTGACCGACGCCGTCGCCAGATTGACCGCCGCCACAACGCTGGGCGAGGTCACCGACGCCGTGACCACCGCCGTACGCGAACTTCTCCGCGCGGACGGCGCCACGTTCGTCCTTCGTGAGGACGACACTTGCTTCTATGCCGACGAGAACGCCATCTCGCCGCTGTGGAAGGGACAGCGCTTCCCTGCCCACAGCTGCGTCAGTGGCTGGGTCATGCAACACGGGGAGCTCGCGGTGATCCCTGACATCTACGCCGACGACCGTGTTCCCCACGACGCCTACCGCCCCACCTTCGTACGCAGCCTGGCGATGGCACCGGTGAGCGCCGCCGACCCGGTCGCTGCCGTCGGCGCCTATTGGGCGACGCTCTACGACCCGTCGCCGCGAGAGCTGACCATGCTGGGCGCCTTGGCCAATGCGGCCGCGTCGTCGCTCACGAACCTGGAGCTCCGCGAGCAGCTGCGCCGCCGCATGAGCGAGCTCGCCGCGGCGGCCTCCGACCGGGAGACGGTCGAGAACGCGATGCAGAGCATGGTGCACGATCTGCGCAGCCCGATGTTCGCCCTCGACACCTATGCGACGCTGCTGGCGTCGGGCGACGTCGCCACCCACGACATCCCGCAGGTCGCCGAGAGGATGCGTGCGTCGGTGGAGGGCATGGGCAGCCGGATCGACCGGCTGCTGGCGCTCTATCGTCTCGAGCACCAGCCGCTGAGCCCCTGCGACACGGACCTCACCGAGCTTGCCACGACCGTCGCCCGCCACGCCCGCCACTACACCGGGGCCTACGACGTGACGTTCCGCGTCGACCCCGGGCTGCGCGCGCGGATCGATCCCGTCCTCGGCCAGCTCATGCTCGAGAACCTCGTGGAGAACGCGTACAAGTACACGGCTCAGCAGGAGGACCCCCGCGTGGAGGTACGCCGGGCGGACGGTCCCCCTCCTGCCGCAGACCCGGGAATGCTGTGGATCGCAGTGGAGGACAACGGCATCGGCTTCGACCCGGCTCGGGCCCGCGAGCTGTTCAAGCCCCATGTGAGGCTTGAGACCGCGTCGACCTTCAGCGGCACCGGCCTCGGCCTGATGACGGTGGCCCGCATCGTCGAGCTGCACGGCGGGCGCATCCAGGCAGATGGCGCACCAGGACGTGGTGCGCGCTTCTGCCTGTCGCTGCCGGCTGCTTAGCGATCGTGGGTCAGCAGGCCGTCGCGTACGCCGACGCACGCAGCTCTGCGAGCCGCTGCTCCGCCAGCGCGCGTTCGGCGGGGCTGGCGGTCGCATCGGCGGCAAGACGGCCGAGCGCCTGGATCAACCTGGTGCGGCGGGCCGGGTCGGGCATTCCGATCCGCGTCGTCGACCGGTCCGGCATGCCGGCGGCGGCACCTCGTACCGCCGCCGGCGCGGCAGCCGGGCGCCCCATCGCCCAGGCCAGCCGCTGGACCGAGGACACCGACCACTCCTCATGCAGGGAGGCCTGCTTGATGCGCTGGTCGGTGGTCCGAGTCATGCTCGACTAACGCGGCGGCTGCTGTCGGGCTACGGATGTTCGTGGTGGTCTAGATCAGTCGTCCCGGGGCGAGAAGCAGCCGGCAGACGGTGAGGTCGGATCACGATCGCCCGCCCGGGCGTGCGGCAGCGCATAGGCTCAAGATGGCCGTGTTGGCACGCGCCGCACGGCGGAGGAGATGTGGTGGCAGTCGAACGTGGTGAGCGCCCGCTCGAGCGGGGCATCCGGACAGAGTTCGGAACGGCTATGGACTACGCGTCCTACCTCGACCTGGACCGCCTGCTGGCGGCCCAGCATCCGGTGAGCATCCCGGAACATCCCGACGAGCTGCTCTTCATCGTCCAGCACCAGACGACCGAGCTGTGGTTCAAGCTGGTGCTGCACGAGCTGCGCGCCGTACGCGATCACCTCGACGCCGACGACGTCAGCCGCGCGCGCAAGGCACTCGCCCGGGTCAAGCACATCTTCCGCACCCTCGCTGAGCAGTGGTCGGTGCTCGCGACGCTGACGCCGAGCGAGTACGCCGAGTTCCGTGGCGCGCTCGGCTCCTCCTCCGGCTTCCAGTCCTTCCAGTACCGAGCGGTGGAGTTCATCCTCGGCAACAAGAACGCCGACCTGCTGACCGTCTTCGACAACCGGCCCGAGGCCCGCCAGGAGCTGGCGGGCCTGCTCGACTCCCCCACCGTCTACGACGCCTTCCTCCGCTTCCTCGCGCGCCGTGGCCACGACATCCCCGCCGCCGTGCTCGACCGGGACGTACGCCGGGCGTGGGTGGTCCGGGACGACCTTCTCCCGGTCCTGGAGCAGATCTACCTCGATCCGGACACACATTGGGCCGCCTACGCCACCTGCGAGGACCTGGTCGACCTCGAGGAGGCCTTCCAGCTCTGGCGCTTCCGTCACCTGCGCACCGTGCAACGCACGATCGGCTTCAAGACCGGCACCGGCGGAAGCTCGGGCGTCGACTTCCTCAAGCGGGCACTCGATCTCACCTTCTTCCCCGAGCTCTACCGGGTCAGGACGGCCATCGGTGCCTGAGCTGGTCGTCGCCGACCTCTGGCTCGGGCATGCCCGCGGCCCGAGCCGCCTCATCGTCGAGGCCGGCGTCGTCACGCAGATCGCCCCCATCGAGTCCACCACAGGGCGGGCACCTGCCGGATCGATGTCGGCGATGCCGGGCCTAGTCGACCACCACGTCCACCTCGGCCTCGTCGACCATGCCGCACTCGCCGGCGGCCCGGTCGTCGAGGTGCACGACCTCGGTTGGGTGCCGAACGAGATCGCCGCGATCCGCGCCCAGCCGCCTGCCGGCGTCGTGGTGCGGGCAGCCGGCCCCTTCCACACCGCTCCGGGCGGCTATCCGTCCGGCCGGTCGTGGGCGCCCGAGGGGGCGGTCCGCACCATCGTCTCGGCCGAGGATGTACGGCGAGCTGTGGCCGACGCCGTCGCCTTCGATGCCGTGCTGTTCAAGGTCACGCTGCACAGCGCGATGCCGATGCTCGACGACGCGACGCTGGACGCACTCGTCGGCAGCGCCCATGCCGCCGGCCTTCGCGTGGGCGTCCACGCCGAGGGACCAGGCCAAGCGGCCCGCGCGATCGACGCAGGCGCCGACGTACTGGTGCACGCGCCGTGGACCGAGCGGCTCCCCGACACGCTGCTCGCTCGAGCCGTGCCCATGACATGGTGCTCGACCCTGGCCATCCACGACGCCCAGTCGCAAGAGACCGCCGTCGACAACCTGCGCCGGTTCGTGTCCCATGGCGGCCGGGTCGTCTACGGCACCGACATGGGCAACGGGCCCACACCGGTCGGGCCGAGCGCGGCCGAGATCGTCGCGCTCGGTCAGGTGGGTCTGGAGGGTGACGCCCTCCTGCGCGCCCTGACCGGGTGCGACACGGCGCTGCCGAGGGTCGCGCTAGGGCGCCTCCTCGCCTCGCCGCATCCCCTTCCCCGCACAGCCACCGAGGTCGTGTCCTGGCTCAACGACAGCCGTCGACTCACCGTCCCCTTCGAGGAGCACCATGGCCGATGACGTACTGGATCTGATCCCCGCTGACCTGCGCGCCGAGGCGGCTGCACTGGACGAGGCCGACCCCCTGGCGGCGCACCGGGAGCTGTTCGTGCAGACCCCCGGCGTCGTCGCGTATCTCGACGGCAACTCGCTGGGCCGGCCGTTGATCGCGACCCGGGAGAGCCTCAGCCGATTCGTCGACGGGGAGTGGGGCGACCGCCTGATCCGGGCCTGGGACGAGAGCTGGATGGAGCGTCCGACAGCGCTCGGCGACCTGCTCGGCCGCGTGACGTTGGGAGCGGCCGCCGGTCAGACGGTGATCGGCGACTCGACCACCGTGATGCTCTACAAGCTCCTGCGCGCAGCCGTCGGAGGGCAACCCGGGCGCACCGAGATCGTCGCGGACACCGAGAACTTCCCCACCGACCGCTACATCGTCGAGTCGGTCGCCGACGAGACCGGCCTGCAGATCCGCTGGATCTCACCGGACCCCGCCAGCGGGGTGCGGCTCGAGGAGGTGGAGGCGGTCCTCTCCGAACGCACCGCCGTCGTGCTGCTGAGCCATGTCGCCTACAAGTCGGCGTATGTCTCCGACATGGCCGCCATCACCGCGGCCGCCCACGGCGTTGGCGCCCTCGCCCTGTGGGACCTCTGCCACTCGGTGGGCGCCCTCGAGCTGCAGCTTGACGCGCTCGGGGTGGACGTCGCTGTCGGCTGCACCTACAAGTACCTCAACGGCGGCCCCGGCGCCCCCGCCTTCGGGTACGTCGCCACGGCGCTCCAGGACCGACTGGCCCAGCCGATCGCCGGCTGGATGGGCCATGCCGAGCCCTTCGAGATGGGACCGGCGTACCAGCCCGCGACGGGGATCCGACGCTTCCTCAGCGGGACGCCCCCGATCCTCGGAATGCTTCCGCTACGCGACATGCTGGCACTCGTCGAGCAGGCGGGCATGCCTGCCGTCCGCGCCAAGTCGGTCGCGCTCACCGAGTTCGCCATCACCGTCGCCGACCGGATCCTGGCGCCCGCAGGCGTCGCCGTCGCCTCTCCCCGCGACCCGAACGTCCGAGGCGGTCACGTGCTCCTCGAGCACGAGGAGATGGAAGCCGTCGTGATGCGACTGTGGGACAGGGGCGTCATCCCCGACTTCCGTCGTCCCCGCGGTCTCCGGGCCGGACTGTCCCCGCTGAGCACGAGCTTCGGTGAGCTGCTCACCGCGATGGCGCACGTGCGGGAGGCACTCACCGCCCCGCCGCACTGAGCCGCGCCCGATCACCACGGAGCGGCACCTAGGATGCCCTCATGCTCTCCCGCGTCGCCTTCGCTCTGACCGCCCTGGCACCTGCACTGCTGCTCGCCGGCTGCGGTTCCTCCAACGACACCGCCGCTGACAGCGCCACCGCCACATCGAACACGGCAGGGACGAGCGCTCCTGCCACCAGCGCCCCGCCCACCGGAAAGGCGACCTGCTCCTACCCGAGCGACGGCCAGGGATCCGCCGGCATCAAGGTCACGGCTCCCCCGACCACACCGACGGTCTCCGGCGACGTCAAGGCGACCATGAAGACCAGCATCGGCGCCATCGGTCTGACGCTCGATGCCAAGAGCGCGCCCTGCACGGTCAACTCGTTCGTGTCGCTGGCCAAGCAGGGCTATTTCAACAAGACCAGCTGCCACCGACTCACCACCGCGGGCATCTACGTCCTGCAGTGCGGCGACCCGTCGGGCTCCGGCAGCGGCGGCCCGGGCTACTCCTTCGCCGACGAGCTCGACGGGACCAAGCCGTTCGCGGAGGACAAGGCGGCAGAGAAGCAGTACGAGCAACAGACCGGCCAGAAGCAGGAGGTCAAGACGTACCCGACCGGCACGCTCGCGATGGCCAACGCCGGCGCCAACACCAACGGCAGCCAGTTCTTCCTGGTGTATGCGGACAGCCCGTTGCCCCCGGCGTACACGGTCTTCGGCACGATCGACGCCGCCGGCGTCAAGGCCATCACCACGGCAGCGAAGGCCGGGACGGACAACGGCACCGACGGTCACCCCAAGACAGCGGTGGACATCACGTCCGTCACCATCGGCTGACCCCGTGTGAGGTCGGCGGATCGGGGTAACGGCCAGAAGTCACACACCCGACCCCGGGAGGAGCATCCATGCTCACCCTGACCGAGAACGCCAGCACGATCGTCAAGAACATCACCCAGCAGCCGCAGGCGCCTGAGACCGCCGGGCTCCGGATCACCTCCGATGACGCCAGCCAGACCTTCGAGGTGACGGCGGCGCCGACCCCCAGCCCGGGCGACAAGGTCGTCGAGCAGGACGGTGCGACCGTCTACCTCGACGAGCGGGCCTCCGAGCTCCTCGACGACAAGGTCCTCGACGCTGCCGTCGACCCCGAGGGGCGCGTCGAGTTCGCGCTCGGCCCGCAGGGCTGATCGCGCCTCGGATCCGCCCACCTTTCGCCGGGCCCGTCGAGTCATTCGACGGGCCCGGCGAGGCGATTTCGGGAGCTCTACAGCGATCCCTCGACGTAGGAGACCGGCTCGCCGAGCTGCACCGTGCGACCGACGGTGCACAGCCGGTCGCGGATCCGGTCGAGCGTCGCGGGCACGACGGCGCGGGCCGCGTCCCCGGCCTCACCCTCGGGGAAGGTGACGTCGAAGGTCACCTGCAGGTTGACCATGTGGTTGCCCTGCTCGTCGCGGATGACGTCGCCCTCCGACCGCGCGGCGAAGGTCTCGAACCCGGCCCGCTTGCCGGTGATGAAGTCGAGATCGAGCGCCCCGCACGCGGCCAGGCCGGCGAGCAGCAGCTCCACCGGCGAGAAGTCCACGCCGTCGGCGGTCCCGATGCTCACCACGCCCCCGCGACCATTGGTCGCCTTGAAGAGGTGCTCTCCGACCTTCTGCAGGTCGATGGAACGGTGGTCGACCTTCGTTGCCTCACTCACCCGGCTAGCGTAGGCGCGTGCCGTCCGCAGCAGAGAACCCGTTCCGCAGCCTCCAACGCACCGAGGCCCAGGCCCGCAAGGCCCAACTGGACATCCTCGAGTACGACGTCAGCCTCGACCTGGCGCGCAGCGACAAGGAGTTCGCCTCACGGACCGTCATCCGGTTCCGCTCCGCCGGCGGCGACACGTTCGTCGACCTCAAGCCGGTGGCGTTGCACGCCGTCCGGCTCAACGGCTCTCCGCTCTCCCCCGACCTGCTCGATCACGGCCGCCTCCCGCTGACCACCGTGGCCGGGGACAACGAGCTCGTCGTCGAGGCCACCATGCGCTTCCGCAACGACGGTGAGGGACTGCACCGCTCGGTCGACCCCGCCGACGGCAGGCACTACGTCTACGGCATGTCGTTCATGGATGCCGCGCCGAGCATCTTCGCCTGCTTCGACCAGCCCGACCTCAAGGCGCCGTACACCTTCCACGTCCGCGCGCCCCGGGACTGGGTCGTCGTCGGCAACGCACCGGGCACGGAGGTGGCACCCGGCGAATGGGAGCTCGAGCGGAGTCAGCCGCTGTCGACGTACTTCGTCACGCTCGTCGCCGGCCCTTACCACCTCATCCACGACGAACACGACGGGATCCCGCTGGGGCTCTCTGCCCGTGCCAGCCTGGCGAAGGACCTCGACCGGGACGCCGACGAGCTGCTCACCCTCACCAGGCAGAGCTTCGACGAGCTCCACCGGCTGTTCGGGATCCGCTACCCGTTCGGCAACTACCACCAGGCGTTCGTGCCCGAGTTCAACGCCGGTGCCATGGAGAACCCCGGCTGCGTCACCTTCCGCGACCCGCTGATCTTCACCTCCCGAGTGACACGCGGCATGCGGATCCAGCGAGCGACGACCGTCGCGCACGAGATGGCCCACCAGTGGTTCGGCAACCTGGTCACGCCGGCCTGGTGGGACGACCTGTGGCTCAACGAGTCATTCGCCGAATACATGGGCAATCGGGTGACCGCCGACGTCACCGAGTACGCCGACGCCTGGGCGGACATGTCCTACGCCCGCCGGCAGTGGGGCCTCGTCGCCGACCAGCGCCCCTCGACCCACCCGGTCGCCGGCAATGGCGCCGTCGACGCGGTCGCGGCGCTCCAGGACTTCGACGGCATCTCCTACGCGAAAGGCTCGGCGATCCTGCGCCAGCTCGCGGCCTCGCTCGGGGACGACGTGTTCTTCGGCGGTGTGATCGACCACTTCACGACCCATCGCTTCGGGAACGCCACCATGCACGACCTGCTCGGGTCGTGGCAGCGCGCGGGAGCCGGCGACCTGTCGGAGTTCGCCGCACAGTGGCTGCGCACCGCCGGTCCCGACACCATCACCTACGACCGTGCGGCCGGCGAGCTGCTGCGCACTCCCCCGGCGGAGCACCCTGCAGAGCGCTCGCACGCCTTCCGGGTCGCGGTCGCTGCCGACGGCGCCTGGCGGACCGAGCAGGTCACCGTTGCGGCCGCTGCCACGCCCGTCCCGCTCGACGGCGACGCGGTCGTGCTCGACCCCTACGACGACACGTGGGCGGTGCTCATCCCCGATCAGGCAACGGTCGACGCGCTCAAGGAGCTGCTGCCCGGCATCACCGACGCTCCCCTGCGGGCGGGGGTCTGGAACAACCTGCGCAGCGGCTTCCACAATGCCGCCATCGCACCGGCCGACATCGTCGAGATCGCTGTCGCGAGCCTTCCGGTGGAGGACACCGAGGACACCGCACGGCGCACCATCACCTGGCTGTTCCGCGAGGTGGTGCCGCGGGCGCCGGAGGGCTCGCTGGCGCGGCTGCACGACGCGGCGGTCGCGAAGATCGGATCGACGTCCGTCGGGTCCGAGCAGCAGCTGGCGGCGTTCCGGGCCGCGATCCGGTCGGCCGAGGACTCCGGCGTACTGCGGGAGTGGCTGGCCTCGACCCCCGAGGGCATCGGCCTCGACCTGGACCTGCGCTGGCGCATCCTCGGCCGGCTCGCGACGCTCGGCGCCATCACCCGCGAAGAGCTCCGGGCCGCCTACGACGCCGAGCCGGCCAACGACGCTCGCGTCGCCCTGACCGGCGCGCTCTGCTCCCTCCCGGATGCGGAGGCCAAGGCCTATGCCTGGTCGGTCTTCACCGGCGAGACCGACCTGCCCAACTACGACGTCGTGGCCGCAGGCCATGGCCTGTGGCGTGGGCCCGAGGAGCTGACGGCGGGGTACGTCGAGCGCTACTTCGCTGATCTGCCGAACACGGTGCACGCGCGCTCGGGCTGGGTGCTGGCGGACGCCGCACACGCGTTCTTCCCGGCCGGGTCGGTCGACGACGCAACGCTGGCGCGGGCGCGCGAGGCGATCGATCTGCCTAGGCTGGACCTCACCCTGCGCCGCGTGCTCGTCGACGCCTCCGACCAGCTCCGGCGCCAGCTGGAAGTGGCACGGAAGTGGCCACGCTGAGGACTGCTCCGGCGTGGGTCGCCAAGACTGTCGGTGGTCGCTTCTAGGGTCTTTGCCATGCGGATCCTGCACACCTCCGACTGGCACCTGGGGAGGTCCTTCCACCGGGAGGGCATGCTCACCCACCAGGGCGTCTTCGTCGACCACCTGCTCGAGGTGGTGGAGCGTGAGCGGGTCGA
>Ga0164242_10006067_pt1 | contig 13361 bp, 10 predicted proteins | sample OricomgcompostMG_FD_108783 | JGI IMG/M metagenome (GOLD analysis project Ga0164242, IMG submission 108783) | Miracle-Growth compost microbial communities from Emeryville, California, USA - Original compost - Miracle growth compost (MG) ...
CAGAGCAAGAAATCAGTGTCGGCTGTTTTTTTATTTTTTTTAGGCGCTCACCGTTGGTTAGGTCGACGCTCTTACCGGAAACATCCCGGTGGCAATATGCTTTTGATCTTCTTTTCCAGGATCGTCGTTAACCGGCTAAAGCCGACATCTGTTAAGTGCGTGCCGTCAATAGTGGCTTCGTGATCCTGGCCCGTGAACCCGGCGGCGTCCTGATAATAAATATTTTGCATGCCCGAAGCCTGCAGGGACCGGAAGGCCTGCATGATCGCTTTGTTTTGCGTCGCTACCCGCCTTTGCACTTCCTGGTCCCAATAGGAGGTTTCTCTGACAGGGCTTTCCATAAATAAGATGGGGGTGGAAGGCCTTATTTTTCTAAGGCGTTGTACAAAAGGGATGACTCTCTGGTCGATCAGCTCGGCTGTCATATTGGGAACGCAATCCAGAATATACAAGTCTGCCGGCATTTGTCCGATGATATCGGCCATTTTGAGTTCCATTTTGCCGCTGCCACTAAATCCCATATTGTATACCGTTGCCGCTAAATGCCTGGATAAAATGGCAGGGTAGGCCAGTCCAGGCCTGGAAGCGGAAGCGCCTTGTGTAATGCTGGTGCCATAGATGACGATCTTCGGTTGATGTGTCGGACCAGCAGCTTTTATCAACGCACCGCTGTCCACTCCCACATAGAGCTCCGTTAAACTGCCGTATAGCGGTAGGTAGACCCGGTAATGGCGCATTTGTCCATCCAAATGATGTATAGCAACCTTGGTAGAATGTTCTCCCGAAGGGGCGGCAGTTGCCACAAACTGAAATCGACCATGGTTCAGGCCATAGAGATCCAGGCCGTTTTTAGCAATGGGCGTCATATTAGGCAATATACTGTAGTTGTCAATGGTCCATTTAAAACCGATGGTCTTACTGTTGGTGATAAAGTCGACCTGTACACCGGCGGTATTTTTGGATAGCTCGGCGACACGGGCCGGGATCTCGCTGCGTAGATTGCTGTCGATCCGATTATAGCCGGCTGCTGGCAACTTGGCGCTGCGGCCTGTGATAAGCAACGCATGCGCATCGACATATCGGAGTGGCTTTTGTGTTACAGTCGATTGGCTACTGGCTTTAAGACTCATCAGGGACAGGGCAGCCAGGATAAACAGTAGCCGCATATCGCACAGGGCAGCTGCGAGGCTACTTGTTTTTTGAACGGTGTTGATAGACCTGTTTTTTTGCATATTGAATGGTTGGTTTTTGCGGATGATTCTGTCTTTATTTTTTAGCCGTGTTATGGATCTAAGGGATCCATCGGATTGGCCTGCAACGACTGCAAGTTCGGCAAAAATACCGTCTGGGTGGGGGAAAGGATTTTTAGATTTTTGTAGGGAAGATAGCCCAGATCTCTGCGTGCCGTTTTAGCCATGCCTTTATTGATATAGGCAGATTGAGCCGGGTCCGTTACAATCAGTACCGGCAGGGTAACCGGCATGCCTGTCTGTACAAGTAGCCGGGTCGCATTTCTCAGATTGGTCGTGGTATGCCGGGCATAAGGTTCTATTAAGATGCGGGTCTCATCCATTTTGAGGCTGTCAACCATATATTTTTTCATTTCAACCGCCTCACAAAACGGGGTCTTAATTGGATGAACATGACCGCCCGATACGATTAAAAACGCTGCCTCTCCTTTATTGAATACTGCGGCGGCCATCCGGCACCTGGCTTTGCCACCTGCAGTCAGCCGGACATCCGGTTTTTCAGGCCCGAGTCCGGGTACCAGGATGGCGCTATAGGTATACCGGGAAAAGTCAGTTTTTTTGATAGCATCTGCGGGGGCGGCGTTTAAACCGCCCGTCAGTGGCTCATACCTAACGGCCTCGGTTCTGCCATTGAGTTTTAATGCAGTGAGCGCTGTTTTCAGCGGCAGGTAGTAAAACAGTGCCGCCTGCGGAGCGCCTAACAATCGCTTCAGGGAATCAGTTACCGCTCGTCTGACTTGCGGGTCTTTTAAGTCTATGGTCATCCCGTCTATTTTGCCATAGGTCGGCTTTTGTCCTAACAGGTATACATCCGCGGCGTATGCTAATCCCGCTGCTGCTTGCTCAAGGGCTTGTCTAATGACACTGGAATCCACTTCGTTTTTGTTGCTACCATAAAGCATCTTGCTGTGTAAGTGTCCGGCTAGTGTCGCAAATTTCGTGTTTAACCGGTTAAAGCGGATAAGACTTTGGAGGAGGATATTGAACTCTGCGCTGCCCGGCTGCATCTTAATCATACCGATGGCGCTTTCCAGCCGGCCGGCCAGCAGTGCTTTTTTTACCGCTCTGTTTTTTAATCGGGTTATTCTGCGAAGTGGTTTGTACTTTGTAAGGGCATGCCTTATATCCGGGTGGTCATTGATCTCAGACAGGAAAGGATAGATACGCTCCGTCAGGACGACCGCCGTATCAAAATACTGATCATTAATGGTCACGGGACCATTCTTTGCAGGTAACTTTAATCTTATGTCTTGCTGCGCCTTAAGAGACGTATTGACGGTGGCCATTACTAACAGCAGTGCGGCCATGCAAATGGAGACGGGTTTGAATAGATAGAACTGAAAAGGGCTTACGGTGGCTTTCAGGTTTTTCCTGAGTCCGGCTGCCCTGTCTGTTTTTGTATTGATTGATGGCATGAATAATCCGTGTTTTGAGGTAGGTTTACTGCTTTTGTTGATCCCGGTTGGCGCTATGCCACCCGTTTGTTTTGTTTTATTATTTTAAAGAGGACAGGTAATCCGCATATAGCGTTTTATAACAGGCCGTCAGTTCACTGACATCCTTGTAGTGGCATTCAAACATAAAGGGACCGGCGTAGTGGACTTTGTATAATACCGCTAAAATGGCGTTCCAATTGTTGTCGCCTTTTCCCGAACAAGGCAGGTAATGATTCTCCTCTCGTCCGTTGCCATCCGCGACATGAACGGTCTTAAGCCGGCTGCCCATCGCGGTAATCAGTTTTTCGGGGTTTTTGATATGATTCATATCGATGGCGGAGCCTATAGCCGCCGGCAGTCGTTTGAAAATCGCTTTTGTTTCTGCCACCGATCTGCAAAGCGGCCGCTCATATTTTTCGTCTTTTTGCAGTTCATACCCCAACATGTTTTCAATAACCATGGTGGCGCCCTGTTTCTCAATAATAGGTAAGAGCTCACGGCAGGATTTTATCAATTGCGCAATGCGCTGCGGCCGCTCATGGAGCCCCAGATACCAGCTGGGATGAAACAAGATAATCTGGGGGCGCAAGATCTGGCACATCATCAGTATTTTCTTGTGAAAGGCGATCGTTTTTTCGCGTTTGGCTTCATTTCTTTCAGAGAGGTCTATATGACTGCCATAACCCATATGAATGGACCAGATTTTGACACCTGCATTATCTGCTGCTTTTTTTGCTTTAGCGGCCATTTCCCGGAGCTTAGCATCGCTGTATTTTATATCCGTTTGTTTGTCCGCCAGTCCGGTAATCCCGGCAATTTCAATATAATCGATGCCCACGGATTTTATCCGGGCCATAGTGCTGTCATTGATCTTAGCCAGTGGAAAAGAAAAACCAACGGCCATGGGAGAAGGAGTAGGGAAATCGGCAATAGGACCGGTCCTGGCAGTTGCCGTCCCGGCAGTTGCTGTTATCAGCATGCATAACAGAGCGGTTATCATAAAACGACCGGAAGAGTCCTTTCGTTTTTTGCTCCTTTTGTAAAAGTATACGGCGCTTTGCCAGGTCGCTTTATGGAAGTAGGTATACATATGATTTTTGGGTGTTTAAAAACAAGGAACGCGTCTGCAACCCTATCCGGATTATATGTTTCGCGCGTTCTTTGCAAAGGAATAAATGTTGTTAAGTTTCTATTTGATGCCAGGTGCTGGTTTTACTGATCCCATCCCGGATTCTGAACCAGCGCTTTATTGAGCTTCAGGTCTTCCAGGGGCAGTGGTTGAAGGTAATCTTTGCCTTCGTCAAAATGCACCTGGTAGTCAAAAGGGTTCATATTGCCGGACTGACCGTCTGTGAGGGGCCTTTGCTTGATGTCAATAAAAGAAGTGACTGAAGCCGGAGCGCCCGATTTATCACCGCTATACACATAGACATCAGCCTTCCCGTCTCCGGTAAAATCGTAGGCCCCGAGTTTTGGAAAATAGAGGCCTACCATGGGCTTTTCCAGTTTCTTACCTTCTTTCCAGCGCATCAGATCATCCCATCTGAAACCTTCATTAAATAGCTCCACTCTTCTTTCTCTCCTGATTTCCAGAATAACCCCTTTATTGGCGCCCTTATTGACATTAGGATACATGGCTGCCAGATAACTGTCAGGATCCGCATTTGCTTCGGCCAGATGAAGATGTGGCATGTCGACCCGGTCCCGCAGCAGATTAACGGACCGGTCTAAGTCCTGCTGGGTCAATGTACCGAGCTCAGCTTTGGCCTCTGCATAGTTCAGCAGGATTTCTCCGAGCCTGAATATAATGATATCATTGTAACTGGAGGAAGAAGACCATTGATCCTTTCCGGGCAGCGCTTTAATAATCCGGTAGCCGGTTGTTGTCGCGTTCAGACTGACGGGTTCGGGCGTGGTCGCGCCGTACACCATATAGTCGGGCCCCGCAGTACTTTGCGTGAGTCGGGGGTCCCGGTTTTGCATAACATCGTAAAAGGTCAATTTATCAAAGCCGTCCACATCAGTGAACCTGGTGCCGTCTTTTTTCAGATAGCTATCGACCAGATCCTGGGCCATTCCCCAGGAGCCGGAGGTGGGAGAGGTCATCAGATAGCCCAGGGTGTGGCGGCCGAAATCCAGATTATAATCTTTGGCGAGAATTGTTTCCACGGTTGTCTGGTCGTTTCGGGCGAACAGGTCTCGGTAGGATTTATCCGGGCCGCCGCTGGTATATAATTTATAAGGGCTTTCTGTCATCAGCTTATCAGAGGACTCGGCAGCGGCTTTTAGCAGGCCTTCCCAGTCGGGTATGGAGTGGTATTTCCGGAAACTGCCTTCAAACAGGCATACCCTGGATTTTAGCGCAAGCGCTGTATAGCGGGTGATTTCATTGATTTTAACTTCCTGGGGCAAATTGGCTATGGCAAAGTCCAGGTCACTGAGGATAGAATCCATGATGAGCTGACGGCTGTCCCGCGGCTTGTAGAGCTCTTCGTCACCCGCATTTAAAACTTTGTTATACCAGGGCACATCCCCGAACTTGCGCACCTTATTGTAATAGAAAAAGGCTCTGAAAAACCGGGCGACGGCGCCATATCTGAGTTTGGCGGCTTCGTCCGGGCATTTTTGATAATGGGTCAGAAAATAATTAATGGTACGTAAGTCTGACCAGGACCAGTCACCTGACCCGCTGGCTACAGGCGCAATACGGGTGCCCTTGATTCTGTCAGTAGCGATAAGCGGAACGATATCGTCGGATGATTCACCGTAAGATGCGTCGTACAAATGGTAGTCGGGAAGTTGTGTATAAAAACCATTCGTATAGACTTCCAGGTCTTTAGCCGTATTAAAGAACTTGGTGGCATCCAGCCGGTCTTTGGGAACCGTATTGAGATAGTCCTTGTTGCAGGCGCCCAGTAGCAGGCTGATAAGCAACACGCAGAGGGTAATATTGAAACGTTTCATCACGAAATTTTTTTATGCATCTAAGCGGATTATAAAGTAAGATTGACACCCACAGAATAGGTCTTGCCGATGGGATAGTCTTCCAGACGTGCACGGGACACCGCGCCACTGGGATCATTGTAATTGATGGCGGAGCCGGCCTGCTCCGGATCGATGTATTTTGTCAGATCGCCAAAGCGCCAGGTCAGCATGTTTTCTGCGCTGAAATAGATGCGCAGTTTTTTGATCTGAAATCGCTGGGTCAGCTTTTCCGGGAGGGTATAGCCCAATGTCAGGTTTTTTACTCTCAGATATCCGACGTTCAACAGATAGTAATCGTTGACTTCGCCCAGTGAGCGGTTAGCACCTAAAGAAGTATAGCCTCTATAAATCTGCGGATAGGTCCTTTCGGGATTTTCGGGGGTCCAGGCATTGGTGATCAGGTCCTTTCTGATAAAGGACAGATAAGGCCTTTCATAGGTGCCCCAGAATATATCGCCGGTGGGATACCAGTCCTGGTGTGCGACACCCGTCCCGGCAATGTACAGGTCAAAGTTTTTCCAGTCGGCGCTCAACGTGAAACCAAAGGGCAGTTTCGGCATGGCATTGCCGATGGGGCGGATATCGCCGTGATCAGTCAGTGTATAGTCACCCTTGTCGATAGAACCGTCTCCATCCAGGTCGACGTAATGAATGTCTCCGGCTTTTAAGCCTTTCCACTGTTTGTTCTGAGCGGTATTAATGATAAACTTGTAGACCTGGCCCAGATCTTTGGTCGGGTTGGCGAACTGGTCCTGGAAGGCTTTGGCCTCTTCATCGGACTGAAACTGCCCGTCGATATGATAACCCCAGATCTGGCCCAGTTCCTGACCTTCCCAGAAATTGCTCATGATGCCATTGGGATTGGGGTACTTGGTGATGACTCCTTTGAAGTTATACAGACTAACGGAAGCGTTCAGGTGAAGGGGACTGCCTGCGACAGAAAACTGGTCATGGTAGCCGATATTGAGTTCAAAACCGCGGTTGCGTAGCCCGGCTATATTCTCCTGCGGCTCATTGGCGCCAAAGACGGCTGGTAACGGTTCGCCTGGCAGATACATGCCGTCGGTTCTTTTTTCATACCAGTCGAAAGAGGCGGTTATCCTGTTGTTCAAAAAACCGAGATCAACACCGAAGTCCATTGTCTTGGTCTTTTCCCAGCTGACCGAACTGGGCAGTGGCGCAGGGACACCGGCGTAATTTAGCTTCTGGCCGTTTACCAGCCAGCTGGATTGGCCCAGTCCCATAATCTCAGAAAATGTGTATAGCGCTACATTCTGGTTGCCGAGTTTGCCATAGGAGGCCCGGAGTTTGAAATTGCTTACGGCACTTTTAAGTGGCTTCCAGAAGTTCTCCCGGCTGACATACCAGCCAGTAGAAACTGAAGGGAACATACCCCATCTGCTTTCACTGGGAAAGCGGGACGAGCCGTCATAACGGGCATTGACTTCAAGGAGGTATTTGTTTTTATAGTCATAGTTAAAACGCCCGAAATACCCCTGTACGGCCCAGACGGTGGCAGACCCGTCGGCCCTGAGTAGTTCTGTCCCGAGATTCAGATTGGCCAGATCTTCAAATAATAATCCCCCCTGTTCTCCCGTAATATTATCAGATACGTAATTTTCCTGGTTATAGCCCAGCATCAGTTTAAAATGGTGGTCTTTGATATCCCGGTTATAGGTCCCGAAAATATTCATGGCTCTGTAGTCGCCTCTTCCCCGGTCTTCCGTCAGCCGGTTGACGCCTACGTTTTGTAACTGCAGCTGGTCGCCGACGATAATATCAAAAGTATTCAGCCTGGTGGTATTGGAAACGTGGTTGATTTTGTTGCTATAGTTAAAGTTCAGCTCCAGGCCTTTGAGTGGTGTCAGCTTGGCGGCGATTGTATTGATAAATTGCTCTTCGAACCTTGTTTTCCAGTTATTGCCCCGCTCTAAAGCGCCCTGTGCGCCACCACCGGAAAAATCAAACGGTACACCGTTAATTTCACTAGGATAGAAGGGGAATAGATTATACCAGGTCGTGGTGCTCCAGATGCCACCCCATCCGTTGCGGTAGCCACCGTATTCCTTTTGGTCGCTGTTATTATACTGAATATCATCGGAGATCACCAGCCAGTCATTGGCTTTGAAGGTCAGGCTGGCTTTCAGGTTATACTTGGTTAAGGGCGCATTTACTATGTTCTGGATGCCGGTGGTTTTGTAATATCTGCCGGACAGATAGCCATGGAGTTTTTCGGTGCCACCGGAAAGGGAGATATTGTGCATCTGCCCCGGCTGCCATTTTCTAAACAGGTAATCATACCAGTTGGTATTGCCGTAGAATTTGTAGGTGCCGTCTGGCTGCTCTTCATAGTAAGGCTCGATCTGGCCGTCGGCCACCTTTTTAATGATCTCCCAATCTGCATCATCGTACTGGGTATAGGTCGTACCGTTGTATCCTGTAAGAGCCGCATCGACCGTCTTCCCGTAAACATATGGATCAGAGATAAAATCTGTCCTTGTCGTAGGGCGGGTGGTGCTGAAATTATTGGTGTAATTGACCGCCAGAGTACCTGCCTTTCCTTTTTTGGTCGTGATCAGGATGACGCCGAAGGCGCCTCTGGCGCCATAGATGGCGGATGAAGCAGCGTCCTTTAAGACGGTGACCGTTTCGATATCGGCCGGGTTGACTCTGTCGATATCGCCTACGATGCCGTCAATCAGGATCAAGGGGCCTCCGCCGTTAATAGAATTAAATCCCCGAATATTAATCTCCGGGGTGGCACCCGGATCTCCGGTACTGGTCTGGATATTAAGGCCTGGCAGCTGTCCCTGTAAAGCACTGACGACATTAGGCAGGGGACGTGTATCTAGCTCTTTGGCCGTAATCTGGGAGACCGCCGTGGTCAGATTTTCTTTTTTCTGTGTGCCGTAACCCACTATGACCAGCTCTTCCAGGGAAGAAGGTTTGGCTTTTAGCTGCACGGTGTGCAGGGTCCGGTTGTCAATGGGCAGGGTGACAGATTGATAGCCCACGAAACTGATTATCAATGTGTCGCTGAGTGTAGGAACGGCGACTTTGAAACTGCCATCGCTGCCAGATGTCGTCCCCAGCTGCCTTCCTTTTAACTGGATGCTTACGCCCGACATGGGCGCTCCTTGTTCGTTTTTGATAACGCCTCGGACGGTGGTATCTTTGGCAAGGACTTCCGCCGTTTCCAACTGAATTTTCCGGGGCTCATAGCGCACCATAATTGTATTGGATACGATGGAATAGCTGAACGGCTGCTCTTTGAAGCAGGCCGCCAGTACGTCTTTTAAGTCCATGTTATGTACCTCTATATTCAGCGGGGAGCCGTGGTGTAGATCCTTGTCTGCGTAAAAGAACTGATAACCGGACTGTTTTTCAATGGTTTTAAACAGTGTTTTTAGCGGCGCGTTCTTTAATTGAAGGGATATCTTTTGTCCTGTGGTACTGCCATAGCTGCAAACGGCAAATAGAATAGATAAAATCGCGGTTAATTTCATGATCCGCAAAAGTTTTTTACGTGCAGGCCAACCGGCGGGCCTGTACAGATAAGATTTGAATTGCATACCTTTACATTGTTAGAGTGAATAGTTGAGGTTTTTAGTCGAGCCTGATGCTATGCTTTCTGACATCCGGTCACTTCGGCCTGCCCGCTGAAGTGACTTTTTCGTCTTCGGCATTTTTAGTGCGCGTTATTTGCCCCGCGTTCTTTTACCTTGTTGTCTTGTAGCTCTTTTATTGGGGGTGCACGATAATGTTTCTGTCATGAACGTCGAATTTTATTTTATTGGAAAAACTCAGAATTTTCAGGATGTCGCTCAGGCTCGCCTCGCGGGAAATACCTCCGGTAAAAGTTTCGGAGGTACTGCCTTTATAAATGATCTGCACATCATACCACCGCGCGATCTGGCGCAGAATAGATGGCATGTCGGTTTGATGGAATACAAAATTGTTATTTTTCCAGCTGGTGATCGCTGAGAGATCTGCGTTTTTATCAATGGTCATTTTGCCCCCTGACTTGATGGCCGCCTGCCAGCCAGGTTGGAGCCGCGTATCATTTACTTCTATTATGCCTTCAATCAGGGTCGCTTTAATCGCTGGCTCATCATCATATGCATTGATATTAAAAGCCGTACCTAGATCGCGGATCGTCTGTCCCTTGACCTGAACGATAAAAGGCCTGGCCGGATCGTGATGGACGTCGAAGTAAACTTCTCCGGTAATTACAACAGTTCGCTCGCTGCCGGAGAACCGGTCCGGAAACCGGATGGAGCTAAGGGCGTTCAGCCAGGCGTGGGTGCCATCGGGAAGAATCAGTTGATAGCGGTTGCCTTTTTCGGTCGTTAAGGTGCTGTATTGAACCGGGACCGTGTCCGATGCATCTTTTTGGTAATCGATTTTGCCGCCTTTGTTATAGGCAACCAGCTGGTCGCCGCTTGTAATGTTTTGTCCTGGGGTGCTGTCCAGTAGAATTTGCTGGCCGTTAGCCAGCGTTAATACGGCCGCCGCGGTGCCTGGCAAAATCCGACCCGCCGCCGCCGACGCTTCGGCGTGGGTTGCCGGTGGTGCCTGACGGACTATAGCCACTTTACGCTGCAATAGTTGCCGGTATAGTATGGCGCTGAGTCCCAGTACAAATACGATTGCCGCAGCGGCCGCCCATTTGGACACCAAAAGCCAAGATCGTTTTCTATCTGCTGAATCAAAGGGTGTTGCCGATGAAGGGCCGGACGCATCAAGGGAGCTGGCGTCATGTATGCTGCCGGTCGCGGTATTGTTCCTGTCGAGGGGTATATCGGAATCTGACGCATTGCTGTCCGTTTTGGTTTTTAGGTCAATTTGCTCCCAGCTGCGGGTAAGCAGTTGATCCAGAGCGGTGCTGTTATAGGTATGCTGCGACCTGCTGCCTGCAGCGGATATAGGGCCGTCACTAGCCGGACGCTGGTCAAAATGGGCTTTTAATAGCTGCTGAAAATAACGCTCGAGCCCGGCGTCCGTTTGCAGGGCGTCTAAAAAGAGGTCTATTTCTTCCCGGGTGGCCAGTCCTTGTTGCAGGCGAAAAAATATTTCTTGAAATGCGAATAGCGTCAAAGTTTGATTTTAATAGAGACGCTCCGCCCCAAAGATCCATCTGCTGGAAAAGGAGATTTTTTGTATATTTTTTGAATTTGTTTTTGTTGCCTTGAGGCATTTAAGGATATCCGTATACGGCGGCAGGGCGGCCGGTAATTTTAGCGGCCGGTAGTCGGGGTACTTTTTGAATGAATCATAAAAGGCAGCGGTGTTTGCCGCTTTAATGCGGAAGCTTTGCCTGTAGCCTGCCATAGACCCAGGTACCCACTATGGCACTGAGTAAGGTTATCGTAATGACTGTTACGCCCGTGCCGATCTGCGCGAAAAGCGGGCCCGGACAGGCACCCGTCATGGCCCACCCCAGCCCGAAAATAAGGCCGCCAAAGATCTGCCCTTTGTGGAAGGATTTTGGAGCGATTTTTATGGGCTGACCGGCCAGCGTTTTTATATTGAATTTTTTGATCAGGAGAATGGACAGCATGCCAGTGACGACCGCGCTGCCGATAACGCCATACATGTGAAACGCTTCCAAGCGGAACATTTCCTGTATGCGGAACCAGCTGATGACTTCAGATTTGACCAGGATGATCCCAAACAAGATTCCGAATAACAGGTATTGGAGAAGTGCGTACCAGGGTTGCTGCTCTTTTTGTCCGGCCGGCGCGCCAGGTTGTTGTACAATGGATGCTTTATCCTGCATAGCCGTATGAGGTTGTTGAGACATGAATTTTTGTTGTTCTTGGTTTATAAGGATAGGATAATGGGCAGAATAAGGTTGGCCATAATAAATCCGCCGATCATAAAACAGACGGTCGCAATGAGTGAAGGCCACTGCAGATTGGACAGGCCCATAATGGCATGTCCGCTGGTGCAGCCTCCGGCGTAGCGGGCCCCGAATCCCACCATGAATCCACCGACGACCATTAGAAGAAAGCCTTTTAGCGTGAATAAGGACGACCAGCTCATGATTTCTCTGGGAACCAGGTTGTTATAGTCGGTAATGCCGTATCCGGCCAGTTCCGCTGACAGTTTGGGGCTGACCGCCACAGAAGCAGGGTCGGATAAGAGCGCAGCGGCCAGGAAGCCACCTACCAGTATACCCAGCACAAAAAACAGGTTCCAACGCTGTTTTTTCCAGTCGTATTTGAATAGCGGTATCCCTGCCGGTACGCAGGAGGCGCAAATGTGCCGTAGCGAAGAACTCACGCCAAAAGATTTGTTACCGACAATTAGCAATAAAGGGACGATCAGCCCGATGAGTGGGCCCGCGATATACCAAGGCCAAGGGTGGCGGAGCATTTCCAGCATTTTTATTTATTTTGATGGATCGACGAAAACACCTGCAAATTTAGTCAGAAAAAATAAGACTTTTTGCTACTGTCTAATCACTGTTCTGATGGTTAATTCGAACAGTAAAATAGGACAATGATCAGCGCGTGGAAGGACTGTTTATCGGCTAGCTGCCGGCGTAACATTTTGGTTGCTTTAACGATATGGTCGTTCACCGTGGAAACGGATATGCCTAGCAGATGGCCCGCCTCCTGATAGGATTTTCCCTGTATTTTACAGAGTTCCAATACTTTTTTACGTTGCGGCGGGAGTGTCTGGATGAGTGCACCTAGCTGCTGCTCCAGTGACTCATCATCGGTGCTCGCCTGGCCCGGATCGTAGCTGACGTCAAGTTGTTGGAGTAAGCGGTCCCTCAATTTTTGTTCCCTGGCAGCTTTTCTAAAATAGTCATAAGCCAGGTTGGCGGCCATCCGGTTGAGATAAGCCGGCAGATGGGTGTGGATTTGAATTGTGGCTTTTTTGAGCCAGAGTTTGACAAATAGTTCCTGCAGCAATTCTTCTGCGATTTTATCGGAACGGACCAGTTGAAGTAATTTGAAAAAGATCGGCTTACTGTGCTCTTGGTAAATCTGAGCAAATACTTTCCTGTCGCCCGCTTTGAGCGCACTGATTAGAAACTGATCCTGATTGTCATAAACTTCCGCCATAATAAGTGTGTGCTGAACAGATCGTATTGTACTAGTTGTTGACGGGTTCAAATGTAGCCCAAATAATCCTAACAAAATATTATGCTTATGTTACTTAGGTACCCCTGAAGTTTTTTCGTTTAACCTTAGTTATCATATTGTTTCGCCTAAATGGCGAAAGATTTAAAAAGAGTCGGCTAGTAAATTCCTACATAAAAATGCCATAATCCTAGGTTTATTCAGCCGGGGTAAATGGCCATACTTTCATACCATTTTAAACTATTCCATAAATTTAGATTGATGCTCATTTTAAAACCAACGAGTAATGCTTATATCCATAGACCATTTAAAGGCACTTATTCCAAGCCAAAAGACCCTAAACATCAAAAAATGCGCTATCTGAGATCTCTATATTTGGCAACTAAAGATAAGATAAAGTGGCTCATTATAAAATTGGAATATTTGGCCAGATTTAAACAGGTAAAAAAATTGAGCTGTTAAGATAGCAGAAAAAAGGCCAAAAATGGGCGGCCGAATAAACGTAGGATTTTGGCCCTCATCCTGGTGATTTTACACGGCTAGAAGGCAGGCAAGATTCAGCCTGTTACTGTGAAACTGCAAAATTCAAGGCAAAG
>Ga0164242_10006068_pt1 | contig 13358 bp, 10 predicted proteins | sample OricomgcompostMG_FD_108783 | JGI IMG/M metagenome (GOLD analysis project Ga0164242, IMG submission 108783) | Miracle-Growth compost microbial communities from Emeryville, California, USA - Original compost - Miracle growth compost (MG) ...
CCGGACCACCCCGTTCTGCTCAGCACCTAGCACTGCACGACGAGGAAGTTATGACAGCCCTGCTCGACGCGCCCGACCCGTTGTCCCAGACGGCGGCGCCGGCATCAGCTCCTGGCACGCGCCGCCCCGGCGGCGGCCTGCTCCGCTACATCATCATCAGATTCCTGCTCATCATCCCGACGGTCTTCATCCTGGTGACCGTCGTGTTCTTCTTGATGCGCAGCACGGGCGACCCCATCACGGCGGCGCAGGGAGGCAGGCTTCCACCGGACGAACTCGCAAGGCGCGTGCACGAGGCCGGATACGACCAGCCGCTGATCGTGCAGTACTTCCAGTACCTCGGGCAGGTGTTCACCGGCAACTTCGGCACCACGTTCAGCGACCACCAGGCTGTCACCACGGTGCTGGTCACCTACGGCGCCGCGACGCTCGAGCTCGCGTTCTACGCCCTCATCGTCGCGTTCATCGTGGGCGTTCCGCTCGGCATGCTCGCCGCGTACTTCAGGGACAAGGGCTGGGATGCCGCACTGCGCATCTTCGCGATCCTCTGCTACGCGACCCCGGTGTTCTTCGCCGGCCTGCTCCTCAAGCTGATCTTCTCGGTGTGGCTGGGATGGCTGCCCGTCTCGGGACGAGCGACGACGGGGGACGAGCTGACGATGCAGTCGCTCGACCACCCGACCGGCATCTACCTCATCGACGCGTTCCAGACCGGTGATCCCGCCGTCGTGGGCGACGTGCTCGCGCACGCCGTGCTGCCCGGCATCGCGCTCGGATTCCTCACGGCAGGCGTGTTCCTGAGGCTCGTGCGCACGAACGTGATCAGCACGCTGTCGACGGACTACGTCGCATCCGGCCGGTCACGAGGCGTCAGCGAGTTCCGGCTCGTGCGGAAGCACGCGTACCGGCCCGCGCTCATCCCCATCATCACCGTGATGGGCCTGCAGATCGCGCTGCTCCTCGGCGGCGCCGTGCTCACCGAGACGACGTTCGAGTGGAAGGGCCTCGGCTTCCAGCTGGCGCAGTACCTGCAGGCGCGCGACTACGTGGCGGTGCAGGGCATCGTGGCCATGCTCGCCGTCATCGTCGCCATCACGAACTTCGTGGTCGACGTCATAGCGGCTCTCATCGACCCGAGGGTGAGGTACTGAGATGGTGACCACCACCGCATCCGTGCCTGTCGCCCGGGCTCCCAAGCGCAGCATCTGGTCGCGCCTGCCCGTCGTGCACCAGCTGCGCCAGTCCGTCGGCGTGCAGCGCGCCATGCTCGTGACCGGACTCGTGATCACGGCGCTGTTCGTGATCGTCGCGATCTTCGCGCCGCTCATCGCACCGTACGGATTCGCGCAGCTGCACGGCGCGGACGGCAAGGACTTCGGATCGCAGCAGCCGCCGAGCCCCGCTCACATCTGGGGAACGACGGTCGGGGGATACGACGTGTTCTCCCGGGTGATCTGGGGAGCGCAGACCGCCGCGAGCGTCATCATCGTCGCCGTGGTGCTATCGATCTTCATCGGCGTGCTGCTCGGCCTGGTCTCCGGTTACATCGGGGGCTGGATCGACCGAGTGCTCCTCGTGGTGTGCGACGCCATCTACGCATTCCCGACCCTGCTGTTGGCGATCGTGATGTCCATCGTCATCTCCGGCGGGCAGTCCAGCCTGTGGGGCGGCATCTTCGCCGCGGCCATCTCGATCACCGTCGTCTACATTCCGCAGTACTTCAGGGTCATTCGGGCAGAAGCGGTGCGCATCAAGGCGGAGGCGTACGTGGAGTCGGCGAAGGTGGTGGGTGCCAGCACGGGCCGCATCATGTTCAAGCACGTGTTCCGCAACTCCACGCGCACGCTTCCGCTCATCTTCACGCTGAACGCGTCGGAGGCCATCCTCACGCTCGCCGGGCTCGGCTTCCTCGGCTTCGGAATCGAGCCGTCGTCCGCAGCCGAATGGGGCTACGACCTCAACAAGGCGATCGCCGACGTGACGAGCGGCATCTGGTGGACTGGCCTCTACCCGGGCCTCGCCATCGTGCTCGTCGTGCTCGGCATCACCCTCGTCGGCGAGAGCCTCAACGACCTCGCCGACCCGCGACTGCGTGGACGGCGTGCCGTCGCCGCAGCATCGGGGGAGACGGCGGACATCACCGTGGTGCCAGGAGGTCCCAACGAGGCGCCGGGCGGCCTGGAGGGCCTGGAACCCGGCGCAGGCATCGAGCACGAGGGAATCGAGGTGCGCGAGTGAACGCGAACGAAGGGCAGCGGTCGTCGCAGGCATCCGGATCGGGCGATGCCGTGCGCATCGACGACCTGACGGTGTCGTTCGCCACCGACGCCGGCGCGGTGAAGGCGGTCGACGGCGTCAGCCTGCACGTGGCGCCTGGCGAGGTGCTCGCGATCGTTGGCGAGTCGGGAAGCGGCAAGACCGTGACGGCTCGCACGATCCTCGGCCTGCTGCCCGAGACTGCGACGTCGTCGGGTGCCGTCGTCGTCAGCACCGACAAGGGCGACGTGGATGTCGTCACGCTGACCAACCGGCAGATGCGCGAGGTGCGCGGACCCGCGGTCTCGATGGTGTTCCAGGAGCCGTCGACGGCGCTGAACCCGGTGTACAAGGTGGGCTGGCAGATCGCCGAGGGGCTGCGCGCCCACGGAAAGCTGTCGAAGAAGGAGGGCAGGGCGCAGGCCATCGACATCCTGCGCAGGGTCGGCATCCCCGATCCCGAGACGCGGGTCGACTACTACCCGCACCAGTTCTCCGGCGGTCAGAAGCAGCGCATCGTGATCGCCATGGCGCTCGTGCTCGGGCCGCGGCTCATCGTGGCCGACGAGCCCACCACGGCGCTCGACGTGACGGTGCAGGCCGAGATCCTCGACCTGCTGCGCAGATGCCGCGTCGAGTTCGGCTCCGCCATCGTGCTCATCACGCACAACATGGGCGTCGTCGCCGACCTCGCCGACCGCGTGGCCGTCATGTACAACGGCACGCTCGTCGAGGAGGCGGACGTCTCCACGCTCTTCGCCGACCCGAAGCAGGAGTACACGAAGAAGCTGCTGGCCGCCGTGCCCCGCATCGGCGAGGGCACCGTGCAGGCCAGGGAGCGACTCGCCGATCGCCCGAAGGGCTGGGCGGAGTCCGAGCCGGTCGTCGCGGCCTCCGGTCTGCGCATCCAGTACCCGGGACGCATCGGGCAGAAGGGCTTCGTCGCCGTCGACGGGGTGAGCTTCGCGATCCGGCCGGGCGAGGTGCTCGGCCTCGTGGGCGAGTCGGGCTCAGGCAAGACCACGATCGGGCGCGCCATCGCGGGCCTCACGAAGGTCACGGGCGGATCGCTGCAGGTTCTCGGGTACGAGATGAACGGCGTCTCCGAGCGCAGGTTCCGTGACGTGCGCGACCGCATCGGCTTCGTGTTCCAGGACCCTGCGTCGAGCTTCAATCCGCTGCTCACCATCGCGCAGTGCGTGGCGGAGCCCTACATCGTGCACGGCCAGGCCTCCAACGCGGCGGATGCCCGCGACCGCGTCGACGAACTGCTCGAGGCCGTGCAGCTGCCGCGTGCGTACGGCGACAGGTACCCGCACGAGCTCTCCGGCGGCCAGCGCCAGAGGGCCAGCCTCGCGAGGGCGATCGCGCTCAAGCCGCCGCTCCTCATCGCGGACGAGCCGACGAGCGCGCTCGACGTGTCCGTGCAGCAGAAGGTGCTCGAGGTCTTCGCCGACCTGCAGCGGGAATTCGGCTTCGCCTGCCTTTTCATCAGCCACGACCTCGCCGTCGTGGACATCGTCGCCGACCGCATCGCCGTGATGCACCACGGCCGGCTGGTGGAGGAGGGCACGGGCGAGCAGGTGCTCTCGGTGCCGGAGGATGCCTACACGCGGCGGCTGCTGGCATCCCTTCCGGTTCCCGACCCGGAACAGCAGGCGAAGCGTCGCGAGGCGCTGCGCGAGCTCGTCGGCGAGGGCTAGGGCGCCTCGGCCTTCCGGGCACGACGCGGTGGTCCGTGTCGTCGTGTGACGCGCTCGTCTGCGCACGGCGACGGCGCCGCCTATCGTCGGAAGGGCATCCGATGGCAGCGCGTCGGCGGATGCCCCGCCGCCACCATCCGTGACCGAGAGGACAGACCGCATGACCGAGCCGCTTCGCGTCGTCGCCGTCTCCGGCAGCCTGCACAACCCGTCGAAGACCGACGTGCTGATCGACGAGATCCTGCGCCAGCTCGGCGACGAGCTGCCCGTCACCTCGCACGTGATCCGCATGACCGACGTGGGGCCGCAGTTCGCCGGCGTGCTGAACCGCAAGCAGCTGCCGCGTTCGGTCGAGGACGAGCTGCGCCGCGTCGAGACGGCCGACCTGCTGGTGGTCGCCTCCCCCGTCTACCGTGCGTCGTTCACCGGGTTGTTCAAGCACTTCTTCGACTTCGTCGACCAGTACGCGCTCGTCGACACGCCCGTGCTGCTGGCGGCGACGGGCGGAAGCGAACGGCACTCGCTCATCGTCGAGCACCAGCTGCGACCCCTGTTCGGGTTCTTCCAGGCGCTCACGCTCCCGGTCGGGGTGTACGCGCACGAGTCCGATTTCGACGGATACGCCATCGACTCGCCGCTGCTGATCGAGCGCATCAAGACCTCCATCCGCCGCGGCCTGCCGCTCATCACGTCGAGCGTGCAGGAGAAGCGTCGCATCCGGCAGTCGCTGGACGAGGGCGAGCAGGTCGAGACGACCGTCGCGCCGCAGGACCCGCAGAAGCCCGTCCGCCTCTTCACGTGAACGACCGTCCCGGGGCGTGAAACGTCCCGGAAACCGCCAGGCCGTAACCTTTTCCCGAGGCGCCGAGACCCGATCGTCACCCGACCACGGCTTCGACTTACGTAGACTCTCGTCAGTCAGTCGTCTCTTCCGGCGATCCCGTGGACGCGAACACAGCACGCGTCGCGCCTCGACGACGAGGAAAGGTATACGCACATGCGAATTCGATATGCGCTCCCGGTGGTCGCCGTCGCCACGGCGCTCCTGCTCACCGGATGCGTCGACAACTCGGGCGGCTCCGGCTCGGGCTCGACCCAGGGCTCCGGCTCGGGTGCGGCCAACCCCTACGGCGTGAAGAAGGACGACGCGCTTGCGAAGACCCTGCCGTCGAAGGTCGCCAAGGCGGGGGAGATCTCGGTCGGCATGGACGCCACGTACGCGCCGAACGAGTACAAGGACTCCAGCGGCAAGCCGATCGGATGGGACGTCGACCTCGCCAACGCGGTCGGCGCCAAGTTGGGCGTGAAGATGAACTACACGATCGCCAAGTTCGACAACATCATCCCGAGCATCACCGGCGGCCGTTACGACATCGGCGTCTCCTCGTTCACCGACACGACGGAGCGCGAGAAGCAGGTCGACTTCGTCAATTACTACAACGCCGGCATCCTCTGGGCGTCGCAGAAGGGCAAGACGGTCGACCCGGACAACGCGTGCGGGCTCAAGGTCGCCGTCGAGGCGGGCACGTACGAGGACACCGACGAGGTTCCCGCGAAGTCGAAGGCGTGCACGGATGCCGGCAAGCCCGCCATCCAGGTGCTCAAGTTCGACGGCCAGGACCAGGCGACCAACGCGCTCGTCCTCGGTCAGGTGGATGCGATGAGCGCCGACTCGCCCATCACGGAGTACGCCATCAGCAAGCAGTCCGGCAAGATCCAGCCGGCGGGCAAGACCTTCGACATCGCGCCGTACGGCATCGCCGTCGACAAGGGCGCGCCGCTGACGAAGGTGATCCAGAAGACGCTGCAGTCGCTCGTCGACGACGGCACCTACACGACGATCCTCAAGAAGTGGGGCGTCGAGGACGGCGCTGTGACGACGGTGGACGTCAACGCGGCATCCAAGCAGTAGGGGCTCCATGAGCGACTCGCATCGCACCGGCGAGGCGGGCGGCACCGCGCCCGCCTCGTCCGGCGTCCCGACGGCATCTGTAGCTGCAGAACGACCGGAGGCGATCAAGGCCGTCAAGCTGCGGCATCCGTGGCGCGTGGTGATCGCCGTGGTGCTCGTGGTGCTGCTGGTGCTCTTCGTGCTCGACGCGGCCCAGCGCAAGGCCTTCGGGTGGGCGGATGTCGGCAAGTACCTCTTCGACATCCGGATCAGCCAGGCGGCGCTCGTCACGCTCGAGCTGACGGTCTACTCGATGATCATCGGCATCATCCTCGGACTGATCCTTGCCGTGATGCGGCTGTCCCCGAACCCCGTGCTCAAGGCCGTCGCCTGGCTGTACCTGTGGATCTTCCGCGGCACACCGGTGTACGTGCAGCTGGTGTTCTGGGGACTCATCACGCTCATCTACAACTCGATCGTCATCGGCATCCCGTTCGTGCACACGTGGGCGACCATCCCGATCACGTGGGTGCCGCCGCTGTTCTTCATCTCGGTCGTCGGGCTCTCGCTGAACGAGGCGGCATACATGGCGGAGATCGTGCGAGCCGGCCTGCTCTCCGTCGACCCCGGCCAGGAAGAGGCGGCGAAGGCGCTCGGAATGTCGTGGTGGCAGACCATGCGACGCATCGTCATCCCGCAGTCGATGCGCGTGATCATCCCGCCGACGGGCAACGAGGTGATCTCGATGCTGAAGACCACGACGCTGGTCGCCGCCGTTCCGTTCACGCTCGACCTGTTCGGCCGTTCGCGCGACATCTCGGCCGAGACGTTCACGCCCATCCCGCTCTTGATCGTGGCATCGATCTGGTACCTCTTCTTCACGTCGATCCTCATGGTCGGCCAGTACTTCCTGGAGAAGCGGTTCTCCCGCGGCACGGGCGGTGCGAGGCCCGCGATCGGCGTGGCGGACGGCGGCGTGAACGCGTCCGGCGCGGTGGCGGGCGTCGGCATCGACATCGGAGGAAAGGGATGAGCGACGCGAGCGCGCGCACGGGCACGGCCGCCGCAGCGGCCGGGGGGCAGTCATCCGTTCCCATGGTGGATGCGGTCGCCGTCTCGAAGAGCTTCGGCAGCAACGAGGTGCTGAAGTCCATCACCCTCAGCGTGCAGCGCGGCGAGGTGATGTGCGTGATCGGGCCGAGCGGCTCGGGCAAGTCGACGTTCCTGCGCTGCATCAACCACCTCGAGCGCATCGACGCAGGACGCCTGTACGTCGACGGCGAGCTCGTGGGCTACCGGCAGAAGGGCGGCAAGCTCTACGAGCTGAAGCCGGGCGAGGCCGCGCTGCAGCGGCGGGACATCGGCATGGTGTTCCAGCACTTCAACCTGTTCCCGCACATGACGGCGCTCGAGAACGTGGTCGAGGCGCCCGTGCGGGTGAAGGGCGTGCGCAAGCAGGATGCCGTCGCCTACGGACGGGAGCTGCTCGCCCGTGTCGGCCTCTCCGCGCACAACAACCACTACCCGGCGCAGCTCTCGGGCGGGCAGAAGCAGCGTGTCGCGATCGCGCGAGCGCTCGCCATGGAGCCGAAGCTGATGCTCTTCGACGAGCCGACGAGCGCGCTCGACCCCGAGCTCGTCGGCGAGGTGCTCGACGTGATGCGTGAGCTGGCCGAGAGCGGCATGACCATGGTCGTGGTGACGCACGAGATGGGGTTCGCGCGCGAGGTCGGCGACTCGATCGTGTTCATGGACGGCGGCGTCATCGTCGAGGCGGGAGACCCGCGACAGGTGCTGTCGAACCCGCAGCACGAGCGCACGAAGGCGTTCCTCTCAAAGGTCCTCTGAAAACCGACGCTGCGCAGAACGCCCGGGCGACAATACTCTGGACGATATATCGCGATATCTGTCGTGGTGGGTGGTCCGGTGTACCGAGGAGGTCATGATGGGCAGTTCGAACACGAGGAGCGGCTTCTCGTCGCACGGTTTCGGTGCCGGCCGCGGGGCGGCCGAGCACGCCGGGCAGCATCTGATGGATGCCGTCGACCAGCTGCTGTCCATGCTGGGGCAGCGCGATGCGCCGAGAGCGGATCGCGTCGACGTTCGCGCGGCGATCCTGCGCCTTCTCGCCGAGAAGCCCATGCACGGCTACCAGATCATCGCCGAGATCGAGAAGCGCAGCGGCGGAGCGTGGAAACCGAGCGCGGGATCCGTGTATCCGACGTTGCAGCTCCTGGTCGACGAAGGCATCATCGACCAGCAGGTCGAGGATGGGCGCAAGACCTACTCGCTCACCGCAGCCGGCCAGGCCGAGGCGGATGTGTCCTCGAATCGGTCCGCCCCGTGGGAGACGCCAGGACGGTTCGACCCGCTGGGCGTCGGCCCGCTGCCGAGGGCGGGCGTCGATCTCGCCCACGCCGCTGCCCAGGTGAGGCGAACGGGCACGCCCGAGCAGGTCGAGCAGGCGGTCGCGGTGCTCGACGAGGCGCGCCGCAAGCTCTACTCGATCCTCGCCCAGGACTGACGGGATGGCGCCGGCCCTCGAGCATCCGTCGAAGTCCGACGACTCAGCCGAGCGCTCGCGTTACCGCCGCATCCTGCGGTTCGCGCTGCGCACGCTGCTCCAGGTCTGGTGGTTCGAGGTCGTGCTGCCGCGCATCGGGCTCGAGCGGCTGGCCGAGCGGCGCCGAACCGAACGCCTGATCAGGGTCGCCCAGCGGTTCAGGATGCTGGCCGTCGAGCTGGGCGGGCTGATGATCAAAGTCGGTCAGTTCTTGTCGTCGCGGCTCGACGTGCTTCCGCCCGAGATCACGTCGGAACTGGCCGGCCTGCAGGACGAGGTGCCTGCCGCACCGTTCTCCTCGATCCTGCCGCTCGCCGAAGCCGAGCTCGGAGTTCCGCTGGCGCGCGCCTACTCGTCGTTCGACCCGTCGCCTGTGGCCGCCGCGTCTCTCGGCCAGGCCCACCGGGCGACCCTGGTGGAACAGGATGCCGCAGCCCTCGGATTCGAGCGGGTCGTCGTGAAGGTGCAGCGGCCCGGCATCCGGGCCATCGTCGACGTCGACCTCGCCGCCCTGCGCCGCGTCGCAGGCTGGCTCAGTCACCTGCGAGTGGTGTCCGACCACGTGGACCCGCGCGCGCTGGTCGCCGAGTTCGCCGCGACCAGCATCGAGGAGATCGACTACCTGCACGAGGCGGCGGGCGCCGAGCGGTTCGCGGAGATGTTCGCAGACGATGCGCGGGTGTCCGTGCCGGAGATCGTGTGGGAGCGCACCACGAGGCGCGTGCTCACGCTCTCGGACGTCACGGCCATCAAGATCAACGATGTCGACGCCCTGCGGGCTGCTGGCATCGATCCGCACGAGGTCGCCACGGTGTTCGCCGAGGTGATGTTCGAGCAGCTCTTCGGCCACGGCTACTTCCATGCCGACCCGCATCCCGGCAATCTCTTCGTGACGCCCGTCGAGGGCCCGGTCGACGACGGCTCACCGGCATGGCGGCTGACGTTCGTCGACTTCGGCATGATGGGCGAGGTCACGGATGAGCTGCGCGACGGGCTCCGCAAGCTGCTGATCGCGGTCGCCGCACGCGATGGGCGCGGCCTGATCGAGGGCATCCAGAACGTCGGCATCCTGCTGCCGACGGCCGACACCGCCGAACTCGAGCGTGCCATGACACGCCTCTTCGACCGGTTCGGCGGCATGGGGTTCGCGCAGCTGCGCAAGGTGGATCAGCGCGAGTTCCGCGACTTCGGCCGCGAGTTCGGCGCGGTGGTGCGCTCGCTGCCGTTCCAGCTGCCGGAGAACTTCCTGCTCGTCATCCGATCGATGTCGCTCACCTCGGGCGTGTGCAGCGCCCTCGACCCGGAGTTCAATATCTGGGAGGCGATCGAGCCCTACGCGAGCGACCTGCTGCGCAAGGAGAGCGGCAACGTCGTGATCGCGGCGGCACGCGAGGCGCTGTCGGCCGCGGGCGTCGTGCTTCGCCTGCCTGGGCGCATCGATCAGCTCATCACGCGCATCGACGCCGGCATGGTGACGGTGGCGACTCCCGCCATCGACCGACGGCTCGGCCGCATCGAGCGGCTGGCCCGACGCGCTGTCGGGTCCGTGCTGTTCGCCGGATTCCTGATCGGCGGCATCCTGCTGATCCCCACGGCGACGCCGCTCGGCATAGTGCTGACGTGCGTGTCAGCCCTTCCGCTGCTCTATGTGCTGTTCACGGGCACGCCGCGACCGCCGGGGCGGTGACCGCTTCCACGGCCCCGCCCCGGTTTCAGATCAGGGTCAGGCTCAGGCTCAGGCCTTGGCGACCTCGACCTGGACCACGGCCCAGGACAGCGCGGGAAGCGTCGCGCGGAGCGTGCCGCCGTCCGCGGCGACGTCGGTCAGCTGGCGGAGGCCGACCCGGTCCTGGTGCTGCTCGTCGTTCGTGGTGAAGCGGTCCGCGTTCTCCGGAACGGTGAGCACCTCGGCGCTCAGCACACGGGCGTTCTCGAAGCCACGCAGCGAGACGGCCACCTCTGCCGACTCGTCCAGCCCGCGGTTGGCGAGGAATAGCGCGATGCGGCCGCTCTCCTCGTCCCAGGTGGCGCTGGCATCCACGACGTCGGCATCGCCGTACTTCGCGGTGTCGAAGCGGTCGCTCCTCGTGGCGAGGCGCAGGATCTCACCCTTGGCGAGCGCCGACATCCTGGCGAACGGCCAGAAGATCGACTGACGCCACGCCGGGCCGCCCTCTTCGCTGCGGATCGGCGCGATCACGTTGACCAGCTGCGCCTGGTTGGCGATCGCGACGCGATCACCGTGGCGCAGCAGCGAGTTGAGGAGGGTGCCGACGACGACGGCATCCGTCACGTTGTACTCGTCTTCGATGATGCGGGGATGCTCGTGCCAGCCACCTTTGGCCTCGATCGTCCTGAGCTGGTCGTCGCCCTCGCGCGTCGTCTGGTACCAGACGTTCCACTCGTCGAACGAGAGGTCGATGAACTTGGAGTGCCTGCCCTTTGCGCGCACCGCGTCGGCCGTGGCGATGACGCCTTCGATGAAGAGGTCCATGTCGACGCCGGATGCCAGGAAGCTCGCGACGTCGCCGTCCTTCTCCTCGTAGTACGCATGCATCGACACGTAGTCGACGACGTCGTACGTGTGGCCGAGCACGGTCTGCTCCCACTCGCCGAACGTCGGCATGCGGCGGTTGGAGCTGCCGCTGACCACGAGCTCGATCGAGGGGTCGACGAGGCGCATGGCCTTGCCGGCCTCCTGCGCGATACGCCCGTACTCGTCAGCGGTCTTGTGGCCGATCTGCCACGGCCCGTCCATCTCGTTGCCGAGGCACCACAGCTTGATGTCGAACGGCTCGGCCGCGCCGTTCTTCTTGCGCAGGTCGCTGAGGTACGTGCCGCCCGGGTGGTTGGCGTATTCGACGAGCTGGCGCGCGGCGTCGACGCCGCGGGTGCCGAGGTTCACGGCCTCCATGATCTCGACGTTCGCCTTCTTGGCCCATCCCGCGAACTCGTGCAGGCCGAACGCGTTCGTCTCCACGGTGTGCCATGCGCCGTCGAGGCGTCGCGGCCGGGACTCGACGGGGCCCACGCCGTCTTCCCAGTTGTAGCCCGAGACGAAGTTGCCGCCCGGGTACCGCACCACGCTCACGCCCATCTCCTTCGTGAGCTCGAGCACGTCGGTGCGGTAGCCGTTCTCGTCCGCCTCGGGGTGTCCCGGCTCGTAGATGCCGGTGTAGACGCAGCGGCCCATGTGCTCGACGAACGAGCCGAAGATCCGCCGGGGGACGGGGCCGACCGTGAAATCGCGGTCGACGGTGATGGTGGCGCGGGACATGGAACTCCTTTGTCGATTGCGGGTCGGTGTGAATCGTCAGGCGTGTCGTGCCGATTCGAAAACCGCCTCGTGCCGATTCGAAAACCAGCGACCACATTACATCGTTGAAGTGACGAAGCGAAGCTGCAGAACGTCGACGTGCCGCGAACGAGGGCCAGAATGCGGCCGTGACCGGGACAGCGACGCGATCCGAAGGGGAAGTCGGCGCGCAAGGGGCGCCTTCCGGCGGCGCGCAGCCGGTGCGGCGCGCGAAAACAGGGCTTGCGCTGCGCGAATCGGGTGCTACCTTTACCACGTTGAAATGAGCGTTCGCGCTCCGATCCGGTTGTCGACGAAGACGAGGGGGCCCCATGCGACGCGTCCTCGCCGGTCCCGACCGCCAGAGGCAACGGCCCTCTGCGATCGCACCGTCGTCGCCATCCGCCTTCCCCCGCCGTGGGTCGTGAACGGATGCCGACGGCATCCGCTCGCGCGCTCACCACACCACTGCCGCGTCGGCGGCATCACGACAAGGAGGTCGTCAACGAGATGGCGATGAGCAACAGGTCGCTCAGCAGGCGCGGGTTCCTCGCAGCCGGCTTGGGCGCGGCAGCGGTTCCGCTTCTCGCGGGATGCTCGAGCAACACCGGCAAGACGTTCGCCGCCGGGCTGTTCGGCACGGGTCTTCCCGCTTCGACCCTCATCTACTGGAACCTCTTCGGCGGCGGAGACGGCACCAGGATGCAGGCCATGGAGGCCGGCTATCGCAAGCAGTACGGCGGAGACTCGCTGCAGGCCACGACCTTCGCCTGGGGCAACCCGTACTACACGAAGGTCACGCTGGCGACCGTCGGGAACAAGCCGCCGGACGTCGCCGTCTCCCACCTGACGCGTGCGAAACCGCTGTGGGACGGCGGACTGCTGGAGCCGATCACCGACGACGACCTGTCCTCCGTCGGCCTCAGCCCTTCGGACTTCAGCAAGCGTCCGTGGAACGAGCAGCGCACCGACGGAAACAACATCGCGGTGCCGCTCGACACGCATCCGCTCGTCATGTTCTACAACGAGGACGTCTGCCGCAAGGCGGGGCTTCTCGACCCCAACGGGAGCATGAAGAAGCTCAACGACCTGGCGACGTTCGAGTCCGCGCTCGCGGCGATCAGCAAGGTCACGAAGGGCCCGGCGATGACCATCGCCAACGTCGCGGGGGAGACGGCGACCCCGTGGCGAGTGTTCTGGACGTTCTACAACCAGCACTCATCGGCGACACCGTTCCTCTCCGATATCGGTTCGAAGCTCACCGTGAACGAGGATGTCTACAACGACGTGACGAGCCGCCTCCAGTCCTGGGTGAAGAAGGGCTGGGTCAACAGTGGGCTCGACTACGCGACGGCGGGGTCGTACATGTACACCGGCAAGGCCGGGCTGTACCTCGAGGGCGAGTGGGAGATCACGACGGCGCAGTCCGTGAAGGGACTGAAGTTCGGCATCGTCCCGGTGCCGACGCTCTACGACAGGGCGGCGACCCAGGCGGACTCGCACACGTTCGTGCTGCCGAAGAAGGACCGCACGCCCGAGGAGCGCAAGCAGGCGATGCTCTTCATCAAGTCGATGCTCGACCAGAGCCTCACGTGGGCGAAGGGCGGGCACATCCCGGCGTTCCAGAAGGTGGCGCAGAGCGCGGCATAC
>Ga0164242_10006069_pt1 | contig 13357 bp, 18 predicted proteins | sample OricomgcompostMG_FD_108783 | JGI IMG/M metagenome (GOLD analysis project Ga0164242, IMG submission 108783) | Miracle-Growth compost microbial communities from Emeryville, California, USA - Original compost - Miracle growth compost (MG) ...
CAAAGCTAACCAACGAGAATTCAAAGCAAGAAACGCCCCTCCGACTGGCCCAAGCTCCAATATCTTCAAGCCTCGAACTGCGCTCGCCCGCCTTGCGTCACTGTCGCCATTCAGGCAACAACCCAAAGGACCCCCTTTTTTTTTTCACTCGCGATCCCACAACATACCCATAATCGCAATAAGTGCCTTCTCTTCAGAGGTGGTCGCGCACGACCCAACCTCACCACCGTACGCTATGGATTCCAACGGAATAAAACGCAAGGACACGACGAAGGGTCCCCCGCTTCGCATCCTATCTCTTGGTAAGAAATGATTTCCCAGTTCTACCACCCCACATCTACCCGCCTGGGTAGGTACGGAAGAAGGCTGCGAGAAGCTAACAATGTACCGCTATAGATGGAGGCGGTGTCCGCGGTTACTCCATGTTCCTCATCATACAGGAGCTGATGCACCGCACCTTTGTCGAGGTCGAAGGCCGAGCCCCCCGACGTTCCGAAATTCCGAAGCCTTGCGACCATTTTGACCTTATCGTCGGCACCGGCACCGGAGGGTTAATTGCTATAATGCTGGGTCGATTACGCCTAGATATAGAGACCTGCAAAGAGCTCTACGTGCGCCTTACCCGCATGGTCTTCGAAACCGATAAGACCATTGCCGGCATCCCTTACCGATCCACCTTGTTCAAGGCGACCAAACTCGAAGATGCCATCAAGGAGTGCGTGAGGGAACACACCGGATTTGGAAGTGGGGGCAACGACGGGACCGATTATGACATGAGCAGCCCCCTTAACAGCGTTGCTTCTCGCTCCAGCGCTGCGTCTCCCAGGAGGCACTCGAGCAACGCGAGTGTTGTGAGCTTCAGCGCAAGGAGTCCTAGCGCCCAGATGTCGAGGCCTTTGTTCAGCTCGAGGGGCGGAGGAAATCCTAATGCCCGCCTGTACGATGAACGGGAGAACCGGACCAAGACGTAAGCACCCCCTAGCCCCCCAGCCCCCACGCTTTTCACGTCAGTGGCCTCTTCCTAACCCGCTTCTTCAGGGCCGTGACCGCGATATATAAAGGGACACCGAAAGGCGGAGCCCCCGCGATGCTCCGTTCGTATGACTCGAGGAGAGAACCCGCTCCGGAGTTCGACTGCAGGATATGGGAGGCTGGACGAGCGACTTGCGCCATCGGGCTGGCATTCAAGCCGATACAGATCGGCCAGTCCGTCTTCCACGACGACGGCCCGGGCGACTTCAACCCTTCCATATTTACCCTGGACGAGGCCGTAGTCAACGAATGGCCGGGGCGCGAGGTTGGCGTATTCGTAAGCGTAGGCACAGGAAAGCGGCCCAAGGGCAGCGACGAGAATTCGACCGTGTGGTATGAAGGCTTCCTGGGGGAGTACGCCGAGGCGAGGAGGAAGTTGATCAGCAAAATCGAAGGTTGCGAGAGAATACACGAGTACATGAAACGGGAGCACCTAGCCAGACGAGGTGTAAACATCGAAAACTACTACCGTCTAAACGTCGAGGTTGGAGTGGGCGAGTTTGGGATGAACGAGTGGCACCGGCTGGCCGATATCAGCACTAATACCAGGAGGTATCTGGCCCGAGACGACGAGCAGAAGATGGTGCAGGGCATCTCGGCTAAGCTTGCCAAGATTCACTTTGCAAAGCAGCGCCTGGATCGGCTCAGCGCCAACATTCCGGATCTGGTGAAGACCTCTTCCGACATATCGATTCCGTTTGCAGCCGAGCTCCCAGGAGACTTCCCGACGTCTCCAACCTATAGGTCATCGCCGAGCAGGCAATCGTACGAATCTGGTGCTGAGAATCTATCATTGCCGACCGGAAACACACCACCGCAGCCGAGAAACTCAGGTGAACGGCTCTTCCCGCCGTCGCCGACGAATAGCAACCACTCATTCCCACCGCGGGCGGGGGGTCAACAAACTGCGCCCCCGGCTAGGACCACTGCGCATAACCTAGTCGAAGATGCTGACCGCCTCGTGGTTACTGCCCCCACGCCGGCGCAGTACCGAAACGCATCAGGGGCTGACAAGATTGCGGTTCTGGGCCCTGAAGACCAAGCCCGGCGGCACACGGACGCAAATAGCACAAGGCTAGCCAACCCGGTGCAACCACATCGTATCGAGCCTCCGCCACTCCCGCCCAAGACACCGCTGCCAGAGCACGCGATTAGCGGAAACCGACGCTCTGGAGGTGCTCCGCCCTACCCGCTCGATGATGAACCGCCGCCAGCTGTCAATATGGCAAGGAAGCCCGAGTACAGGGGTAGATAGGCGTGCCGTACGGGGGCAACAGAATGGGTCGACGGGGGTGGAATCCCATGACTTGGAAAGGAAAGAAAGAAAGCAAGGCGGTTTAGTTTTATGTGACGGAAGATTTAGATGACTCGGATGAGCGATGTTTATGATACCAATACTCATACAGGCGAGGGCATATGTAAGTAAGTACGTTACATGGATACCCTCGAAAGAAGCGACGGGGCGTTTGGTGATGATGCTTTGTGGACCTCGGGTCTCATCCAAGGTTCAGATTGGGCACATACTTGCGTTGACGCAAGTGATTGCCGCCTGCTACAAAGGTAGCCACAGTATATTCAATCAATACCCAACTAAGTACGGATACCAGTGCCTTTGAATCTGTAGTTCCAAGGTCTCGTTTTCAAACCCACCTAGTTCCCGTGCCTACATGTAGTAGCTCTCTGCTCCCCATCTCCAAGGTACTAGAGCTGATGTCGCCCCACTAAGTGCGTTTCGTACCCAATCTTTCGGCTATGTCGCGCAGGAGGAGGTGGTTTGTCGACCCAACAGCGTGGTTCGCGAGGGGTTAAGCGACGTCACAATCCATGCAGAATCCGGCGAGCCACGCCGATCACTTCCGCTTCCATGTTAAGCTTAAAAACCAAAGTCCCTTTTCTTTTAATATGCGGCGAACTACTCCGCGACTTTTGAGGCCGTTCTAGATTCTCACCCCAAGATTGGAGCTGTCCCGCGTCCGTCGATTCTGTAATTTAGCCCATCCAGAGCACCATAGCTACTAAGTAAAGTAGTGTCGCGCCCGCACAACAAGGGCCCACCTTCTCGCCCCAAGCCACCTTGAGATCTGAGTGGCCATCATCCGATGGGACGGTTCAGCAGCTTTCAGCCTCTACATCCGACCATGACCCAGTGGAGGCGGAGGCAGAAGGAGTGTGTGCTCGATCGTCAGCTAACATTTCCACACACCCCCGGATTCGAACCCCCTCCCCCCATTGGCATGCACACATGCGTATAGCTACCTCTAACACGGCTAGGACGCTGCACATGTCAGCTAGCCCTGATGGCAGCGACATGCACGCCCACCTCTCTTACCGCACACAATTATTCGTTCTTTACCCCTACGATTAGCCTACCCACATCTTCCCCCCTCCCCACCCCCCCGGTTGCCCGTGAGGCTCAGCCCAAGATGGCGCCCGTGTCGTGGGCCGGACTTCATCCCCACGCTCAAGGAGCTACTAACTAAGTGAAACATCCCGGTCTCGACAAAATGATCGCACGTGGCCGGGTTCTATCTTGCCTTCGTGCCGGTGCGAGGAGCTCGCGCCGCTTCCCCTTCTCGGGCTGCACTGCCTTCCCACGGCGAGTAGGCAGCACCTTCTCTCTCTCGCCTTAGTCCGGAGTTTGCGACGGGGCGACGGAGCACACACACTCTGTCGTTGCCCACGAACCGGTTGCTATGATCCAAATTGAGAAACAACTTTCGAGGACCGTCAACCGGATGCCTTTCGGCTTCACCTCGTAAGTGATGCCTACTGACGGCTAATGAGTGTGTCTCCTGAGCAGCACGGTCTCCATCCAGGGATAAAAATGGACCATCATACCGTGTCTCACCTCGGGCAGCAGTGCCTGTAACGAAATATGGCAGGGGCCGCTCGCTCTCTTGGGGTGCCGGAACATCATTTCTTGAGCTTCGTCACGACTTTAGCCTTCGACCATTGGTCGCGCCACCTGGCTTGTTAAGCGATTGCCTCTAGGAACCAGTCCGAGAGCTCGAGTTGGCCCGATTGAACGTGCCCTAGCAGGCACTGCCTCTAACGGTGGTGTGTGTTCCCTGTATACGTCATGCCGGATACCATTCCCCTACGATGGTGCGCTATCGTGAAGCAACAAGTGTTGTTGACCCTTCGTGTTCAGCTCTCCTTAGCCCTGCACCTGTTCCAAAAATACCCGAACCGCATGCCGACAAGTCTCGGTGGTGGTCTCTCGTTTCATTTCCTATATATCCAAGGGCTTTTGCTCACGCGCACTGCCGCATCTTCTTCAACTTTTGCGGCTTTTCTCTTTTTAATTCCCAGCTTCGGCACTTGCACTTGCCTAGACCCGTCCACTGCGATATTATTCCCTTTCCCATTAAATCGAGAGTACCCAGTCTTGTGGCTTTTCGCTACTTCCGTACTATCTTTCAGCTGTGGTTGGTCCGCTCTCACATGCCACTCCCAAGGGGTGTCACGTCTAACATCCCTGTCGAGGTCTAGGCCCTTCTCGACCAGGGCCCAAGGCCAGCCCTATAGCCGCCTTTATATGCCATATCCCACGTTTTGCCTTCCCCCCGAGCGCAGCCAATCTTCTCATCTAAACTGCGTCGTATCTACCTAGAGCTATGCACATCCGTGTGTCACGCTCAGCGCGTGTAGAGAGGACTACGACTTCTTGCGGCGAGTGCAGGAGGAGAAAGCAGAAAGCAAGTGCTCCAGTTTGTTCCTGCGATCCCCGTCCGTATTGCAAGGGACAGGCGCTCGCCGCTCTGGGTGGAAGCCGGGTTGCGTCTACGACTTGACCTAGTTAATGCTAACCAGACTCGTAGTGTAACCAATCTCGCCCTTGTAGCAATTGTGCCCGACGATTTCCTCAGCCAGTATGCGAGTACAAGTCAGCAGAGAGGTATGTCACCTAGATAGCCACAAGTCCTACAGGGTGCTAGGTCCATTAACATTTGCGCCAAAGACGTCCGGCCGGCAGTGGGGACAGGTCAGGCCAGCGCATATCCGTTTCTCCTCTGCCGACGACCTCATCGGACGACGGAACCTACGAGCCACCGACAACGTCTGCGGCAGCGTTGTCATCGGGGAAGAAAGCATCGACCGGGATGCAGTGGGGCGATTGGCACGGTCGGGAGGCCGGCGAGATTGCCCGATGGTCGGGGATTGACGTCGCAACACAGTTCCCTGGGCTGGTGTCAACGCAGAACCCTTGGAACAACCCATGGACTGCCACCACGAGTAACTTAGGGACATCAGGGCTGCCTGTCAGCGATGACACCTACACCACCCACCCGGATTCCATTCATGACACCATCAGCAGCCTCCTACAAGCACCTCAGTCGATCCCCAGCCGGTTTACCAGCGACGGATGGCATCCGGAGAAAACAGATGATCTCATCTCTTGGCTAATGACATTCGACATCTCGGCTTCCTACAGCGACCCCTGGCCCATGGCAAACCCGGAACAGGAGCTTACCAACCTCTTAGTAGCACCCACTAAGCAGAATACTGATCTACTTAGAATATGTACGTCAACCCCCCCACCTTCACCCCAGCCCAACACCTCTTCCGGCGGACTTGACATGAATCGTTCGGTTGCTGACCCAGTCATGATGGCTACTTATCAGTCGTGGGGCTTCTGTCCCGTTTCAAGGCATCGCTAGATGGTAACCCAGATTCTTCCAACCCTTACATCAAATACTATGTCCCGTACTGTCTAAAAACGCCACTCCTGGCACAGGTAGCAATTTACACGGCCGCTTGCTACCTCAGCCAGACAGGCCACATTGACGAGCGAGTGACAATGGCGCACAAGGGCCAGTCTATCAGGCTGTTGAATGATCACCTTCGATCCGAATCCTCCTCGAGTGACGAGGTGATAGCCGCAGTCATACAGCTTATTGTGAACGAGTGGTGTTGGGGCGAGACGAACGACTTGCGTGCGCATCTGCGGGGACTTCGCGAGATGATTAAACTTCGAGGCGGGTTCCGCAGCCTCGGCTTACATGGCCTTATCAGTAAACTAGCTATCATGTAAGTGCGCCTCTCTGTTCACTGTACTCTGTCACTATACTCTGTTCTCTGCCGTGGGTTAAGGGGGTGCGGGCCATGGTCAACGTCAACGTTGCTAATGACTGTGTTTGCTATATCGCAGTTCCGATAATTCCATCGCGCTGTCCTCAGAGGTACCCCCATTCCTCCAGGACGGACGCGAGTTTGAACTCCTGGACAGCACCAAAGTACCTTTGCGCCTAGCACACAATACTCCCCTGGTATCTTCACTTCCACGGTTCGCGGATTGCGCGGATGCACTCAAGCTTCACCCAGCAACCGCGTCGATTCTGGACGACATGAGGTTCCTCATCTCCACCGTTTTAGCCCTTCCGGACGAACCTTCGGCGAAGGAACTCCGGAAGGTCCACACGACTTCAGCTTGGATCCACGACAGGATCTCCAATCTTCCAGACTATACGCCACTCGTGCGTAGCGCTGCAGCGGCGCACCCTGAAACAGTGCCTGTCGACCGCAACGGATCTAGAGGTAGTGGGAGTCTTGAGACCGAACACGACACATCGCACGGAGATGTACCATCACCACTACTTCCTCCTCAAAACGACATGGAAAGCCACCCAGCGGGTCCCAGCTCGAATACCCAGCGACGAAAACAGCAGTCGCGGGAGAAGGCTGCATCAGCACCAGTACCCGAGTCCCCGGACTTCCTCTATCAGTCCGTCCGGCTAGCGGCGCTCATGTACAGCCGCGCCGTGATGGAGCGGCGGCCGTTCAGCTCGGTGGTCGCGCAGGAGGACTTCCTATTACTCTGGACCACGATGTGGCGGGTGTCCTTGGCGACCTGGAAGGGGGTCCTCGGGGTGTTCAACTGGGCCGTCCTGCCGATAGGGCCCGCGGCGAGCGACACGCCGCACGGCAGGTCGGTGAAGTCGATGCTGACCATCAGCACGCTGCAGATGAGCCTCGACAACTGGGAACTGACTAGCGGGGCGATGAAGGCAGGCCTGAGCCTCCAGCGCTGGCTGGGGCATGGGGCGGAGGCCCCGGCAAATGCAGGCGCGGACGACGCTTCGTCTGATCATGGGAGTTGGGAGGACTACGCGGCTAGTTGGAATGCCGCTCTCTGAGAGTGGACTTGGTGGCTTGGAAAACTACAAGGGTTATCTTATCATGTATGGGAGTCTGGGGTTTGACCGAGATGGATTTAGCGCTTGTTGTATGGTTTCTCTGGGATTTATCGGGCAATCGTCAGGTGGTAGCAGCGGAGCCTGGTGTATCCGCGTCTTGCTATGGCTTTATCTACGGCTTTGTCTATGATTTTATTTATGATTTTTATCTAATTTTTATCTAACTTACCTACTTAGCTGGTCTATCTCTAGGTTTGGAACAACCGTCTCTTGCGATGCTCACCGTCTACGTTCGTGCTGTCTAGAAGGTAAAAGATACCGCCAGTCACCTGGGCATCATTAGAACCGGGCTTCACGGTAGCCACGGAGCATAGCCGCAAATTCACGTCTAACTCTCAAGCGTCGGCGTCCGCTGTCTTATTGACAGTTGATCGTGCCCCCATCACTACTACCCCCTCAGCGGGCGCAACCAGGGGCCAAGCCCAACGCGGTGAGGACAAGCGGTGAAATGGTCGCTTGTCTGGTCGATCTCGGCAGGCTTCGGGCAGCGATGGCGGGTAGGAGAGGTAGCACCTAGTTGCATAACAGCAATGGGCTGTGACTGGGCAAAGCCGGATCGATATGCTAAGGCGGTCACTAGGCAAGCTCCCCTTCCCCTTCCCCTTCCCCCTCAACGCTGCTATGGACGAGCCGCCGGCGGAGGTAGACGTGTAACCACCCAGGCATAATGGCCAGGCATAATTAGTATCGGTGTTGGTTCTTCTACGCCCCAGACGAGGCCGTTATCATTAACGAAGCTCCTCATGTGTATGGACACCGCGCCTCCGGTCAGTGACGGAGACGAAGAGGCGATGGGTTTCGACACTTCTGCTGCCACCAAACGGGCAGGTAGGATGGGCGAATAAGATTCTCTGGTGTTGCAGTAGCACGCCTGGCCATTCTCCAATCAATCAGCTCTAGCTACTGGAGAGGCTGCAGGCGCTGCTGCGCTGGCAGAGCTTTGGCTACCCCGATGCGTTCCCCCTCCCCCGCGCAGCCCCCCTCCCCGTCTCGCTTTGTCGCCTTTTCTCGTCCTCGATACCCAACCCAACGATGCGACAGCGAGATGTGCACACGAAGTCCTTCCTCCTGGGGAAGAAGGAGACACTGTCTGGGGGGGGTGGAAGAGGGATCTAAACTGGCTACATGAGTGCCACGGTCGGTATGGGCTGCCAATGATGGGCCCCTGTTTGTCCGCCGGTGTGAACAGCGAACAATAGTGGGGGAATAAATTTGGGGGTGAGGTAGGGCATCAAGGCTGACGAGCCGGGGGAGACACATTATTAGGCATGAAGAAGGCCGAGGCCAGACCTGCAATAAATGGAGGTACAGTACAGATTACATTAGGTAGAAGGTACGAGGTTTATATCATGCGAATGAGGTACCATGGCTACCTTAGGCGTACCCATGCAGGTACCGTACCGACCTCTGTGTGGTAAGGTACCTATTACTTGACGAGGTACTCGGATCTGGCACGTTGGGTAGGAACCTTCCAAACGACCCGGCAGTCTACGGTGAGGATAGACGAGGCAGTCTTGCACAAGTGATGGGGTACATGCGACGGGGCATAAGTGTTAGGGACCTAGACCAGGACTCGGCGAACAGTGGGGGGGGAAAGAGATGGAAGAACAGGAAAACGAAGAACAAGAAACAAGAAACTCACAAGCAATTAAAGAATGCGCCCTTTTCGGCTTCGGGGAGGAAACAGCGATCGAGAAAAGGAGGAGCCTAGCGCCCGCCTGGTTGGCCCGTGCGTGGCTCCCCTCTGAAGGAGGCCACCCTCGATGAAGTGGCGGGGCGTCCTCTAATTGGCTCGTTCGAAACAGGGCCAGCCCAGCCAGCCCCCCCTCCTCGCATTCCATTAGCCCACCCCCCGTCCACAAGGCTAAACCAGAGCCGACTTGGCCCACCCAGCTCACCGCAGCACAGCCTTACTCCCGCCCTCCACGCCAACCACTCTTTCTTGTACCCAAAGGGCACCTTACCTCGCATCGCCTTCCCTCCTCCCTTACAACCAGATATACCACACCATCCTCTCAATTGTCGCTCCAATTCAGGTCCCTTCTTTTTCACCTCGCACACATACATACCCCTCCCTACCGGCCCCTGGTCGGCCGGCCTGCAACGGTCTCCCCACCTTCTCTCCTTACCGGACACCCCCCTTGCTGCCAATTGACCGCTGTCGCCAGGTATGGAGCCTTCGTCGAAGCGGAGGAGGCTGGCTCCGAAGGTCCCCGAACCGCCGGCCCAAGCATCATCACACGCGCCGCCCGCACCGGCCTCCCAGCCGTTTCCCGCCGAAAAGGTTGGTTGAACCCCTTGCGCGCGTATCTCACTCAACCCGCCCCCCTCTCTCTCCCCTACTACTGTCCGCTAACTACTGTTGTCACCGCAGGTCCCGACACAAAACTGTCCCCCGGCCCATGATGCGGCGCCGGCCGTAACCGAGCGCCATGATTTCGAGTCCTTTGCCAGGCATCTGCAAGATGCCGCTATGCTCATCTACGGCCAGACCCGCAAGTCTCCATACAACGCTGTGTCCGTCTTGATGTTGAGGTGGGAGGAAGATGCCTCCGTTGACCAGGATCTTGTTGCCCTCGAGACCGTCTTCCGCGAGAGATACCACTATCACACGGACAAATGGCACATTCCAACCGTGCCCAACCCCAGCATCAAGCTCGGCGTCCAGATGGCCTCGTTTCTTGAACACGCCCGGCCCGACCACCTTCTCATCATCTACTACGCGGGCCATGGCTACGTCGGGCCGGACAACCAGTTGTATTGGGCATCGTGAGTAAAGACCATACATGGGGACTCGACCGCTCCCACTGACCCCTCTGCTGCAGCAACTCGGGCGAGGACGCCGCCAAGCTGAAATGGGATGGTGTGCGCTGTCTCTTTGAGGATGCGCAGTCGGATATTCTACTTCTCCTTGACTCGTGCGCCGTGCAAGACGCCCCAATGGCGGGGAATCACGGCCTGAAGCAGGCTATTGCTGCCTTCAGCCCAGATCAAGTCTCCCGGGAGCCTGCCTCCCAATCCTTCACCGCCAGCCTCGTCGAATCCCTGCATAAACTTAGCACAGAGAGGCCGTTCAGCGCCGAGCGTCTTCACGAAGAGGTCTTAGCCCTCAGGCAACCAGAGGCCGGAAAATCTCCTCAGTCGCCAGTAGCCAACGGGACTGGCAAGCCTGATCCGGTACAGGGCAGGACACCCGTGTTCTTCACCTTGACTCCGGGGAAATGCCCAAGCCTGATCTTAGCACCTTTGTCCCCGCGACCTACACAGCTCCAATCTCCTCCCCAGTCGACAGAGACCGACGGACAGAACCCGAGACTCAGCCGTGAAGATCAGCTGATTAGTCCTGGAACTGTTGTCGACCTAACATTCGATGAACACAGGGTTCTCGTCTGCACCACGTTCGTGGGCGAGGCAAGTCCGGACATGACCTTCTTCAACCAGTGGTTGAACAACACGCCGTCTGCTGCATCCAACATCACTGTCGAGGGCATGTTCCTGGGACCCCCAACAATGCTGCTAATATCGATGCCCCTCTCGATCTGGAATGTCGTGCAGCACGATAAAGTATGCTGCTTCTTAGGGTACATCACGTCTCATAACATGATTCACCTTTACAATAAGCTCGTCGGGTCGGCTTCCTTGGGCGCTGTAACTGAGAAGGCGGTCGAAGACGGCCGAATTCTCCTCGAAGCTCGCGAGGCTGCAGCGAGCAGTCCGGCCGTGCCTCGGCGGGATCCGTCGAGCCAGTACCCCGCCATGCAGCCAGAGACGCCCCTGCGCCAAGAAGGCCGCGCTAGAGAACCGCTTCCCGTTGCCCGAACCTCCGGCTCGGCCGCGTTGCCACTCGGTCGCCAGGCCCTTCCCGGCCTCGGTGGGCCCAAAATCGAAGTGGAGGACTCCGCCGAAGTGCAGGAGGCGGCGGAGCAACTGAAGGCTCTGAGCCATGTCCGCCATAACCATGACGAAACCCCTTCGAAGCTCGACCCGCACGGCACGCGCATTGGCGACAACATAGACGTGAGGCAGCACGACGACGCGGATTCCTCGCCCGATATCAATGACTCCGGCGCCGACGAATATCGCAACGGCGGCGCGTACAACATGCTGACCTCGAAACCAAAGCCCAGAAGATCCTTCCCAAAGCAGTCACCCAGACAGGAGACACGGTGCACCCTCTGCAGCCATACACCATTTAAGGACTCCTCCTCTCTCCGGAAGCACATTGCTGCTGCGCACACACGACCTTTCCCCTGTGCCTTCTCCTTTGCCGGCTGCATCAGCACGTTCGGCTCCAAGAACGAATGGAAGAGACACATCGCCTCTCAGCACCTCTGCTTGCAATATTATCGATGTTCGTCGTGTCCCCAGTCCACGGCTGAGGGAAAGGGCAACGAGTTCAATCGGAAAGACCTGTTTACACAACATCTACGGCGAATGCATGCCCCGTTCGCCATCAAAAAAGCGCTTGCAAAGGGGGACAGTAAATTACAGGTGGAGTGGGAATCCCACGTCAAGGAAATGCAGCAAACGTGTCTCGTCACTCGCCGACAGCCGCCGCAGCGTTCCGCTTGCCCTAGGCCGGACTGCCAAACCGTCTTTGAAGGATCGGGCTCGTGGGACGAGTGGACCGAACATGTCGGCCGACATATGGAGAAGGGGGAGGCGCAGAGGCTAGGAGTCGACCGTCTACTCGCCAAGTGGGCTCTAGATGAAGGGATCATCGAACCCAAGGAAGATGGCGAATACAGGCTGTGCGGCGGAACCGGCGGTGGGGCTGAGCGAGAAGTGAACCACAATTCTTCCTTCGCATCAGATGGAGGGAAGCGAGAGGACGAGGAGCCTCCCTCAATCACTGTCGCGACGGCACTCGCGCCGACAGAAAAGATGGATGTGGATTGATGTTCTGGCTTCTATTCATATGGTCATGAGAGCAGCAGGCCCGGGCGTTTACTATTTCATGCACGGCCGACTAACGATCTGTTTTAATATAAATTCGCAGTCCTGCCGTTCTTATACTAGACATCTAACGGCCAGTCGACGCCGTAGTATGCCAGGACCTGGGTAGGCAGTTTCCTTGGGAAAATACCGGCATGATTGCTCGTTACGCCGGGACAACTTTGGTTTATCGGAGGACAGTACTGGAGAAAGGGATTCGGCTCAGGAGCAACAACCTTGTTTCGGCCCAGCTTAGCCTTTGGGCCTACATCCAATATACAAACGTCCCATGCTTGGGAATCTTTCATGTTGGCCCCTCTGCATTGATACCAGTGTGCGCTACCGAGTTCGCTAGAAGAGAAGGGAACGGCGAAGGGACCAAGAGTGAGTCATGGAAGGCGGGGATGCTAAGGTGCAGTGTAACACAGACCTGTTCCCCGTCTAGATTTCTACCTCGCTCTCTGTGAATACATACACCAATGGCTCTTTGGCTCCTCTAAATGACCATATGCTATCAACACCGCTGGCATAAAATAGACTCCTGCTTCAAACATGTCGAAACCCAAGTTAAAATACAGAGCGCTAAACAAAATTAACAATAATATCCACATTTCCGACTTGACCCCCTGACTCCGGGAGATCCAATACCGAAATCTATCAACATCGTAGTCATCAATTACTTCTGGACTCCACTATCCAACTCAACGCGATGGATCGCGTCTGTCTCGTACAGCGGCCGAGCATTCGGAGCGCTGAGTCCAGACACTTCCCGTGCCTGCGGCGGGGGACTTCTGTAGGGCGGAGGAGTAGAGTGAGTCCCGTCGGCGCGTTCCGAAGTTGGCGGGTTGGTGGGAAGCATGGGGGAAGACTGATGGGCATACTGGAGTGGTGGCTGCTGCTGGTGCTGGTGCATTTGCTGCTGCTGCTGGGGTTTGTTTCGCCTGCTGCAGAACCGCCAGATTACGAAAATGGCCAACATCCCGGCAACCGTTGCAAGGACGGCGATGGCGATCGTGGCTGCCTGCGAGAGCCTAGACGACGAGGAGGAACTGTTAGTCCTTCCGCTGGACCCAGTTGATCCAGTACTGCTGGACGTAGACGACGTTTGAGTTCCTGGAACTAACCCTGAGCCTGAGGCCGAGGTCGCCCCGGAACCGGAACCGGAACCGGAACCAGAGCTAGAGCTAGAGCCG
>Ga0164242_10006070_pt1 | contig 13353 bp, 12 predicted proteins | sample OricomgcompostMG_FD_108783 | JGI IMG/M metagenome (GOLD analysis project Ga0164242, IMG submission 108783) | Miracle-Growth compost microbial communities from Emeryville, California, USA - Original compost - Miracle growth compost (MG) ...
CGTCTATACGTAAAAATGTCTACTGTTTGAATGGCGGAAAAAATCGCGTCGATCATCTTGATGAACAGGGGTAGATGTCCTTGCGTGGCAAGGATGTCCGGCATCATCCATCGGGGAGATCTTCATGCGACATGCGTCGAGAGGCCTGCGCGCCACGACTGTCTCGGTATTCGTTCTCGCGGCGGCCTGCATCGGCCGTCCGGCCATGGCGCAGCAACGCCGGTTCGACATTCCCGCCACCGACGTGGCGTCGGCATTGATCGAGTACGGGCGCCAGGCCGGATTGCAGATCGTGGCGCCCCAGGGCGATCTCGCGCGGCGGCAGGCGCCGGCGCTCAGGGGCAGCATGGACGCGCACGAGGCCCTGCGGCAATTGTTGAAAGGCACTGGGCTGAAAGTGGTGGCCGACGATGGCCACACCGTGACGCTGGCGCCGGACGCCGCCGCAGTGCCGGCTACCCGCCCGCAGGCGGAGCTGCCGCCGGTCGATCCATCCAGCGCGCCGCGGCCGCGCGACTTCAAGACCCTGCAAAGCGTCAGCGTGATCGGCAGCGGCTCGACCCGTACCACGGCGGCGGTGACCGAAAGCTACATCCAGAGCCAGGCGCCGGGCGTGTCCGGCCTCAACCTGCTGAAGGACCTTCCGGGCGTCAACGTGCAGACTTCCGACCCGTACGGCCTGTACGAGTTGAACAATACGCTGGAGATCCGCGGCTTCAGCATGAGCCAGATCGGCATGTCGCTCGACGGCGTCCCGCTGGAGACGATCGACACGCACCAGGGCGGTCCGATCACCCGCTACACCTTGTCGGAGAATACCAGCGACGTGGAGGTCTCGCCGGGTTCGGGCGATGTCACCCAGCCGTCCGCGCACGCGCTGGGCGGCTCCGTCCGCTACTTCACCACCGATCCGAAACAGCGCTTCGGCGGCAGCGTCGCGCAGACGGTGGGGTCGGACAACTTCACGCGCTCGTTCTTCCGCATCGATACCGGCCAGTGGTGGAGCGGCGGGCCGACCGCCTACGTGTCCGGGGCGCGCACGCGCGGCACCAGCTACGAGAACGACCGCGCCTGGCTCAGCCAGGACCTGTTCGAGGCCAAGGTCCGCCAGGCCTGGGGCGAGAACAGCATCACCTTCGCCGCCCACTACAGCACGCGCAACGACCACGACTACCAGGACTACACGATCGACATGAAGCCCGACACCACGCCGGGCGGCTGGCACATCAACAAGTACCTGACCGGCGATCCCGACGAGGACGTCTACTACTACCAGAACTGGACCAACGGCCTGCACAGCTGGCTGTTCTCGCTCAACGGCGACTTCGCGCTGGGCGACAGCGTCACCCTCAAGGTCACGCCCTACGACGAGAACGAGGACGGCTGGGCGGCCTACGCCGTGTCGCCCTCCAACGCGCTGAGCTATTACCAGACGGCGATGGCCGCGCTGCCCGGCCGCACCGACATCGTCGCGCCCAACAGCACCACCGCGTTGCCGCTGCGCAAGGAGGTGAGCACGCTCGACCGCAAGGGCGTGACCGCCGGCCTGACCTGGGAGACCGACGCCAACACCCTGAGCGCCGGAACCTGGCTGGAGGACGCGAAGTACACCGACTACAACCCGTTGCGCAACGTCGACCTCGCCACCGGCAGGATCCTCTACGACGAGCTGCCGATCATCGTGTCCTACGACCGCAACTTCGACACCAAGGCGGTGCAGTTGTACGTGGACGACAAACTCAAGCTGTTCGACGACCGACTGACCCTGGACGCCGGCGCCAAGGGGCTGCGGGTCAAGCGGCACTTCTGGGGCATCGCCAACGTCAACGATTTCTACGCCGGCATCCAGCGCGACGTCGACGTCACCGACAAGGACTGGTTCCAGCCGCAGCTCGGCGCCAACTACGACCTGACCGACAGTACCCAGCTGTTCGTCAACTATGCGCAGAACTTCAGCGCCACGCCGACCGCGGCGATGGTGTCGGTGTATTTCAACCCCGATATCAAGCCGGAGAAGTCGGACAACATCGACCTGGGCGTGCGTACCCAGCACGATGCCTGGAGCGGCTACCTGGCGCTGTACAAGGTCGACTACAAGGACCGCCTGGTCTCGCTGACCACCTCCAACATCCAGGCCTTGCAAGGATCCACCTATCTCAACGTGGGCAGCGTGCACACCTATGGCCTGGAGCTGTCGGGCGAATGGCTGCCGGCCGAACACTGGCGGGTCGCTTCCTCGCTGTCGCTCAACCGCTCGAAGTTCGCCGACGACTACGACGCCTTCGATAGCGACGGCGTGCAGGACGTGCCGGTGAAGGTCAAGGGCAACGTAGTGCCCGACCAGCCCAAGACATCCTTCAGCCTTTCCGGCAACTACGACGGCACGCATTTCTTCGCCAGCGCCGACGTGAAGTACTCGGGCAGCCGCTACGCCGACACCATCAACGACCTGGAGGTGGACGGCTACACCCTGTTCAACGCCAGCGCCGGCTACAAGGGCGGCGAGGACGGCCCGTTCGCGCACATGCGCTTCCAGCTTTCCGTCTACAACCTGTTCGACAAGAAATACCTGTCGCGGATTTCTCCGGCCGAGCAGTCGGCGACCTTCAAGCTGGGCTCGCCGCGCACCTTCTACGCGAGCCTGCAATACACCTTCTGACGCTTCCGGGCGACCGATCACCGCGGGCGCGGAACCGGCCCGCACGCACTGGGGAGAAACTTCGATGAAATGGGCATGCGGCCGCGGCAGCGGCCAGCGGATGGGAAAGCAAAGCGGCGTACGTCGCCGGCAGGCGCCGGGCGCGGCGGTCCTGGGTTTCGCTCTGGCGCTGCTGGCGCCGGCGGTGGTCCGGGCCGACGGGTCGAGCTACCCGGAAAAGACCGGCGTGGTGGCGGACGTGGGAACCGGCCCGCACCTCTACGCGCCGGGCATGGGCAAGATCAACATCATCGATCCGCGCACGCTCAAGTACCAGGGCCTGATCCAGACCACGGCCTACAACGGCGTGTGGTGGGGACAGCTCGGGTTCTCGCCCAGGGGCGACCGGGTCTACACGACCACCACCTACTACTCGCAGGACGGCCGCCACGATCGCCGCGACGTGGTGAAGATCTGGCGCATGCCGGCGCTGACCCCGGCCGGCGAGATCGACATACCGCCGCGCCAGGTGATGAGCGGCGCCGCCCGCGAATTGATGACGGTGACCGCGGACGGTCGCTGGCTGTACCTGCAGAACGCGACGCCGGCCACCTCGGTGACCGTGGTCGACCTCGCGGCCGGCAAGAGCACCGCCGAGATCCCGCTGCCCGGCTGCTGGGGCGTGTACCCGGTGGCCAGCGATGCGCACCGCGTGGCGGCGCTCTGCGGCGACGGCGGCATGGCGCTGCTGACCACCAATGCCGCGGGCAGCGCGGCGGACATCGCGCGCAGCGGCAAGCTGTTCGACGTGGATGCGGACCCCTTGTTCACCGCCTGCCAGGCGGACCGCGATCACCTGTATTTCGTGTCCTTCAACGGCAACGTCTACGACATCGACGTCTCCGGCAAGACCGCGCGCCTCGCCGCCAAATTCCCGCTGGCCGAGGGCGTGGAGGGCGACTGGAAACCCAGCGGCTCGCAGTTGCTCGCCTTCGTGCCGGGGGCCAGGGTGCTCTACGTGCTGATGCACGAGCATGCCCGGCCCGGTTCACAGGACGACCCGGCCAGCGAGGTGTGGGCGGTGGACATGCGCACGCACAAAGTGCTCTCGCGTACCAGCCTCGGCAAGGCGACGGGCATCGCCTACGCCGATGCGGGCGGGCCGGCGCTTTTCGTCGCCGACCAGGGGCTCAAGGGCATCGTCCGCTATCAGGTGTATCCGCAGGCGCGCTACATGGTGCGCAAGGACAAGAGCATCGACCAGCTCGAAGGCCGCGGCCGCCTGGAGGTGCATTGAAATGGCCGGCCAGGATTTTTCCGCGATGGCGTCGTGGATCGCCGCGGCGCTGCTTTGCCTGAGCTTCATCCGCGCACTGCTGCACAAGCTGGGCGACGGCCTGGCGTTCCGCGCCGACCTGGCCAATTACCGGATCGTGCCGGAGCGCTGGGTGCCGCTTGTCGCCATGCTGCTGCCGGCACTGGAAGGTGTCGCGGTGGTGGCGCTGGCGTTACCGCTGCCTTCGACGCGGCGGGTGGGGAGCGTACTGGCGGCGTGTCTGCTGGCGGTCTATGCCCTGGCGATCGCCGTCAACCTGTGGCGCGGGCGCGTGGCGATCGATTGCGGGTGCGGCGGCGGCGGGCAGGGGATTTCCTGGCTGCACGTGGCGCGCAACGGCCTGCTGCTCGGGCTGTGCGCGCTGGCGGCCGCTGGCGAGGCCGGCCCGCTGCCCGGCGTCGCCAGCGTCTTCGTGGCGGTGGCATGCGTGGGCGTGCTGTGGCTGCTGCTGCTCGTGTTCGACCAGCTACTCGGGAACCACGGCCACGCCGTGGCGACCACTTACAACGGCCTGTAGGCAAAGGAGCCACATATGAACCTGTTGACGATAGCCGTGACCGTGCTGTTCGCGGCGGTGCTGGGCTTGATGATCGTGGTGTGGGCGCTGTCCAGGCAGATCGGCATCCTGTTCGAACGGGTGTCGCCGCTGGGCGCGCTGGTCACCGATGCGGGCCCCGAGGTGGGCGCGGCGGCACCGACGTTCGAACTGGCGTCGATCATCTCCGGCCGGCTGGAGAAAATCGGCGGGCGCACCGGGCACAGCACCTTGCTGTTCTTCCTTTCGCCCACCTGCCCGGTGTGCAAGAAGCTGCTGCCGGTATTGCGCCATATCGAGGCGGACGAGCGCGGCTGGCTGCGCCTGGTGTTGGCCAGCGACGGCGACGCGGACGAGCACCGGCGCTACGCGCAGGCGCAGCGGTTGACCGGCTATCCGTACCTGCTTTCCGCCGAACTGGGCATGGCGTTCCGGGTGAGCCGGCTGCCGTTCGCGGTGTTGATCGGCGAGGACGGCCGCGTGCAGGCCAAGGGCCTGGTCAACAACCGCGAGCAGATCGAGAGCCTGTTCAACGCCAAGGAACTGGGCGTGTCCTCGGTCCAGCAGTACCTCGAGCGTACCCATCCATCCGTCTGAGCGGGAACCGACATGTTCAAGCTGATCGATAAACTGGAAATCCTCTTTGACCGCTCGGCCGAGAACCGGGTACGCCGGCAGGCCAACCTGTCCGGGCGCCGCAGCTTCGTCGCCACCGTGGGCAAGGTGCTGGTGGGCGCCACCGTGTTGCCGATGCTGCCGTTCGACCGCTGGGGCGAGGCGCATGCCGGCCCCGCGGGCGCGCACCAGGACAAGGACGACCAGGCCTGCGACTACTGGCGCTACTGTGCGCTGTCGGGAAACCTGTGTACCTGCTGCGGCGGCTCGCTGACCATGTGCCCAGCCGGCACGGAGGTGTCCAAGGTCTCCTGGATCGGCACCTGCGAGAACCCGGCCGACGGCAAGTCCTACCTGGTCAGCTACAACGACTGCTGCGGCAAGATCAGTTGCGGGCGCTGCCACTGCCACAACGCCGAGCGGGCGCGGCCCGGCTATCGCCTCGGCCTGTACAACGGCGTCAACTGGTGCATGGCCAACAACCAGAACGCCTATCACTGCACCATCACTTCCATTGTCGGCATGGCGGGGAAGCAGTAGCCATGGCGCGCATTGTCGCCTTGGTCGCGTGGCTCGCGCTGGCATGGCCGACCGTTTCCTCCGCGGCCGATGGTGCGGCGCTGTACCAGGACCGCTGCGCGGCCTGCCACCAGGTCGACGGCGCCGGCCTGCCGGGCATGGCGCCGCCGTTGCGCTCGGCGGTCTGGGGCAAGCTGGGCAGGCGGGCCCCGGACTACCTGGCCGCGGTGGCCTTGAACGGCATGTCCGGCAACCTGCTCGACGGGCAGAGCTATGCCGGCGCGATGCCGTCGTGGTCCGCGCTCAGCGATGCGGAACTGGCGGCAGTGGGCAGCTATGTGCTGCAGGGACTGAACGGCGGCAAGCAGCAACTGACGGCCGGCGAGGCGGCGGCGATGCGCCGGCGCGGGCACCTGGATGCGCCGCATCTGAAGGCGATGCGGGCCGGGGGCGCGCCGTGAATCTTCGGTGCTTGCGCGGCACCGCCGCAGTCTCGCTGCTGTGGTTGGCCGTGGCCCCGCATGTGCCCGCACAGGGGCTTTCGCCGAAAATGAAGTACTCGCTCTACTGCGGCGGTTGCCACGGCCTGGACGGCCGCGGCGACATCCATGCGGACGTGCCGCCGCTGCCGCCGAACGTCGGCGCGTTCCTGAAGGACCCGGAAGGGCGCCGCTACCTGACCCAGGTCGGCGGCGTGATGTCGACCGGGCTCAGCGACGCGGACACCGCGGTCGTGCTCAACTACGTTCTGCATACCTTCGGCCAGGGCAGCGTGCCGAAGGACGAGCGCGACTACGACGGCGCCGAGGTCTCGGCCCTGCGCAGCCGGCGAGTGGAAGACCCGGTGGCGTTGCGGCGGCAGATCGTGCGGCGGTTGCAGGCACGGCACATCGCGGTGCCCGAGTATCCCTGGCCGTAGGCACCGGCAGGACCAAAGCGACGCCTGACCAGGTCCGGCATGCCTGGCCAACATGATCCTCCATCGTCGACACGAGCCTTCCTTGCCGAGGCGGGCATGGACCCGTCCGGTGCTCCGGCATGGGCCGTTCATGCGTCCGTTGGCCCGGTTCCCACCGGTGCCATGCGCGTGCAGCCGCGCACGGCACCGGCAGGCAGCTCAGAAACGGATGTCCAGCGAGCCGAACAACTGGACCGGCGCGGAGGTATGGAACACCGAGATGGTGCCGTCCGGGTCGGTGGGGGCGAATACGCTGGAGTCGAAGTTGGACGCGTAGCGCTTGTTGGTCAGGTTGGTGACGTTGAGCGTGAAGCGAACGTCCTTGGCTACCGAGACCCGCCCGAAGTCGTAGCCCGCGCCCAGGTCGAAGGTGGTGAAGCCGCCGAAGCCCTGGTCGTTGGTGTAGGTGTAGTAGCGCTTGCCGGTGTACTTGCCCATCAGGCTGGCGAACCACGGCCCGTAGGTGAAGGTGACTTCGCTGGCGAACAGCTTGGAGGGCGTGTCCACCTGGATCTTACCCTTGGTCGGCTCCAGCACGCCGCCCTGCACGTAGTCGCTGTCGTAGGTGGAGCGATTGTAGGAGGCCGAGTTGTACCAGCTGAAGTGGCTGGACGGTGTCCACAGGAAGGTCAGCTCCACGCCATGGCTGTCCACGCCGCCGACGTTGTAGAAGCGGTTGCCGCAATTGGGGCCGTTCGGCTGGCGCGAGTTGCAGGGGTTGTACTGCAGCAGGCGGTTGTCGAAGTTCACCTTGTAGGCCGCGGCCGACGCCTGGAAGGTGGAGCGCACGATGCGGTAGCCGGCCTCCAGCGACCGCGACTGCTCCGGTTTCAGGTTGCCCACCGTCTCGTCCCACACCGCCTGGCTGACCGCTTGCGGACCCAGCTTGAAGCCGCCCTGGAACATGGCGATGTTCTTGGCGAAGCTGGCGAATACTTCCTGGCCTTCGTCCAGCCGGTAGCGCACGCCGACCTCGGGCAGCAAGGCCTTGCTTGCCGACAACTTGCCGGTGGAGAACTGGCCGCTGGAGGTGGGCGAGATCGGCTTCTTCGCGATGCCGGGCAGGGCCTGCGCGTCGGCGGTGACGTGCGGGCTCTTCACGCCGGCGTCGATGCTCAGGCGGTCGTCCAGCAGCCGGACGGTGTCCTGCAGGTAGGCCTGGCGCGTCTGCCAGCGGGTGCGCTGGTCGAAGGTGCCGGTGTCGGGCTGGCCGCCGAGGAAGCCGCTGAGGTCGCGCGGTCCGGTGACGTCGGTGAAGTTGTAGCGCGAGGCGCTGCTGACGTTGTGCTCGTACCAGACGCCGCCCTCGATGTGGTTGATGCCGACGTCCCAGCTGGCGGAGAAGATCGCGCCGGTGCGGTTGATGGTGTACAGGGTGTCGCGGATGATGATCGGCAGTTGGTCGGGCGTGCCCTGGTTCGACCAGCTGCCGCTGTTCCAGTTGTTGCCCGCACCCTGGTCTTCATGGTGGTAGACCTGGGCGTGCAGGGTCACCGCGTCGCTGGGATAGAAGTCGCCGGCCAGGTAGTACAGGTCGTCGTTGCGCATGATCTGGCCGCCGGTGAAGGCGCCGTCGGCATCGGTGTCGGGGCCGCTGGTGTCGCACAGCGCGGCGTCGTAGGTCTTGCTGTTGCAATAGGCCTTGCCCACCGCCTTGTGCCAGTCCGGCGCCCAGCCGCCATAGTTCCAGCCCAGGCGGTGGGCGGCTTCCTTGGACATGTAGAAGTCGTCCGCCTGCGAAGTGCGCGAGGTATCCACGAAAGCGCTGATGTGGCCGCCGTTGAAATCGTACACGGCCTTGCCGTTGAACTGCTTGTTGGTGGACTTGTTGTAGGCCGACTGGTTGTTCCACAGGTCGGAGGTGGCGCGCATGCCGGACAGGTACATCGAGAAGCCGTGGTACTCGCCGGTGTCGAAGCGGGCGTAGGTGCGGCGGTTCATGTCGCTGCCGAAGGTCTGGGTGATCCGGCCGCCCATGGTCTTGGCTGGGTCGCTGGAGGTGTAGGCGATGGTGCCGCCCAGGTCGCTGGTGGAGGCGGTGCCCAGGTTGCCGATGCCCTCGGCCAGTTCCGCGCCGGCCATGTTCTCGCTGATCAGCGCGCGGCTGATGGAGAGGCCGTTGTAATTGTTGTAGGCGCTGTCGCCCAGCGGCATGCCGTCGAGCGTATAGCCCAGCCGGGTGGAGTTGAAGCCGCGCAGGCTCAGCGTCATCGACTGCTCGTTGGTGCCCAGCGCGTCGACCGACTGCGCGTTCACGCCGGGCAGCAGGTTGAGCACCTTCTGCAGGCTGGTGCCGGGCGGCAGCACCTGCTGGTTCTTGGGAGTGACCCGCTGCACCTGGCGTGCCTCGCCGGTGCCCACCACCGAGATGGTCTTGAGGTCCTTGGCCTGCTGTTCGGTCGCGGCACCGCCGTCGATGTCGTCCGACGGCTGTTGGGTGGATCCGGCGCGGACGGCCGGGGCGAGGGCCACGGCGACGGCCGCGGCAAGCAAGGCTTTCTGCAGCATGAGAGTTTCCCTGTGATGAAGGAGAAGAGCCGGGTGGACGGCGCTTCCGTTGGGCTGTGGCGTACAGGTGACAGCGCGGGCAATCTTTCATGGCAACGTGAAATGTTCGTGACATTTGTGCGTCAATCGCGCAGCCGGTCACGCACCTGGGATCGGGTAAGCTGTGGCGGCCGCATGGGCGGGGCGCGTCGAGCCGCCCGCCCGGGGCGGCGTTTCCGACGCATGGCCATGGAGAACCGATGAACCGCAGCATGGCGCAGGCACGTTTCGCGCGCGGCCCGATCCTTTCGGTCGTCGGCGCCCTGTTGGTGGTGGCCGGCATGGCGCTGGCCGCGGGCACCGAATACCGGCTGGTCGCGCTGCGCGCGGCGGTGGACCGGCATGGCGGGCCGGTGGTCGACCTGGGCGACGGCCGCGCCGCCGCGCCCGATGCCCAGGGCGACATGGTGCGCGTCAGCGGTACGGTGCAGGTGGACGAGCCGCCAAAGGACCCGCAGTTCGACCAGCAGGCCTCCGCGGTGGCGCTGCGGCGCCGGGTGGACATGTTCCAGTGGCACGAGACGCGGGGCGCCGGCCCGCCGGTCTACGAACAGGACTGGCAGGATCATCCGGTCGACGCCGGCGCCTTCGCGCAGCCTGCCGGGCACGCCAATCCCGGGCGCTTCCCGATCGCCGCGCAGGCGTTCGAGGCGGGCCGGGCGCGGATCGGGCGCTATGTGCTGTCGCCGGCCATTCGCCACGCCCTGCCGGGCGGCGAGCCGATGGCGCCGGAGTTGCGCCGGCTGCCGGCCAATCTCGCCGCCAGCTTCAGCCTGTACAAGGGTTGCCTGGTGACCAGCGGCGATCCGTCGCGGCCGCGGCTGGGCGACCTGCGGGTGTGCTGGGAGACGGTGCCGGCGCAGGCGGTGACGGTGGTGGCGCGGCTCGACGGCGACCGGCTGGTTCCCGCGGGCGAGGCGGCCGGCGGCCAGGGGTTCGCGGTGCAGGTGGGCGAGCGCTCGCTGGACGACATGTTCCCGGACCTGCCGGCGGCGCCGGGGCAGGTGGGGTTGCGCCGCCTGCTGGCGATCCTGCTGGCGGCGCTGGGTGCGAGCCTGCTGTCGCGGCGCCGCGGGGCCGGCGCCGACCCGGTGCTTGCCCTGGCCGCGGGGCTGGCGGCGGTGGGCGTGGCGTCCGCCGTGCCGTGGCTGGGCCACGGCGCGCGGGCGGCGGGCTGGTGGTTCGCGCTGGCACTGCTCGGGGGGCTGCTGGCCGCGTGGCGGACGCGCCGGCGCCGCGCCGGCTGAAGCCGCCGGGAAACATGCCGCGTCGTGCGGCCTGTTTCACAGGCGCGTCCGGCGCATGTCCGTACGCGCCTGCGCGGATCGATCGCGTGCGTGGCCGATCCGCGCCCGGCCATCCCTGGCCGGGCCGAGTATTTGAAAAATCCACCAACGCTCAGGCGGGTCGCTGCTCGGCGAACGTATAGACGTGGTCGGCCCACACGGTGGCCTTGAAATAGGCCGCCGCGAGCTGGCGGATGCGCAGCGGCGACACGCCGTCGCCGCTGCGCATGCTGCCGGCCTCCCAGCGCATCACCTGGTCCAGCAGCGGCGCGAACGGGCCGCGCCGGTGGAGCAGGGCGTCGCTGATCTCCGGCTCCAGCGGCAGCTGGCCGAGCACGAAATCCATCGGCGCGGACATCAGGCTGTCCAGCAGCGAGAACAGCCCGGCGGTGAAGGCCATGTCGCGCTGGCCCTGCGGCATGCCCTGCGCCAGTTGCTCGCACATCTGGGCGCGGATCAGTGCCGTGCGCAGCAGTTCCGGCGGCCGGTCGCTCATGCCGCCCAGAGTGAGCGTGGCGATCCAGTTGCGCATGCGCGACAGGCCGAAGAAGATCGCCGCCTGCTCGACCGTCTTGATCCGGCAGGGCAGGGCGAAATAGGCGGAGTTGACGCAGCCGAGCAGCTTGTAGCTGAGGATCGCGTCGTTGCGGATGACCTGGCCCAGCTCGACCGGGCCGGCGCTTTCCTCCTGCAGGGCGCGCAGCAGGCGCAGCACGTTCAGGCGGTTCGCGGCCAGCACCGGCACGTCGACCTTTTCCGGCAGCAGCAGGTAGCCGCCCTGGATCGCCGCGAACGGCAGCATCATGCAGCGGTGGAAGGCGTCGTAGTCGTCCACGCGCCTGGCGACCACCTGCAGGCCGCGCTCGTGCAGGTGCCGGCAGCGTTCGCCGAGCACCGCCGGATCGAGCTGCCCGGCATCGAGCCGGGCATAGCGCGCCAGCGGCAGCAGCGGCGCCACGGCCTCGTCGTCCGGCGCGTGCCCGTCCAGGTCGAGCAGCAGGGTACAGCCGCGCTGCGCGAGTTGTTCCAGGCGGCGCAGCAGGGCCGGGTCGCCGGCGTCGGCGGGGACCATCACCAGTCCCGTGCGCGGCTGGCGCAGGACGAAGCCGGCCTGTTCCAGCAAGGCCTGCCGGGGCAGGCGCAAAAACACCGGGCTGCCGCGCGTCAGCTGCTGGATGGAGCCGTCGATGACGCTCGCCAGCAGGCGGTGCGTCTGCGCCTCGGGCTGCGCGCCTTGGTCGGGCTGCGGCAGCAGTTCGTAGGCGAGCAGCTGCTGCTCGCGGTCGAGGATCGGCACGCGCACCACGTGCAGCGGTGCGTCCGCTGGCGCGGCGACGGTGTCCGGCGAGGCGGCGGCATCGATCATGGAGCGGCTTCCGCGGGCGTGGCCTGGGCGTGCCGGGCCGTGCTCAGGCCTGCGCCAGCGGCAGCGAGCGGTAGGCGTGGCCGAGCACGCCGGCGGGGCCGTACACGCCGGCCTCGTCGCGCTGGCCGGTCAGCACCGACAGGGCCTGGCGGACGTGCCGCAGGCGCTGCCCGATCAGGCGGCCGTTGCGCTGGTTGGCGCGCTGGCATTCGTGCAGGACCTGCAGCACCTGCGTCCATGCCGCCTGCTGCCCGGCGTCGGGGGCGCCGGCCTCGCGGGCCAGTTGCCGGCGTTCGGCGTCCAGCCGTTCCAGCCGCTGCAGCAGGGCCTGCTTGGCGTCGCCGGCACGGTTAAGTGCTGCCGGGTCGGCGCGGTCGAGCGCCTCGCGCTCGTCGCCGAGCGCCTGGCGCAGGTCGGCGACGGCGGCCTGGATATCCGCCAGCACGGCGCTCAGCGCCTGCTGCAGGTCGGCTTGCAGGGAGGGGTTCATGGCTTGCCGGGAAGCTGGCTGTCCAGTGCGGTCAGGCGGTCGGCGATGCGGCCGGCGTCGATCCGGTAGCTGCCGTCCGCCAGGGCCCGGCGGACGTGCTCGACGCGCTGCGCGTCCACCTCGCCGCCGTGGCCGGCCTGGGCGGCGGCCTGCAGCGAGCGGGCGGACTCGGTGAGCTTGACGCTGTCGCCGGCGGGCACCGGCGCGCCGGTGCCCGCGCCGCCCGGCTGGGCGGCGGCGCCCTGGCCGCTCTTGGCCTGGGGCGACGGTGGCAATCCGTTGGTGGTGATGGTGGTGTTCATGGCGTATCCCGATGGGTCGTCGGCCTTTCACCGGTGGTTATCGGCGGGGCATGGCGAGACTTTAATCAAAGGCCGCCCGCGCAGGGCGCGCGGCGCCCGCGGGAGTGGCCGCGCCCCGCGGCGGGTCGCGGTGACCGCCGCGGCTGTGTGTGCGATGGCGCGCTCCGGGCGTGGAAAAGACGTGGCCGTTCACGGCAGCGCCTGCAGCACGCCGGGCGCCTGCACCACGGCGGTGACGACGCGGCCGGAGGCGTCGTTGCGGGCACGCAGGCGGGCGCCGACGTCGCCGTTGCCCAGCGCCACGGCGGTGGCGCGAACCTCCACGCCGCCGAGCTCGGCGACCAGCTGCACGTGGTCGCCGGCGCGGATCGCGCGGCGGCTGGCCAGGTCGCCCGGGGCCAGCACGCTGCCCGGGTTGAGCGGACGGGCCAGGGTGCGGCCGGCCACCTGGGCGAGCTGGCCGACGTAGCCGTAGCCCAGCCGGGTGACGTCGCGCTGTTCGCTGCGGACGTCGCCGGGGCCGATGCCGTCGCCGCGCTGCAGCGGCCGGGTGGTGACCAGCACCGTGCGGTACAGCTGCACGGCCACCGGCACGCGGATCCGCCAGCCGGACGCCGCCGGGCAGCGCAGTTCCACGCCGACCCGGGCGGCGACGCGCGCGCCCGGCGGCATCGATGCCTGCAGCGGCCGCGGGCAGGCCGGCAGGCGCAGGCGGCTGTCCAGTGCCTGGGCGTGCACCAGCACACGGTCGCCGGACTGGC
>Ga0164242_10006071_pt1 | contig 13353 bp, 8 predicted proteins | sample OricomgcompostMG_FD_108783 | JGI IMG/M metagenome (GOLD analysis project Ga0164242, IMG submission 108783) | Miracle-Growth compost microbial communities from Emeryville, California, USA - Original compost - Miracle growth compost (MG) ...
CGAGGAAGACGCGCTGCGGCTGGACGCGAACGAGAAACCGGAGTTCGACATCTGGCGCTGGGTCGATTTCTGGTACCCCGCCGCGAACGTGGTGAACTTCAAGCGCGAAGTGTACGAGCGCGCGCTGCGCCACTTCGCCCCCCTGGTGGAAGACCTGCTGAGCATGCAAGTGGGCCACCAGCCCAGGCGCACGCGCGACCCGGGCAACGGCTGGGCGGCCTGTCGGCAACCCCTAACCGTGTCGTCACTAGAACATTCATAAACATCAATGGCCTGTAGAACTTCACCCGAATGAATTAGGCAACGGCGTCAGAGTCACAGGTATTTCTCTCCGAGCGGTGCCAAGGTCAGCAACCCTTGCGAAGGTCGGGAAGAACGATTCGGGCAGCAGGCTGACGCTCAGACACTGACGCGACCACATCGCAGACCGATGAAGACCCGTAATCAGCTTGGATCTTAATGCGGGTGGCCCATGTGGACCGCCCGGTCGCGCTGACCTACCGTGCTGGCGTCTTAATATCGCCTACGCCAGGCTATATTGAGGCACATTCTGCTGCTGGAGCGAATGGTCGAGATCCCAATTCTCGACGCGGTGACCCACCGCGCACGGGTCACAGTCCAAATCGGCACGGAGGACGCGCCCCTCGACTTCGCCGCGCTCCCACACGCGGCGCGGATATGAGGCTCTGGCGGGAGTTGTGCAGCGGCATGAGCCGAACTCAACCGAGACCACCTTGGCAGAGGTATTTGAGCTGCATGTACTCGTCGAGACCGTGGCGCGACCCTTCGCGTCCGTAGCCCGAGGCCTTGATGCCGCCGAACGGTGCGGCCTCGGACGACACCCCACCTTCATTGATGCCGACCAGGCCGGATTCCAGTGCCGCAGCGAGCCGCGCAATGCGGCGCACATCGCGGGTATAGAAGTACGAGGCCAGCCCGTAGGGCGTGGCGTTGGCTTCGGCGACCACGACGGCCTCGTCGGCGAAACGGAATACTGGTGCGACCGGGCCGAAGGTCTCCTCGCGGGAAAGATCCATGGCGGTGCTGGCACCGGTCAGCACGGTCGGCTGGTAGAAGTTCGGCCCCAGCGCCGGCAGGCGCCGGCCGCCAGTCACCAGCGTCGCACCTTTCACCAGCGCGTCCTGTACGTGTCGTTCGACCTTTCCGACTGCCCCGGCGTTGATCAGGGGACCGATCTGTGCCTGCGGGTCGACGGCCGGCGCCACCTTCAGCGCGGCGACACGCACGGACAACCTTGCAACGAATGCGTCATGCACCGTGTCGTGTACGTAGACACGGTTCGGGCACACGCAGGTCTGGCCGGCATTGCGAAACTTCGCTGTCATCAGCCCCTCAACCGCGGCATCGAGATCCGCATCGTCGAACACTATGAACGGCGCGTTTCCACCCAGTTCCAGCGACAGCTTCTTCAGCGTCCCGGCACTCGCGCGCGCGAGGTGTTGCCCGATAGGAGTGGAGCCGGTGAAGCTCAGCTTGCGCACGCGCGCATCGGCCAGCCACACGTCGACCACACTGGCCGCGTTGGCGCGCGAGGCGGTGACCAGGTTCAGTACGCCCGGCGGTACGCCAGCCTCCTCGGCCAGCGCGACCAGCGCCAGCGCGGTCAGCGGCGTGTCCTCGGCCGGCTTGGCGACCACGGTGCAGCCGGCGGCCAGCGCCGGCGCGATCTTGCGCGCGATCATCGCGGCGGGGAAGTTCCACGGCGAGATCGCCGCGATCACGCCCACCGGCTCCTTCACCGCCAGCATCTGCCGGTCTGCCACCGGTGCGGCGATCACGTCGCCACAGATGCGCGGCGCCTCGCCGGCAAACCACTCGATGTAGCTGGCCGCATAGAAGATTTCGCCGATGGCTTCGGCCAGCGGCTTGCCCTGTTCGCACGAGATCAACCGGCCCAGATCGCGCTGGTGCTGCAGCACCAGTGCGTTCCAGCGCGCCAAGATGCGCGAACGCTCGCGCGCCGGCACCGCGCGCCAGGCCGGGAACGCCGCGTGCGCCGCCTCCAGCGCGGCGGCGGCATCACGCGCATCGCCGTCCGGCACGCTGGCGAAGGTACTTGCCAACGCCGGGTCGTCCACGTCGAGGCGGGCGCCGCCGATCGCTTCGCACCAATGGCCGTCGATGTAGTGGGAAGAACGCAGCAAATCGGGGCGTTGCAATGTCGACTCCATGGGAGGGCACCATCAATCAATGGGAAGGGAGTGGAGCGGGGGCTGTCATCGGCATGCCAGCTGCCCCGCTCCGTGGACGTCTATCGTTCAGTTCACGACGCCGAAGAACGCGCCGATCCAGTAGGCCGCACAGATGTTGAAGTCAGCCGCATAGGGACCGATGGCGCCGCATTGCTGCGGTCCCGTACCCGGATCCACCGCCACGGCATGGCCCATTCCCTGCACGGTGATGGTCTGCACCAGCGTGTCGCCATAGGAGGTGTCGTAGCTGATCCGCGGCTGGCCGAGTAAATAATCCGTGCTATCCGCAATCGCGTCGATCCCGTTGACGTTGGCCCACTGCTCGACCTCCTGGTACTGGTTGGACAGGTTGATCACCATGTCGGCGCTTCCGTGCCAGATCTGCACTCTCGGCCAAGGCCCCGCATAGCCGGGATAACCGCTGCGTGCCAAGTCGCCCCATTGCAGGGGAGTCAGGATGCGGCCTCCCATGGCGCAGATATCCACCTGGGAGATGGATGTGGCGCACTTGTACGGGTAGGCCGACTGTGGCGCACCGGCGGTAAACACGTCCGGATACGTCGCCAGCATCACGTTGGTCAGCAGGCCGCCGGACGACAGGCCGGTCATGTAGATGCGCGAGGCGGAAATGGCCGGATAGAGGACGCGCATGCGGTCGACCATCTGCCGTACCGACAGTGGCTCGCCGGCACCACGTGCCTGGTGCGCGGGTTCCCAGGTGCGGAAGCAATCGCCCGTTGGCTCGTTGGCCAGCGATGTCTGCGGAACCACCAGCGCAATCTGGAACCGGTTGGCGAGCTGGATCCAGCCGGTGGTATCGGCTATCTGCTGCGCCGTCTGCGAGCAGCCAGGGGCTATGACCACCAGCGGGGAACCGGCGGGTAGGTTCGCCGGTGCGTAATAGAACATGCGCAGGTGGCCGGGATTGGATCCGAAACTGGTGTCCTCGCTCAGGTTTTGCGCACCGGCCGTGAAGCTGGCCACCGCCAGGGCAAGTGCCGCCAGCCCCTGAATCAGTCTGCTCTTCATTTTCCGTTCTCCTCTATGGATGAGATGAACCCAATGGCCGCAGGAGGATCGCTTGCACGCCCTGCGGGTTTCCGTGCAATCAAAGCTGGAACATGCGTCCGTAAATGCCGGGAACGGCTTCATGCATGCCCTCCGGCATGCCCGGCTGCGGGAAGAGCGTGGCCATCGACACCACCACGCTGGAACTGCACGACTTGGGGGAGGAGAACTTCTTGAATCGGAATCAGTGAACGACGCCAAAGAACTTGCCGATCCAATAGGCCGCGCAGATGCCGGCGGCATGGGCATAGGGGCCGGTGGTGCCGCATTGCCCGGGACCGGTTCCCGGGTCAACGGCGATGCCGTGTTTCATGCCACGCACCGTGATGGTCTGGACCATCACCTCGCCATCCTTCGCGCGGTAGCTGATCCGCGGCTGGGAAAGCAATTCGTCTTTCTGGCCCTGGCTCGCGTCGATGCCATGGACGTTCGTCCACTGCAGCGCCTCCAGGTGCTGGTTGACCGGCTTGATCACCGGGTCCTGCCCGCCATGCCAGATTTGTACCCGGGGCCACGGGCCGGCGTACCCCGGATCGCCACTGCGAACCAGGTCGCCCCACTGCTTGGCGGTGTAGTGCCGTTTGCCGGCAGCGCAGGTCGCGAGGTCTTTGGCGGACATGGCGCACTTGTAGGGAAAGCTCGACTCCGGCGCACCGGCGGCGAACACGTCCGGGTAGGTCGCCAGCATCTCGTTGGTCAGATGACCGCCGGACGACACCCCGGTGATGTAGGTGCGCGTTTTGGACAACGGAAACAGCACCCGCATGTGCTCGATCATCTGCCACACCGACAGCGGCTCGCCGGCGCCGCGCACCTGCTGCGCGGGCTCCCACGTGCGGAAGCAGCCGGCCCACGGTTCGTTTGCTTTCGAGGTTTGCGGGAACAGCAGCGCGAAATGGTATTTCGTGGCCAGCTCGACCCAGCCCGAGGTGTCGGCCATCTCCTGCGCGGTCTGCAGGCAACCGTGCGCGACGACCACCAGCGGCGCATCGGCGGGCAGGCTCGGCGGCACGTAGTAGAACATCTGCAGGTGGCCGGGGTTGGAGCCGAAATCGACGGCTTCCACCAGCTTTGCATGGGCATGCGCCATCGCGCTGGATGCCGCCAGCAGGAACATCATCAGGAATGTGGTCGATCTGCGTTTCATGCCTGCGTCCTCCGAATTCGTCGTCTTGCGTACCCGCCGCCGGCGGATGTCATGTGCCGGCTCAAAGATGCAACACTCGCCCCCAGGCATCGAGTACGGCCTCGTGCATGGATTCCGACATCGTCGGATGCGGGAAGATCGTGGCCATCAATTCCGTCTCGGTCGATTCCAGCGTCTGCGCGATCACGAAACCCTGGATCATCTCCGCCACGTCGTCGCCAACCATGTGCGCACCCAGCAATTCGCCGCTGGTTTCGTCGAAAACGACCTTGGTGAAACCCACGGTGGCCCCCATCGCGATGGCCTTACCGTTCGCGGCAAACGGAAACTTGCCCACCCGCACGCGATGCCCGGCCGCGCGCGCCTTTTCCTCGGTCAGGCCGACGCTGGCGACCTGCGGATGGCTATAGGTACAGGCCGGCACGCGCAACGGGTTCAGCGGGTGCGCGGCAATCCCAGCGATGTGCTCGACGCACAGGACCCCTTCATGGCTGGCCTTGTGCGCCAACCACGGCGGACCAGCCACGTCGCCGATCGCGTAGACGCCGGGCTCGGCGGTCTCGGCATGCGCGCCGGTGACGATGTGGGCGCGCTCCACCTTGACCGCCGTGTGCTCCAGGCCGAGGTCCTCGACGTTGCCGACGATACCCGCCGCGACCAGCACCACCTCGGCCTGCACCTCGTGGTTGCCGTTGCCTTCCAGTATCACGTGCCATCGACCGTCGCGCCGGCTTGCCGACGTAACCGCCGCGCCAGCATGGATCGCGATACCCTCCTTGCCCAGCGACACGGCGACGTGGCCGGAAACTTCCGCGTCCTCCACCGGCAGGATGCGATCGGCCATCTCGACCACCGTGACCTCGACGCCGACTGCCCGGTAGAAGCTGGCGAACTCGATGCCGATCGCCCCACCGCCCACCACGATCATGCTGGCCGGCAACTGCGGCGGCAGCAGCGCGTCACGATAGGTCCAGACGGTTTGTCCGTCGGGAGGCAGCGCCACCACCTCGCGCGGCCTCGCGCCGGTGGCCAGGATGATGTGCTTCGCGCGCACACCACGGCTCGCGCCACCCGGCTGTTCGATCCGCAGCTCGCCGCCACCGGCGAGGCGTGCATGACCGCTCAGCACGTGAATGCCGTTCTTTTTCAGCAGACCGGCGACGCCCGCGTTGAGGCGTTCCGCCACGGCACGCGAGCGCGCGACCATCGCCGCCACGTCCACCTGCAACACCTGCGCGTCCACGCCGAACGTCGCGGCGCCGCGAACCAGCCGCAAGACATCGGCCGATCGCAACAACGCCTTGGTCGGGATGCAGCCCCAATTGAGGCAGACGCCGCCGAGCCGGTCCTTCTCCACCAGCGCGGTGCGCATGCCCAACTGGGCGGCGCGGATCGCGGCCACATATCCGCCCGGCCCGCCACCGACCACGATCACATCGAAATCATCTTTCCGCGAATCCATCCCTCGTCCTCAAACAAGCAGCGCGAATGGCGCCTCGACGGCCTTGCGAAACGCGGCAAGCCAGCGCGCCGCCAACGCGCCGTCGATCGCGCGGTGATCCACCGACAGCGTGCAGCGCAGAATGGAGCCGCAGGCCGGCGCACCGTTCTCGACCACCGGCTGCTGCCGCACCGCGCCGACCGCGAGGATCGCCGCCTGTGGCGGATTGACGATCGCGGTGAACTCGTCGACGCCGTACATGCCGAGGTTGCTTACGCTGAACGAGCCGCCCCGGTATTCGCCTGGCTGCAGCTTGCCCGCGCGGGCCCGTTCGGCCAGCCCGGCGATTTCCGCGCTGATCTGCGATACCGACTTGCCCTCGGCACCGCGCACGATCGGCGTGATCAGCCCGTCGTCGGTCGCCACTGCCACGGCGATGTCCGCCTGCGCGAACTGGCGCATCGCGGTGTCGGTCCAGGCCACGTTTGCCTCCGGCACTTCGTGCAACGCCAGCGCAACCGCACGCACGATGAAGTCGTTGATCGACACCCGCCGAGGCCGATTGGCGTTGAACTCCTCGCGCAACGCCAGCAGGCGCTCCACCCGGCAGTCCGCGCTGAGGTAGAAGTGGGGGATGCTCGCCTTGCTCTCGGACAGCCGGCGGGCGATCGTGCGCCGCATGCCGCTGTGTGGTATCTCGCGGAACGCGGATTCGCCGGACGGCGCAGTGGCGACGGAGGCCGCAGAGAGCGGCCTGGCCGCTTCCAGATCGCGCTTGACGATGCGCCCGTGCGGACCACTACCGCGGAGGTCGGCCAGGTCGATGCCACGCTCCCTGGCCAGGCGCCGCGCGAGCGGACTCGCGAGGACCCGCTTCGCGGGTTCCGGCGCACCGGCAAGCTGCGTGGACACCGACTCGAGTGCTGGAACTGGTGCTGGCCCGGGCTCGACGCCGGATCCTGTCGCCGTGGCCGGCGCGTCCGCTTCCAGCGTGGCCAGCAACGCGGCGGCATCAGCCGTCGTCTCGCCGGGCGCCAGCAGAACCGCGATCGGCGTACCCACCTCGGCCTCCTGGCCGGCAGCCAGCAGCAGCTGGCCGATCGTGCCGGCGGCCTCCGCCGGATATTCGACGACCGCCTTCTCCGATTCGATCTCGGCCAGCACGTCGCCCACCGCGACGGCCTCGCCAACCTGCTTGTTCCACGCCAGCAGGGTGGCGCTGGTCGCACTTGCAGCCACTTCGGGCATGCGCAGCATGGTCGCCATGTCAGCGCCTCCCCTTGTCGTGCATCACCGCTGCCAGCCCCGCGGCGACCTCCTCGGTGCGCGCGATCGCCGCACGTTCCAGCACCTTCGAAATGCTGGGCGAAGCTTCACCACCGGTAACCCGCTGGATCGGTTGGTCCAGCCAGTCGAAGCAGCGACGCTGCAGTTCGTCGGCGAGCCAGCCGCCATAGGACGTTCCGCGCGCGCCCTGCTCCACGATCAGCACGTTGTTGGTCTTGCGGATGCTGGCCTCGATGGTGTCCCAGTCGAGGCTGGCGCGATCGAGCCAGCGCAGGTCGATCACTTCGGCGTCGATGCCGGTCTGCTCCACCGCTTCCAGCGCGTGTGCCACCATCGACAGGTAGCTCAGCACGGTCACTTCCGAGCCGCTGCGCCGCACCGCGGCCTTGCCGAAGGGCAACTGGTAGTCCAGGTCGTCAACCGCCGCCGGTCCGGTGGTGCCGTACAGATCGACATGCTCGATCACCAGCACCGGATCCTTGCAGGCCAGCGCGGCGTTCATCAGGCCGACGTAGTCGAACGGCGTCGACGGCGCGACGATGCGCCAGCCGGGGCTGGTGGCGAAGATGCCGGCAGGGTCCATCGAATGCTGCGAACCATAACCGGTGCCCATCGCCACCTTGGTGCGCAGCACCAGCGGCATCTCGAAGCCGCCGCCGAACATGTGTCGCGCCTTGCCGATCTGGTTGAACACCTGGTCGGCCGCCACCCACATGAAATCCGGATACATGAACTCGACCACCGGGCGAAAGCGGCCGTCCATCGCAATGCCACCGCCGAGGCCGACGAAGGCGTTTTCGCTGATTGGCGTGCCCAGCACACGTCCAGGGAACCGCTCGGTAAGCCCGCGCGTGGCACCGTTGGTGCCGCCCTTGAGCTTGTGCACGTCCTCGCCGAGCACGACCACCCGATCATCGGTTTCCATGCGGCGTCCCATCACGTCGGCAACGACGTCGACGAACTTGCGCGGCTCGATCTTGCCGGCGTAGGTCGCCAGTTCCTCGACACGCGCGTCGGTCAGTTCGTCCAGGTCGCCGCGCAGCGCGACGTCGCGAAAATTCGGGCTTGGCCACAGTGCCGGCTGGATGCGGCGCCGGCCCGGCTTTCCATCCGGATCGGCCTCGAGCAGCTCCGCGGTCGCCTTGCGCATCGCCTCCTTCACGGTTTCGCGCAGCACGGCCACGTCCGCCTTGTCCAGCAGGCCGCGTTCGCGCATCTTCGTGGCAACCAGCTCCAGCGGGTCGCGTTCGCGCCAGGCCGCTTCTTCCGCCTTGTCGCGATAGCCGAAGGCGCTGCCCGGGAACGGGCCGTTCTGGTGGAAGTAGCGGTAGACATCCACCTCGATGAGGGTGGGGCCGTTGCCGGCACGCATGTGTGCCAGCGCTTCGCGGGTGGCGAGCCAGACCGCCAGCGGGTCCATGCCGTCGACCTTCCAGCTCGGGATGCCGAAAGCGCTGCCGCGCGAGGACAGCCGCGGCTCATGGGTGGCTTCTTCCACCCTGGTGGACACCGCGTAGCCGTTGTTCTCGATGAAGAAGCACAGTGGCAGTTGCCACGCCGCAGCCAGATTCATGCTCTCCAGCGCCGAGCCGATGTTGACCGCGCCGTCGCCGAAACAGGTCATCGCCACGGCATCGGTGCCCGCGTGCCTGTGCGCCCACGCTGCGCCCGCGGCCAGCGGCACGCCGCCGCCGACGATCGCGTTGGTGCCCAGCGCGCCGGCCTCGACCCATTGCAGGTGCATCGAGCCGCCGCGACCGGCGCAGAAACCCTGCGCCAGGCCGAGGATCTCCGCCAACGTGCGCTGCAGCAGCGCCTGCACGCCGGCCGGCAGCGGCGCCCTGAAGTCGATGCCCGCTGGTGCCAGGTAGCTCAGCGCCTTGGCGAGGAATTGGTGATGGCCACGATGCGAGCCGTTGATCTGATCCGCGGCGGTCAACGCCGCGATCGATCCCACCGCGCCGCCTTCCTGGCCGATGCTCGAATGGGCGGGGCCGTGGATAAGGCCTTCGGCGGCCAGCTCCAGCACGCACTCCTCGAAGCCGCGGATCAGGTGCATCTGCGCCAGCAGGTTGCCGAGCAGCGCCGGATCGGCTCGAGCCCAATCCTCGTCGGTGGTTTTCAGCTCGACCCAATTCGCGATCGGAGCCAGTTTGATACATTCAGTCATGTTGTCGTTCCAGGGAAAGATCCCCGCCGGAAGCTGTCCGGCGGCTCATGGCGCCACAGCCGCCGCGGCGGGTCGCCGCAGCCAGCCCATGCGACGCGCCGCGATCAGGTAGTGGACGGCCGCCCACAGGAACACCAGCAGCATCACCACGATGCCATCCTGCGTTCCTTGCGCCATGGCGCGGGCACAACCCTGGCGCAGCGGCTCGGCGGCATCCGCCGCACCGACGCCCCCCGGGCAGAGTGTGGCGAAGTCGCCAAGGCCGGCACTCGCGAAGCGCCGGGCCGCGGCGAAGTCGATCAGCGCACCGGTCGCGTAAGGCCCGATGCCCAGGCCGATCAGGTTCACCACCACGAAGAACAGCGCCGTCGCCGTCGCCCGCATGCGCGGCAAGGCCAGGTTCTGCATCACGCCCAGCGTGGGGCCGATGTAGGCGTAGTGGAACAGGCCCGGCAACAGCATCCACCACAAGGCCACGCCCCAGCTTCCGCGCGTGAAGGCGGTGATGTAGAGCGGCATGGCGACCAGCAGGCCGATTGCCGGCAGCAACGCGTACCAGCTGCGATCCCGGCGCCCTGCCCAGTCGCTCATCCAGCCACCCAGCAGCGTTCCCAGCCCCGCCGACAGGCCGCTCACCAGGCCGAACGCCAGCCCCAACTCGGCGTAACCCACATGGAACATGCGGATGAAGTAGGCATAGGCGAACGTGCCGGTGCCGTAGCCGACGAAGCCCACCAGGGTGGCACCGATGGTGATGTGCAGGAACGCCCGGTTGCCGAACAGATGGATCGCGGTGTCCCGGATCGAGGGCGCCGGTTCGTGTTCGACCGTCACGTGATCGGCTCCCCCGCGTACCGGTTCCCGGGCGATCAGCCGCAGCGCGATGGCCAGCACGACGCCCGGCAAGCCGACCGCGACCATGGCCACGCGCCAATTGAAATGCTCGACCAGCCAGCCGCCGGACACGGTGCCGATCATTACGCCCAGCGGAATACCGAAGGAATAGAACGCCAGCGCGGTGGCGCGCCGGTCCGGTTCGTACAGGTCGCTGATCAGCGAATGCGTCGGCGGCGTGCAGCCTGCTTCACCGATGCCGACACCCATCCGGCACAGGAAGAGGTGCACGTAGCTATTGGCCAACCCGCACAGCGCCGTCATGGCCGACCAGATGGTCAGGCATACGGCGATCAGCGAAACGCGATTGACCCGTTCGGACAATCGCGCCAGCGGTATGCCCATGGCAGTGTAGAACAGAGCGAAGGCCAACCCCTGCAACAGGCCCAGTTGGGCGTCGCTGATGACCAGATCCAGCTTGATGGCCTGGGCCAGCGTCGACAGGATCGTGCGATCCACGAAGTTGCTGGTATAGATCAGCATGAGCAGAAACAGGACGGTGGTGCGACGGCCCGTGATGAGCGGTGCAGGCGGGGAATCGGACACGATGGATGCTCTCGAATGGTGGGCAGGAGTGCCGGAGCCGAAGTGGATCCGGCACCCCCCGGAGGTCAAAACTGCATGCGCACTCCGACCTTGAAGCTGCGGCCATACGGGTCAGCGATCGCGGCGTTGTAGTTCAGCGTCTGAATCGTCAGCGGCGGATCCTTGTCGAACAGGTTCAGCACGCTTGCGTTGAAGGACCACGTCGGCGTGAGCTGCAACATGTAGGTGAGATCGACCGTCGTGTACGCACCGCCGTGCACCGGATCGGTAGTCACGACCGCGGTATTCGCGCCGCCTGGCAGGCGGGTATCGTCAGTCACGCCCTCGATGTAGTTGAGCCTCGCGTTCAGCGAGTGCTGGCCGCGGTCGTACTCGGCCGAAAGCGAGCCGCGCCACTTGGATATGGCACCTGGCAGCCGGCCGGAGTTCAGGTAGCCGAGGGCGCTATAAGCCGGCGACAACTCAACGCCCAGGTAATTGAACTGCGCCTGGTCGTACTTGAGTATGCGAGTCGCGTCGGTCCTGAACGTCAGCGTGCCGTCCCAGACGTCGTCGAGGTAGTAATCGGCCGAGATATCGATGCCGTCCGTGTGTACGGTGGGTCCGTTGGCCGTTATCTGGCTGATACCCGCCATGTTGACGCCTGCCGTGACGCCCTGCGTGCAGGTATTGTTGTTGTCGAAGGTAATGAGACCGGCCAACGGATTGGCACAGTCGGCCAGGCCCGTCTTGCTGTCGATGACGGCGCCGGCGATGCTGGCGGCCGGTGTTTGGACGATCTGGTCCTTTAGCCGGTAGCTCCAGTAATCGACGCTCGCGCTGAAATCGCTGGTCTTGAACAGGGCACCAAAGTTGTAGGTGAGGGCCTTCTCCGGGGCCTCTGCCGGATTGCCGTAACTGACGACCGGGAGAAAGCTGCCATAGGGGCCGGCCTGGGAGATGTAAGTCACCCCGCTACCGCCGCCTGGCGCAACGTCGGCCGGCGTTGGGCCGCGGAACGTCGTACCGACGGAGCCGCGGAACGCCAGCCAATCGGTGGCTTGCCACTTGAACGCCAGCTTGGGGTTGACGGTCGACCCCGTCTGCCCGCCGTAGTCCTCGTAGCGCACCGCGAGCTGGGCGCTCAGCTTGTCCGTGAAGGGCAGGTGCAACTCGCCATAGAACGCGTCGACGTTCTGGCTCAATCGGGACGGATAGGTCGGGGACAGGAGGAGGAACGGGCCGGTCTTGAGCGTGCAGGTGGTGTCACCCAGGGTCGGGCACGGATTCACCAGGGCATTCGAATAGGCGTTGACCGGGTCGGTGACGGTGCTCACCCCTCGTTCCTGCGCACCCACGGCGTAGCTGATGGGGCCATCGCCCAGCTGGATGCCGGTTTCGCCATCCACCACGGCGTCGAGCACCCAGTAATTCGTCGCCGACTTCCACCCGCTGTCGGCGAACAGCCACGCGTCCAGCGCCGGGTCGTTGGCAAGGGAGGGGTCGTAGTAGGGGTTGGTCAGGCCCAGCGCGGGGTTGGATGGAATGGCGGTGGAGAACGGGTTGAAGTACTCGCAGCCATTGGCGCCCGGCGTGGTCCCCGTGCAGTTCGGCCCACCGAGGCCATCGAGCGCCGCCTGCAGGCGGCCCGCCAGGATGTCCGGCCCTTGCTGGAGCACATTGACGTGCGTGTAGGTGCCGGACACCTTCCAGTGCGTGCTCTCGCCGATGTCACCGTCGAGCGAAGAGGAGGTCCGGAACAAGGAGTACCTGCGCTGGGCGGACGCGCCGCCCATGCCGCCATCCACCGGGTTGCCGCCCAGCGCGAACGGACTCCAGCCGTACGCGTTCAGGTAAGTATCTTGAGGGCCGAGGCCGGCCTGCGACAACGCGGCGGCCGCACCGGGGTTGGTGGCCGGCACGATGAAGTTCGTGAACGGACCAGTCGGACCGTAGAACGGGGTGAACGACGGCGCGGTGCGCAGGTTGGGGGTGTCGTTCAGCGAATATAGCGCCTCGCCGTGGAACCTGACGCTGTCCGACAGCGATGCGTTGGCCTCGGCGTAGATCTGCCGGCGTTTCTCGCGCTCGATGAGGTTCTCGTACGGCACGTAGGAGTAATCGCACGACGTCCCGCTGACATGGCCGCCCAGAGCCGAGCAGCCCACGTCCGCCACCGCCGGGAAGCTGTAGGGGGAGAGGAAGTAGGTGCCAGGATTGCTGGCGGCCGAGTAGCCGTTCGAATTGACCGAGTACGGCACGTAGGACCAGTTGCGATCCACGGCCGACAGTTCCGACCGGTCCTGAACGCCCGCCGACACCAGGACGTTGCCGCTCTTGCCTTTCCAGCCATAAGCGAACGAGGCCGTACGGTCGCCATTCGAACCGCGCACAAAGCGGTTGTCGGCCGATATGTCGAAGCCTTGCAGGTCGGTGCGGGTGATGAAGTTGACGACACCACCGATCGCATCCGAACCGTAGGTCGCCGCAGCGCCGTCCTTGAGGATCTCGACGCGTCCGATGGCCGCCATCGGCAGCAGGTTCGTATCCACCGCGCCGTACTCGAAGCGCTGGCCGTTCATCAGCACTAGGGTGCGTTGTGCCCCCA
>Ga0164242_10006072_pt1 | contig 13352 bp, 15 predicted proteins | sample OricomgcompostMG_FD_108783 | JGI IMG/M metagenome (GOLD analysis project Ga0164242, IMG submission 108783) | Miracle-Growth compost microbial communities from Emeryville, California, USA - Original compost - Miracle growth compost (MG) ...
GCGCGCGGTGGACGTGCGAGCGCGCGGTCGCCTCGGCACAGTCCAGCAGCGCCGCGATGTCGCGGTAGTCCAGGTCCTGGTAGAAGCGCAGCACCACGGCCGCGCGCTGTGCCGGCGGCAGCCGCGCGCACATCCGGCGTACCGCATCGGTGCTGGGCACCGCCTCGGCCGGGTCCGCGGCGCCGTCGGGGCCACGGGAGGTCTCGCGCACCGCCGCCACCGGCGAGACCCGCCGATGCCAGCGGCGCCAGAGCGAGACGTGCTCGTTGACGATCATCCGGCGCACGTAGGTGTCGGGATCCTGCGCACGCGACACCTGCGGCCAACGCGCGAGAGCCCGCTCGAGCGCGCTCTGGACCACGTCCTCGGCCTCGCCCTGGCTGCCGGTGAGCAGATAGGCGAAGCGGAGCAGCGCGACGGACCGTGCCGCGACCCAGTCGTCGAACGGCAGCGGCGCGACGGGAGTCGGTCGAACGCCCACCCGTACATCCATGCACGACTCGCGCCGCAGCGCGAGGGTTCGTTGCAGTCGGTGTGCGGCGAGCCTCAGGAAGCCAGGAAGCGGCGCACCACGTCGGTGAAGATCTCCGGCTTCTCCGAGTGCACCCAGTGACCGGCGCCCTTGATGGTGACCAGCCGCTTGCGCGGGAAGAACCGGGTCATCGCCTCGTCGTACTCCGGCTCGATGTAGCCCGACTCGGCGCCGGCGATCCACAGCACCGGCCCCGGGTACGGCGCCAACGCGCCCACGGCCTCGCCCGGCCACCCGGAGAGCTGCTCGATGTCGCGGGCCAGCACGTCGAGGTTCGGCTGCCAGCGCCAGGACTGGCCGTCGGGGCCCTGGCCGTCGGGGCCCTGGCCGTCGGGGCCCTGGCTTGCGCGGCGCAGGTTCTGCAGCAGGAAGGATCGCACCGTCGCGTTCGGCACCGCGGGCTCGAGCAGCCGCTCGGCGTCACCGCGGTCGGCGATGGCCCCCAGGTCGAGCCCGCGCAGGGCGGCGATGTAGCCGACGAACTCGCGGGTGGTGCCGTAGTCGACCGGCGACACGTCGACGACGACCAGGCGCTCCACCAGCTCGGGGTGACGCAGCGCGAGCACCATCGCGACCTTGCCGCCCATCGAGTGACCGACCAACGCCACCGGCCCTGCCGCGGCGAGCGGCGCGAGGACCTCGCGCGCGACCGCGTCGGCCATCTCGACATAGTCGATCCGATCGGTCCAGGCCGAGCGGCCGTGGTTGGGCAGGTCCACCAGGATGACCCGGTGGCCGGCGGCCAGGGCCTTCCCGATGGTGTTCCAGTTGCGGCCCTGGCCGAAGAGGCCGTGCAGGAAGACGACGGCGCCCTCACCCTCGCCGTACTGGAGGGTGTGCAGGGATCCGCGGCTCACAGGTCGAAGCCGTCGAACAGGTCGCCGATGCCGTCACCGATGCTGCCGAAGAGGTCGCCGATCCCACCGGCCACGTCGCCGATCCCCTCACCGATCCCACCGGCGACATCGCCGATGCCCTCGCCCAGGCCGGCCGCGAGCACACCGAGTCCGTCGCCCAGCCCCTCGAACATGAAGCCCATGAACATCCAGTCCAGGAACGAGAAGCCGCCGAAGTAGCCCTGGGCATAGGGCCGGTAGGCACGACCGCCCTCCCAGTAGGGCACCCGGCGCGCGCCCACCATGACCTGGCGGACATCCGGCTCGGCCCCGGCCCGGACCCGCTCGACGTCGAGGGCGCACGCCGGCACCTTGCGTACGGCGCCGCCGCTGGGCGCCCGGTCGACATCGTCGACCGAGAGGCCATGGCGGGGGTCGAAGAAGCACGGCGGGCGGCGGGTGGGCAGCGGCTCACCGGCCAGCCTGGCGCGCACGCAGGCGATCGCGTAGCGACCGTCCTCGACGATCTTGGTGACGTGACCGATGTCCTCGGGGCTGGTCATCGCCTCGCCGGCCCGGCCGGCGGCCTCGTAGGCGTCCAGTGCCCGCTGGTAGTCGGCGCGAGCACCCTCGTCGAGCGTCCGCCCCGAGGTGTCGAGGTCCAGGTCGCGCAGCTGCTCGCCGAGTGCCGTCACGTCCTCCAGCGCGAGCCGCTTGACCGGCTCCAGCTCGCGCCTGGCGCGCTCCAGGGCAGCCTCCTTGCGGCGCCTGCGGCCGACCACGACGACACCGATGATCGCCACCGCGATGACGAGCAGCACCACTCCACCCATGGGGAGAGCCTAGGCGATCGAGCGCGGGGGCTCGGATCTGGTCGGATGGGGTGCGACGCTGGAGCCGTGACCTTCTGGACCGAGCAGCTCCTCGACCAGTTCGACTTCCACTGGCGCCATCAGCTCCGGCCGCGGCTGGCCGGCCTGGGCGATGCCGAGTACCTCTGGGAGCCTGTCCCCGGCGCGTGGAACGTCCGGCCGCACGGTACGTCGACGGCCCCGCTCACGGCCGGGACCGGCGCCTTCGCGATCGACTGGGCCTGGCCCCAGCCGACACCGCCGCCATTGACCACGATCGCCTGGCGCGTGGCCCACGTCATCGTCGGCTGCCTGGCGATGCGCAGCGCTTCCCACTTCGGCGGGCCGGCGGTGGACTACGACACCTTTCCCTACGCCGGCACCGCGAGGGACGCGCTCGGCCAGCTCGACACGGAGGTCGGACGCTGGCGCGCCGGCGTGCTCGGCTGGAGCGACGACGACTTGCGCCGACCGTGCGGCCCGGCCGAAGGCTCCTTCGCCGAGGTGCCGCGGGCCGGGCTCGTGCTCCACATCCATCGTGAGCTGATCCACCACCTCGCCGAGGTGAGCCTGCTCCGCGACCTCTACGCCCACCGCCAGCAGTCCTGAGGCCCGCACCCACGGCGGTGGTCCGAGCGGGCAGCTCAGGGCTTGGGCATCTCCTCGCGCTGCTGCAGCCAGCGCTCGACCCGTCGGTCCGGAACCAGCCACATCAGCGCGACCACCACGAACGGCACCTGCCCCAGCCACGGTGTGACGAACGCCAGACCGATGCCGACGACGTACAGCACGGGGCTGATCTTCTCCTTGAGGCTGCTCCCGAGCGCCTCTTGGAGGTGGCGCCCGCCGGGGACCCGCCGGATCGCCAGGGTGAGCAGGAAGTAGGCGATCGCCGCACCGAGCAGGTTGATGCCGTAGGCCGCCGTCGGGTCGGTCGCGACGTGGGTCTCGTCCATCCAGTTCGTGGTCAGCGGCAGCAGCGAGAGCCAGAACAACAGGTGCAGATTGGCCCACAGCACCACGCCGTCGACGGCCTCGACCACCTGGAAGAGATGGTGATGGTTGCTCCAGTAGATGCCCACGTACACGAAGCTGAGGAGGTAGCTGAGCAGGTTGGGCCCGGTCTGGTCGAAGAACTCCGAGAACGTCTTGCCGTGATGCTCGGGGAGGTGGAGCTCCAGCACCATGATCGTGATGATGATGGCCAGCACGCCATCGCTGAATGCCTCCAACCGGCTGCTCTGCATGGGCCGATCATCGCGCATCGGCCGGGATCAGGCCGGTTGCGGAGTGGGGCTCGGGCTCGCGCCCGGGTCGCCGCCGTCACCACCGTCACCGGTGTCGTCACCGGTGTCGCCGCCGGGGTCATCGGCGGTCAGCGGCTGGGCGATGCTCTCCAGCGACTGCCCCTCGGCCTTCACCCCGAGGAAGGCCTCCGTGACGCCGCCGACGATCATCAGCCCCGCGCCCAGGAAGTAGCCGAGCGCGATGGTGGTGACGTCCTTGTCGGCCGAGGCGCGGTCGATCAGCCACCCGAAGAGGAGCGGTCCGCTGATGCCTCCGGCGGCGGTGCCGATCGCATAGAAGAACGCGATGCACAGCGCACGTGTCTCCATCGGGAAGACCTCGCTCGCGGTCAGATAGGCCGAGCTGGCGCCGGCGGAGGCGAGGAAGAAGACGATCGCGCCCATCAGGGTGAGCGTGGTCGCGTCGAGGCCGCCGAGCATGGCGCCGGTGACGGCGAGCAGCACGCCGGAGACGACATAGGTGGCGGTGATCATCCTGACCCGGCCGACCCGGTCGAACAGCGGGCTCAGCGCCAGCGCACCGATGAAGTTGCCGGCAGCGAAGACGGCGAGGTACCAGCCGGTCTGGCCGACGCCGAAGAACGTGGAGAGGGTGTCGCCGTAGGTGAAGAAGAAGGCGTTGTAGAGGAAGGCCTGTCCGACGAAGAGCGCGAAGCACAGGACGGTACGCCGCGGGTAGCGCTTGACCACCGTGCGTGCGATGGTGCCGAAGCCGATCGACCGGCGTTGCCTGATCGTGATGGTGTCGTCGACATCCTCGAGCCGGTCGCCCGTCTCCTCGACGATCGTGCGCTCGACATCGCGGACGATCCGCTCGGCCTCCTCGTCACGGCCGTGGATGAAGAGCCACCGCGGCGACTCCGGGACGTTGCGGCGGACCAGCAGGATGCCGACCGCCAGGATCGCGCCCAGGCCGAACGCGAGCCGCCAGCCGATCCGCGCGCTGACGATGCTGGGGTCCAGCAGCGGGATGGTGAGCAGGGAGCCGGCCGCCGCCCCGACCCAGAACGAGCCGTTGATCGCCACGTCCACCCGGCCCCGGAACTTCGCCGGGATGAGCTCGTCGATCGCGGAGTTGATCGCGGCGTACTCGCCTCCGATGCCGGTCCCGGTGAGGAAGCGGGCGGCGAAGTACCACCACGGGGTCGGCGAGAAGGCGGTCAGCACCGTCGCACAGGCATAGACGCCGAGCGTGATCAGGAAGAGTCGCTTGCGGCCGAAGCGGTCGGTGAGCTGACCGAAGAAGAGCGCTCCGACGCAGGCGCCGGCGACATAGGCGGCGCCCGCGAAGCCGATGTCCCAGCCGCTCATCCCCAGGCCGGTCGAATCGGGACGCAGCGCGTCCGACATCGAGCCGACGATGGTGACCTCGAGCCCGTCGAGGATCCACACCGTGCCCAGCCCGATCACCACCACCCAGTGCCAGCGCGCCCACGGCAACCGGTCCAGGCGGGCGGGGATGTCGGTGGTGATGCGTCCGGTCTCGACGGTCATGTCCAAGCCGGTACCCGGAAGTGGGGTCCGCCGGGCCCCTCGATGCGGGCCGACAGGCCGGCGGCCACGGTCCGCCGCCGAGCGGTCGGCGACCGTGGATCAGTAGGTGTGGAAGCCCTCGCCGGTCTTGCGACCGAGCTTGCCCTCGCCGACCTTGCGCTCCAGGGTCGCCGCCGGCGCCAGACCGGGCTCCTTGAACTCGGCGTACAGCTCCTTCTCGATCGCCAGCGAGACGTCGTTGCCGACCACGTCGAGCAGCTCGAACGGACCCATCGGCAGGCTGACCTGCTCCTTGACCGCAGCGTCGATCGTGGCCGGCCCCAGCCCGGCCTCGGCGAGCTTGACCGCGTCGTTGAGATAGGGGAAGAGCAGCGCGTTGACGATGAAGCCCGCCCGGTCACCGCAGCTGACGCCGACCTTGCCGACCTTCGCGGTGAGCGCCTTGACGGTCTCGTCGACATCGGCGGTGGTGTGCGTCGTGGTGACGATCTCGACCAGCTTCATCACCGGAGCGGGATTGAAGAAGTGCATCCCGATCACGTCTCCCGGGCGCTGGGTCGTCTCGGCCAGCCGGGTGATGGGCAGGCTGCTGGTCGTGGTGGCCAGGATGGCACCCGGCTTGAGGATGGCGTCGAGCTCGGCGAAGAGCTCGGTCTTGATCGCCAGGTCCTCGACGATGGCCTCGATGGCGAGGTCGACCTCGGTCAGCGCACTGCGCTCGCACGCGCCGGCGAGACGGCCGAGTACGGCGGCCTTGTCGTCCTCGGTCGCCTTGCCCTTGGCGATGGCACGGTCGAGATTCTTGCCGACGTAGCCGACGACGCCGTCGAGCTTGCCCTCGCTGCGGCCCACGACGACCACGTCGTACCCTGCCTGGGCGAAGACCTGGGCGATGCCGCTGGCCATGGTGCCGGTGCCGATCACGCCGATCTTCGCGATGTCGTGCTTGAGCTCGGGAGCCGTGGCGCCCTCGGCGTCCACGCTGCCGTGGAAGGTGCCGCCCTGGTCGGCGATCTTCTCCAGCAGCGCGACCGGCTTGTGCAGGCTGTCACCGGTCTGGGCGAAGCGGGCCGCGAGCGCGTCGCGAACCACTGCCGCACCGACACCGTCGAGGTAGGCCAGCGGACCGACCGGATAGCCGCAGCCGAACCGCATGCCGTTGTCGATGTCGGTGGCGGTGGCGTACTCGTCCTGCAGGAACTTCACCGCATGGTTGAGGTACGGGTAGATCAGGGTCTCGGCGATCTGCTCGTTGGTCAGCTCGGTCATGCCGGAAGCCTGCCCGATCGCCCTACTCACTGGTAACCCCCTCAGATGTGACGCGCGCCACCATCGCCCGACGCGGAGGCGGCCGGATGGCGGCGCGGGGCGGGATCGTGCCCGGGCGGCCCGGATCGGGTCGGCTGCCCGATCCGGGCGCCTCGCACGGTAGATTCCTCGCCCGTGAGACTCGTCGTTGCGCGCTGCCAGATCGACTACGCCGGCCGGCTGACCGCGCACCTGCCGATGGCGACACGGGTGCTGATGATCAAGGGCGACGGGTCCGTGCTGGTGCACTCCGACGGCGGCTCCTACAAGCCGCTGAACTGGATGTCCCCGCCGTGCTCCTTCACGGAGGGCACCGCCGAGGACGGCCGACCCGAGTGGACTGTCAGCGCCGCCAAGAGCGAGGACACCCTGCGGATCCTGATCGACGAGATCCAGCACGACTCCTCCCATGAGCTCGGCGTCGACCCGGGCCTGCAGAAGGACGGCGTCGAGAAGCACCTGCAGGAGCTGCTCGCCGAGCACCCGAGCACGCTCGCGGCCGGCCTGACGCTGGTACGCCGCGAGTTCCCCACCGCGATCGGACCCGTCGACCTGATGTGCCGCGACGCCGGCGGCCTCTCCGTCGCGGTCGAGATCAAGCGACGCGGGGAGATCGACGGCGTGGAGCAGCTCACCCGCTACCTCGAGCTGCTCAACCGCGACCCGCTGCTGACCTCCGGCGGACCGGTCCGCGGCATCTTCGCCGCCCAGGCGATCAAGCCGCAGGCGCGGGTGCTGGCCGAGGACCGCGGCATCGCCTGCGCGGTCGTCGACTATGACGCGCTGCGCGGGCTGGACAACGCCGAGGACCGCCTGTTCTGAGGAGTTATCCACAGGCAGGATTGCCGGCTGGCGTGTCGCCGACCGACCTGCCTAGCCTGGCCGGACGACCTCAAGGACCAGGAGCCCTCATGAGCAGCGCACCCTTCGATCAACGCCTCAACCGTGTCGAGAACGACGTGACGGCGCTCTACGACATGATCGGCGACATCCAGGCCAAGCTGCTGGAGCACGACGTCCGGTTCGACTCCGTCGACTCGCGACTCGGCTCGGTCGACTCGCGACTCGGCTCGGTCGACTCCCGCCTCGGCTCGGTCGAGGAGGGCGTCGCCGAGATCCTGCGCCGGTTGCCGGAAGCCTCGTGAGGATCTGCCACGTCGCCCGCGCGGAGGCCTGGGCTGCGGGCCAGCGGCAGGGCCTCTACACCGCCGACCTGGAGCGCCGTGGCTTCATCCAGGCCGTCTACCGAGAGCGCTGGCCGCTGACCAAGCGGCGCGACTTCGCCGGTGTCTATGCGCCCTTGGTCCTCGTCGAGATCGAGAGCGATCTGCTGACCAGCGTCCTGATCGAGGAGCAGCCCTACCCCGGGGCCGAGGAGATCACCCCTCGGATCTACGGCCCGCTCAACCTCGACGCCGTGGTCAGGGTCCGCGACATCAGCCGTGACCGGCCCGACCCTGCTCCGGTCGGCTGAGGTCGGCCATGACGAGAGCCGCCGACCCGTGGGTCGGCGGCTCTCCTCAGCGATGCGTCAGGAGAGGTCGTTGGCCTTGCGGATCACCTCGACGAAGCCGTCCATGATCTCGGTCAGGCCGAAGTCCTTGGGCGTGTAGACGGCAGCCACTCCCATCTCCTTGAGGGCACGGCCGTCGGAGTCGGGGATGATGCCGCCGACGATCACCGGTACGTCGTCCATCCCGGCGGCCTTGAGCTGCTCCAGGACATCGGGGACGAGCTCCATGTGCGAGCCCGACAGGATGGAGAGGCCGACCAGGTGGACGTCCTCGGCGACAGCCGCCGAGACGATCTGCTCGGGGGTGAGCCGGATGCCCTGGTAGATCACCTCGAAGCCGGCGTCACGAGCACGCACCGCAATCTGCTCGGCGCCGTTGGAGTGGCCGTCCAGGCCGGGCTTGCCGATCAGCACGCGCAGCCGGCCGCCGAGCTCCTGGCCGGTCGCGGCCACCCGCTCGCGGACCCTGGCCAGCGCCTCCCCGGCCGAGCCCGCCTGGTCCTGCACGGCACCAACAGCACCCTGGACGCCGGTCGGCGCGCGGAACTCGCCGAAGACACCGCGCAGGGTGGCAGCCCACTCCCCCGTGGTCGCGCCGGCACGGGCCGCGGCCAGCGTGTAGGGCATCAGGTTCTCGTTGGTCTTCGCGGCCTCGGCCAGCGCGGTCAGCGCCTTGTCGACCTCGGCCTGGTCGCGCTGGCCCTTCCACGCCTCCAGCGAGGCCAGCGCGGCCTCCTCGGCCTTCGGGTCCGCGACCATGATCGCCTCGTCGAGGTTGGCCGTCAGCGGCGAGGGCTCGGTGGTGTCGAACTTGTTGACGCCGACGATGATCTCCTCGCCCGCCTCGATCGCGGCCCGACGACGAGCGTGGCTGGAGACCAGCTCGGACTTCATGTAGCCGGAGTCGACCGCGGCGATCGCTCCACCCATCGCCTGGACCCGGTCGATCTCGGCCTTGGCACCGTCCACGAGCTCGCGGACCTTGGCCTCGATGACCGGCGAGCCGTCGAAGATGTCGCCGTACTCCAGCAGGTCGGACTCGAAGGCCAGCACCTGCTGCAGCCGCAGCGACCACTGCTGGTCCCACGGGCGCGGGAGGCCGAGTGCCTCGTTCCAGGCCGGGAGCTGTACGGCGCGGGCGCGGGCGTTCTTGGACAGCGTGACGGCGAGCATCTCCAGCACGATGCGCTGGACGTTGTTCTCGGGCTGGGCCTCGGTCAGGCCGAGCGAGTTGACCTGGACGCCGTAGCGGAAGCGGCGCATCTTCGGGTCCTGGACGCCGTAGCGCTCCCGGGTGATCTCGTCCCACAGCTCGACGAAGGCGCGCATCTTGCACATCTCCTCGACGAAGCGGACGCCGGCGTTGACGAAGAACGAGATCCGGCCGACGGTCCTCTCGAAGTCGGCGTCGGAGACCTGGCCGGATGCCTTGACCTGGTCGAGCACCGCGATGGCGGTGCACATCGCGTAGGCGATCTCCTGCACCGGCGTCGCACCGGCCTCCTGCAGGTGGTAGCTGCAGATGTTGATCGGGTTCCACTTCGGGATGTTGTTGACCGTGTAGGCGATCATGTCGCCGATCAACCGCAACGAGTGCTCCGGGCCGAAGACGTAGGTCCCGCGGGAGAGGTACTCCTTGATGATGTCGTTCTGGGTGGTGCCGGCCAGCTGGGCGGCGATCTCCTCGGGCGTCGCGTTGCCCTCGGGCACACCGCCCTGCTCCTCGGCGACGACCTGATACATGGCCAGCAGCCACATCGCGGTCGCGTTGATCGTCATCGAGGTGTTCATCTCGACCAGCGGGATCTGATCGAACAGCTTGCGCATCTCGCCGAGGTGCGGCACCGGCACCCCGACCTTGCCGACCTCGCCCTTGGCCAGCGGGCTGTCGGGGTCGTAGCCGGTCTGGGTGGGCAGGTCGAAGGCCACGGAGAGGCCGGTCTGCCCCTTGGCCAGGTTGGTGCGGTAGAGCGCGTTGGACGCCTCGGCCGTCGAGTGGCCGGCGTACGTGCGCATGACCCAGGGCCGATCCTTCGGGGCCCGATCCGTGGGGGCCCGGTCGGCGGACTTCTCGCTGCTCATGGCACGGAGACTAGGCCCTTGTTTACCGGCTGGTAACCCCGCGTGGTGTGGAATATGCCACTCGTCTGGCGGGCATGGCCGCAGCCTCAGGCAGAAACCGCCGCGGGCTCGACCTCGAGCATCCGGTCGAGTCGCGAGATCAGCTGGAGGCGGCGCACGGCCGGCCGGCAACCACGCAGGGTCAGCCGGCGGTCGTGCGCACGCGCATAGCGGCTGGCGACGGCGAGCACCCGCAGTGCCGTGACGTCGACGGCGGTGACCTGGCTCAGGTCGAGGACCACGTCCTGCGCGCAGGTGGCCATGTGATCGTAGAGAGCGGCACGGACCTCCCACGTGCTCCGCACGTCGAAGTCTCCGGCCAGGACCAGCCGCGGCCCATCGGTGTAGATCTCCATCGCCTTGCTCCCGTCGTCCCGAGCGTGCGCGTCAGTTACCCAGATGACGCACTCACCTCACCACTATGACGCGGTCGAGGGCCCGGTAGGTTGCACCACTCCAGACATTTCTGCCCCACGAGTTACAGGCGCACGCTCCTCGATCCGCCCCGAGAGGCGTGGTGCGGACCGTTCTGCTCGCCCTATCCTCGGCCCATGGTCAACCTCACCCGGATCTACACCCGCACCGGCGATGCCGGCACCACCCGGCTCGGCGACATGAGCGAGACCAGCAAGACCGATCCGCGGCTGGCGGCGTACGCCGACGTCGACGAGGCGAACGCCGCCATCGGGGTCGCGATCGCCGTCGGCGGCCTGGAGGAGAGCGTCGTCGCCGACCTGACCCGGATCCAGAACGACCTGTTCGACGTGGGCGCCGACTTCGCCACGCCCGTCGTCGAGAGCCCGCAGTTCCCACCGCTGCGCGTCGAGCAGGAGTACGTCGACCGGCTGGAGCGGCTGTGCGACGCCTACAACGAAGAACTGCCCAACCTGCGCAGCTTCATCCTCCCCGGCGGCACCGCCGGGGCGGCGTACCTGCACGTCGCCCGCACCGTCGCCCGCCGCGCGGAGCGGTCCGCCTGGGCTGCCTACGAGGTGCATGCCGCGACGATGAACGTGCTGGCGATCAAGTACCTCAACCGGCTCTCCGACCTGCTGTTCATCCTCGGCCGGCACGCCAACGCCGAGCGCGGCGACGTGCTGTGGGTGCCCGGCGGCGAGCGGGACAGCTAGGCCGGAGCCAGGGCACAGCTAGGACTGGGCGGCCCGCGGCGGCCGGGCGGCGAAGACGGTCAGCGCCGTCGGGACCATCAGCGCCGCCACCACCAGCAGTGAGCGCAGCGTGCCGACGTGGTCGCCGATGGTGCCGAGGAACGGCGGCCCGATGAGGAACGCGCCGTACCCGATCGTGGAGACGACGCTGACCCGCTGGGCCGCGCGGCCGGGCGCGTCCGCGGCGGCGCTCATGCCGACCGGGAAGCCGAGCGAGGCGCCGATCCCCCAGATCACGATCCCGATCGCGGCGATACCGAGATTGGGCCCGAAGACGGTGAGCAGGATGCCGGCCAGGCCGGCGACGGTGCAGCTCCACAACACCGGTGCGCGCCCGAACCGGTCCAGCAAGACCGGACCGGTGAGGCGACCGGCGGTCATGCAGATCACGAAGAGGGCGAACCCGGAGACGCCCACCCAGTGCGGCACCTGGTAGCCGTCGATGATGCCGAGGCTGAGCCAGTCGTTGGCCGAGCCCTCGACCATCGCGAAGGTCAGCACCATCAGGCCGAGCACCAGCGTGCGCGGCTCGGTCCACGCCGAGCGCTGCCGCTGCCCCGGGGACTCGGTCTCCTCGGGAGCGCTGTGGGCCGCCGCCGGCAGGAACGCCGTACTGAAGCGAAGCGCCAACAGGTACGTCGGGACGACGACCACCAGGAGGTGGATGGCGACCGGGACGTGCAGTGCTGCCATCGGGATGCCGATCGCGCTGCCCAGGATGGAGCCCATGCTCCAGGCGGCATGGAACCGCGGCATGATCGTGCGGCCGAGACGCCGCTCGACCTCCGCGCCCTCGACGTTCATCGCGACGTCCCAGATGCTCACCCCGACGCCTTGGACGAACATGCCGGCGGCGGTGAGCGGCACCCAGGAGAGGACTGTCGCGCCGAAGCCCGCCACGACCAGGCCGCAGCCGACCAGCAGCGCCCCCGCACGGACCACCCCGGCAGCGCTGAACCGGTCGACCAGGCGTCCGGAGAACGGCAGCGCCAGCACCGAGCCGACCGAGGTCGCCAACAGCAAGAAGCCGAGCGACTCGTTGGACAGCGCCAGCGCCGACCTGATGTCGGGGAGTCGCGACACGAAGGAGGCGACGAGCAGGCCGTTGAAGGCGAAGACCGCGAAGACCGCATCCCGGCTCACCCGCAGCGGGCTCAGCGCGACCAGTCCGTTCCCGGGTTCCGTGACTCGAGCCACGCCTGGAAGCCGATCAGCGACTGCGGGCCCATCGCGAGCTCGACCCGGCCGCCGCTCAGGGTGCGACATTCGACCACGAGGTGGTCCGGATACAGGGCCAGCGCCTCGGGGCCCTGCGGAGGCCGACTGGAGACGTAGACCAGGCCGGTGCGCTCCCACGTCCGCTTCGGGACGGGGGCGAGGGAGAAGACGCGGAACCACTCCAGCGTGGAGCCGGAGTAGCGGCCGACGCCGAGGAGCCAACCGCGTCCGGGCGTGGTCGCCCGGACGCGGTAGCTCAGTTCGAACGTGCCGCCGTCGCGGCTGATGATCCGTCGCCGGACCATCAGCGCGACGACGAAGACCAGGAAGAGGGCGAGCAGCACAGCAACGGGCGTCAGCACCCACTCCCACCAGGTCATCCAGTACCGACCCTCAGAGCCTCTCAGGAGGCCTTGGCGGCGGCGTCGACGCGGGCCTGAGCCAACCGGACAGCAGCGTCGAACTCAGCGTTCGCGCCGGCAGCGGCCTTCGCCGACTCGAGGTCGGCCCGGGCCTGCGCGGCGTCGATCTCCTGGCCGAGCGCGATGTGCTCGGCCAGGATCGACACCCGGTCGTTGGCCACCGAGATGAAGCCGCCGTCCACCGTCGCGAAGACCTTCGCGCCGGCCGTCGGGGCGATCTCGACCAGGCTGGGACTCAGCAGCGAGAGCAGCGGCGTGTGACCCCGCATTACGCCGAGGTCACCCTCCACGGTGCGCGCGCTCACCTGACTCGCCTCGCCGGACCACACGGTCCGGTCGGCGGAGACGAGCTCCACGTGCAGTGCTTCGCTCATCGACGTCCTCGCTTCGCTCCGGGCGCCGACGAGGCTCGAGGTCCGCGGCGCTGAATGGTGAACTCGCTTCGCTCGTTCACGGGGCTCAGAGGCTCTTCTGGATCTCGGCCCACTTCTGCTCGACGTCGTCCAGACCGCCGCACATGAAGAACGCCTGCTCCGCCACGTGGTCGTACTCGCCGTCAGCGATCTTGTTGAACGCCTCGA
>Ga0164242_10006073_pt1 | contig 13351 bp, 15 predicted proteins | sample OricomgcompostMG_FD_108783 | JGI IMG/M metagenome (GOLD analysis project Ga0164242, IMG submission 108783) | Miracle-Growth compost microbial communities from Emeryville, California, USA - Original compost - Miracle growth compost (MG) ...
CGGACATGACGGCGGACGATCCGCGTCTGCGCGAGGCGATCGAAGCTGAGTTGAAGAAGGATTGATTCGGGGGGCGAGGTCTTGCGCTAACCGGGAATCCGATCCTTGTATGTAGCGTATACTAAAAAATCGCTAATTTATATTATGTAAAATTAAGGCGACCTATCGCTGAATCGCACTGGTCGAAACCGGAACGCTGCTGGACGGCCGGCAGCGACAGTGCCCGGACGCAAATCTATGTCGTAATTGGAAGCAATCGCTGGCCGAAAAAGGAAAACGGGCTGATTCCGCTTCTTGCACACGCGATTACGTCTCGTACGCGCTTGGCGCTTCTCCGTCTGGCCTTTCTGTCGCGGATTCGCCGAAAATTATCGAAGCGGATCTCCTTAGGTCACGAAGGTTGTCCCATCTGCAAGACATCGGCGCGGCACGTTGTAATACCCGAGGGTGACCGGCATCAGTTCGACTGCGAGAAATGCGGACTTGAATCGGGGCAGTACGCCCACCTCGATGACGCCGTGCAGGCGTGGAACACGCTGGGGTGAACGATCGAGGGTTGCGGGATGAGGCGTGCTCCGGCACGCCATCATCAGACATCGTGTCGTGCAGATCCGGCTGTAACCCGACGGGGTCCGACGAACCGGAGCATCAGCGGCCCGCTGAGCAAACCATACATAGTCCCCATGCAGATCCATGCTCCAGGCCGCAGGAGGGGCCATGGCAATACCCACAGTATCAGCGCCAGGACCAGGGAGACCGCCGTCGCGATGCCTAAGCCGCGCCATGAGCACCGATAGGGCTTCAGTTCGAAAATATCCCGGCTCACCCTCTCATCATCCGCGCTTTCACGTTGCTTCAGCTTCGCTAGATCGAGCGTTCGCTCTTCCTCCGAAATCGTCTGCGGCTGTCGATGTAATCCGTTTCGGTAGACCTCGCGCAAGACGGTCTCCTTGCTAGGCGCGTCATCAAGGTGACGCCACCGACGCACCTTGACGCCATAGGCCTCCAGCATCATGCAGGATACGCGCGGGCGTCGTAACAACTGGACGAACCGCCCGTCGAGCACGGCAAGCCATTCCCCCTGCCGCTTGTCAGGCTCAACGATAACAATGCGGTCAGGAGACGGATAGGTTTCCTCCCGCACCCATGCAGCGATCGCAGGCTGGTCGTGCGCCCGCATAAAAGCGACCCGATGCTTTCCCTCATGTGCCGTCAGGATTCCCAAAGGCCGGTACCAGATATAGAGTGCATTGTCCCGCGAACCGAAAACGCTGGCATATCGCGTGATGCGTTCCTGCACCTTGTCTTGAGGCACATGCTCCGGAAATCCTTTGATGCTCGCTCCCAGGACGTAGCGCGGATCGACGTAAGCCTGAAATGCGTCACCTCCTCGCCGCTCCCAGGCCAGAAAAGGGATGACAAGGCGCAGCAGTTCATCGCCCCAGTAAGCGCACGTGTCGTGACTGCCCATCCAGTCATCCAGAAACGGCTGACCAAGCAGGCCACGCGAATAGCGATCCATTTCCAGCTTGAGGTTGCACAGTAAGCCGGATGCCATCTGCATCGTTGCTGACACACCCATCTCGAGCGCGCAAGGCGCTTCTGCAAGCTCCATTTTCCTTCCTCGGTTTGTCCGTTTGCTACCTGAATTGCCTGAATAGCGGACCGTCGCTCTCGCCTCAACCGACACGACGATTGTCAGACGCATGTCCGTCCCATCGTCCGGTCATCGCGCCCTCCGACTGCCATTAAGCAACAGGGGTGAATTCCAGATCTGTCCAGTACTTGAAGATCCGCTTGTACCGAGCCTCGTCGCGATCGATTTCAACACTGTGCGAGGCGCACAACCAGATACCGTTGCGGATGTCCCTTCGCTCCTCGACTGTCATGTCCGGGTCGTAGCGGCGCCCACCTGGCGCCGCAGCATGAATGTGCGAGGCCACACCAATGCTGGTAAATGCATCAGCGGATTCGTCGCTGGGCCCAATGGTTAAAACATCGCACCCACGCATCGAACAACGAAAACCCGCCCGCATCGCGAGGTGCGTCCGCGTTGATTCTAAAAATTCATCTCGGTTTCGTTTTGCCACTTTCACCACTTCCAATCAGTCTGGTTTGAAGACTAAGATCGTCACACAATCAAATTGCGATCCTGCGGCGAGGGACCGCCAGTTATCGAGCTTTCCTACGCCAGATGTAATTGAACTCATGCCGCATGCAACGATTTCAAGGCCGCTCGATAACCGTCGTGCGGGTAGCACGGGTATCCCAACGGCATACAGAAGCCGTTTCGGCGCTGTATGTTCTCGAATTGCGCGTGCCAACCTGTGTCCCGCGTGAACAACCAGCCTGAAAGGGCTGCTCCTTCGAACTGATCGTATGTGATGTCAATCAGGACGTTGCCCACCTCGAACCAAGCATGCGTCTGGTTAGCCGATAGTTTCGGGTGCCCATCGCCGCACACATACATCCCGTCGTATCCGAGTTGCTCCTTTAGCAAACGTCCAACGATTTCGGTCGCCGGGCCGCAGGCTCCTCGAGGAAAGTCAGCGAACATCGAGCTGGACCGGCCGTATAACTCACTGAGGCCACGGCGGCAAGATATTGCGATTCGCTCAACAGCCACGCGATCTATCATGATTGCCTGTTTTCCTAGTTGGTGCCCGCGTTCTGCACACCCGGTTCACCACGGAAATGAAGGTCCGTATTTCCGGCGGCGAAAACCCCACCACCGAACGATCCGTTCGAGCCACCAAACGATCCTTGGTAAACGTCGCGAGCACCAGCTTCAAGAACAACCGGGTGTCCGTTCCTGCCACCACAGAATTTCTTCGCCGCCTCGTACGCGACCTGATTCGCACCCGCTGGGCCACCTCTTATCGGCGCCGCATGTGCCGAGACCATGTAAGTGCCGTTCCCAGTATCCATCACGTCGCTGGCCATTGCGCAACCGGTTAGAACCATAGGGACGGCCAACAAACAGATAGTTCTCATGTTCTCCTTTGGGCTCCTCTTAGTTCGTAGCCGATTCGCTCATAATGCGTTTGTGGTTAACCCGGCGCTTTCCGTGGTTTATTCGCTTGCGGCATTCTTGCGAGATGGTCAGACATGTCGCAAATTAGGTCGAGCGAAATCGGCGAGAGCGTCTAGGGCAGAGGCGATCCTTTTATTCAACTCGTTGTCTGCGGAACTTCGGCTGGCAAATACCTCTGAGCGCACTTTCTTCGCAAAGTCTCTGTCAGCACGGAAAATATCCCCTTCGCTGGCGAGATCATCCATGTAGCTTTCGATCGCAGCGTACAACGTGGAGACGCATTCAGAAAGCGGTTGCGTTACTGTGCGCGCATCAACTCCCCAGATCGCTTCCGCTTCGAGGGACCTCGCGTCATATTCCCTCAACATGGCGACAACACCGCCCCATCGGTTTTTGAATACGAAACCCCACGCTTCCATTTCCTCTTTCACCGATGGCCTATTCCCCTGGTTCTTGTAGCCGGGCGGGAACTCGGCTGCGACCACCAGAGGAGCACGGCAATTAAAGATCGCATCGCGCAGGCCGTAAGCCGATCGCATAAGGGCTAACGCAGCTTGGAATTTTGTCCGTCCCGATAGTTCCCGAAGCCAGCTGTTTAATCCGCGTATCGCAATCCATGCTGTAACGACGGCCGCACCCGCAAGAACGGTGTCCTTTACCATCTCAACTACGATCGACAATTGTGCTAGCTGCATACAGGGACCGTCTTTTCCGATTAGTCCGATCTTCCTTCCTGATATTCTTCGACGACACTGCGGTTCTGATGTGGAGCCATGCGCCGCCAGCGTCCAACCTGAGCGGTGCATCCTGATCCACCGATCTGATGCGTTCGCAGATGGGCATCCGTGCTACTTGCCGCCTATCGCCCTGAGCACACGTTTCGTTTCGACCAACAGCAAAAATTCGTCATCCCGAGTGATAAGGCGAGCATGCATAGTTGCAATACGGACTGGGAACAGGCGTTGGAAGGATTCGCGCACGTCCTCAGCGCGACCAAATACCATCCAGAAAACAGCATTCCAATTGTCCTTCCGCTCAATGATCGCCCTGTAGTCGGTGAAGTCCGCATAGTCGATCAATGGATGTTCTGCATGTCCGGCCTTCACCGCCTTATCCCTCTTGTCGATCCAGTTGGCGAGCATGTTCGGGGGGAGCTGTCGCTTCATCCAGCCGTTACCAAATGCTGCCCGCATCACCCGCTCGATAAAGCGACGAAGAGCGACTTCGAAACGCTGTAGTCGGTCGAATGCCTCCTTCGTGCGCTCAAAGCTGTCATGTTGTTCAACGCTTTCAGTTGACGCCGGCTCACGTAAATCTGCGATCCGCATGCTTTCGTCAAAGGCCAACGTCGTGAAATCTGTGAGACCTCGATCGAAACCTCGCTCCACATAGAAGCCCGAGCGCAAAGAGGGATGCGACAGTGTGCTAGCTGCCGGTGTCAGCCTGTCCCGCCAATCGCCGAGCCTGGGCCGTAACGCTTCCGCAAAATCATGGTCGAACGCAGGCAAGCTATTGATCCCGTTACCTATGGCGATAATTTCGGAGAAGGCCTTGGCTGAAGTGAGACTCTCCTCTATCTGGAGCCACGGGGAATTCATCTTCGCCATAGCCAGCTGCAGACGTTCTTCAGTGCCAAGCACCGTGCGCGCGAGGCTAGCCTGCTCCATGACCTCATGTGCGATCCGGCTCAGTTCGGAGACCTCCGGCAAGCGAAACAAAACTTGATAGGTCTGCTGCGCCTCAGCTGTCGCATTCATTAATCTGCGAATATCAGACTGAGAATCGAACAATTCCAAGTGTCTCTGCTCTTTAGCATGCAGCTCGAGCAATTCGCGCTGGCGCTCAAAATCTTCGGCGATGCCTGTCACGTTGCCGACGTCCGCGAGAGCTGACAACATTTTGCGGCACACCTCCTCCTGCCCGAGTAACTTCGCCTCAAACTCCTGGGCGATCTTCGCCGTGCCGCCGACGTCCGCGAGACCTGACAGCATTTTGCGGTGCGCCTCATCCTGCCGAAAATAGTCCATCATCGCCGATCCGATTCCCAGCCGTCCATAAGCAGCGTCCCACGCCGGATCAATATGCCGCCGGAGATCCTCAAAGGAACTGGTCATCTGCCGCAGCGCCTCTTGTTGTTCAAAAGCGCGGATAAACTCATCGGACATCGTGTGCTCGCAAAAGTTAGCTAGCAAAGATAGGGCTGCTCCCCAGTTTGCTGATTCACTTAGAAGACGGTTGCACTCCCACGGGATCGGTATTGCCTGAGCGCGGACCGCTGATGCCGGCGGTACGGGTCCATTCGCAGGCAACAGGAGCGTTGCACCGGAAGACGCGTGGAGCGTGTGGCTGACCTTGTCGGTACTTTCCTCGTTATGCTGCGCTAGCCGTTTCGACGTCCTGCTGCCTCTCGCCGATTAACAGGTGCGCGACATGCGCCTGAGCCAATTCAGACGCGCGATAGAAGAACGACGTCGCGAAATCCAGTTTCTCAAGCTCCTTGCGCAACCGACCGATTTTCTCGGCAGCCACGGTGCTACGGTCTTGACTGGCTGTGCTCATGGAATTTTCCTTTGCGTCCGAAGTCAACCGAACCCTAGATGGGCAACTAGCGCTGTCGTGGCGTTCAACGTTTCCTTAGCTTTCTGCTGACGAACGATCTTTCCCGCATGAGCCACCCGATTCCTTCGTTCCGCGGCTGCCTTGAATGCTTGCCACTCGGCCAAACCAGCCACGTCATCGTTCGTCAGTGCAGTGTAGAAACCCCGGATCCGTTCATTGGCCAAGTTGTAGTCGTTGAGAAACTTCAACATGGGATCGGCCATATGAGGAAACGTGCTTTCTGCAAATGCTCTTGCAATAGCTCGCTCCGCAGCGACTTCGCACGCCATGTGAGCCACGAGTACTGATATTCCGTACTTGCCTGCCGAACACAGCTCACGGGCCTCGCCTAATAAGATCGTTGGATAGGGGATGACCCACGCGTCCGCACTCGCCGTCACGGTTATAGTTGTGTGCGCTGAGAGAGAAAGCTGTCGACTGGTACTGCCGCATTTCGGACAAGGCATCCGCTCGTCCAGGGCGACCGAGGCGGATTCCGCGATTTCAGTACCGCACAGGCTGCATCGGTCCGAATCGACCCTCACAGTAGTGTTCACTTGTTTTCCTATTCGTGGGCGCGCGACGATTGGAACTGCTCGGCGTACGCCAGCAACTGGCTGTTTAGCGCCTCCGCGTCGGGCGAATAGTGAGCGTCACGATGGCAATTCGGACACAACGCGACGCAGTTCCAGACACGGTCTGCCTTTTCGACTCCGAGGATGTGGTGCACGTCGAGGAAGCCCGGATAGTGTTGCATCTGCCCACAGCCAGTACGCTCGCAGCCGTGTGCGCGGCCAAGGACAGCACGGCGAACCTGCGGATCGCGTTTGACTTCCGAACGCATCACCATCCGACGCTCCGCACCGTCGCTGCCGATGCGCCACATGTCGCTAACTGGGCAGTCGTCGTAAGTATCATCGACAGGCTGTTCGCGCTTTGCGGGAACGGTGGCGAGCTTGGCCAAATCGACCACCCCTGGCCACTTCCATAATACGTCGGCAACCTCATGCCCGTGCGACTTACGATCGTCTTGCAACCATATTGTCGGGCTGGAGCCGTTCATGGCGTGATTCTTCGACATCCTGCCCAACGCGCCCTTCGCGATCAGTTCAGCACTTGCATCGCGCTGCCCGCGCCAAATCGGCGCGAGCTCCTCCCGCGGAATGAGCGCGGCGTAAACAATATCCGCACCGTCACGCTGGACAAATAGATGGTGTGTATTGCCCTCGGCGCGATCACGCTCGACCACGAAAGCGAGCGTGTCGTCCCAACTATCGTTGATCAGTCGAGCGCGCAATTGCGCAGCGGCAATTTTCCCTTGGTTTGCACGGCCGTCAGTGCGGCGCCAGCATAAGCGAACTCGCATCTGCAGTATCTGGCCGTCAGGTCGCCGTACATGCAAGAACTGCGCGATAGCTGTGCCAGTCCGAGTACGATGGTCGTGCAAAACAGAGTATCCCCGTGCCGATAGGAACGGTCCGATGGCATCGCGCGTCACGGCCTCTTCGACGAGGCTTTCTTTGCTGCGAAAGGCTCGTTGGTTCTCGCTCAAGAGCGTCCCTCCGTTAGCAGATTTGTCTTCCTATGACTTTAGCTCAGGCCGAGTCTCTGTTTTGCGTAGGCTTGCGCCAAGCCTACCGACATCGTAACCAAACTAGACATTGCAGCCCCAGGTAGTTCCTTCTTCACCTTTTCCCACACACTCTTTTCGGAAATTGCCTCAGCGAAGTCGTGCCCCCTCGAAGTCAACCGCAGCGGCAAAACAGACCAGGATGCATGCCCATCGGCACTCTTGAACAAACCAAAACCAGCGTCTCCATCGTCCTGCTCGATAAGCCCCTGATCATTGAACAGTTTCATGTGGAATTCGAATTCTGGGGTTTGATATGAAAGACCGCCTTCGTCAAAATCTTCGATGGTGAACGTTGGGTTAGGATGATCCAGAATGATCTCAATCATCCGCTTGATGTAATCGTGGTCAATTCGCACAGTGTTTTCCTGTCAGTCATGCATCGCGATGATTTCAAATTTCTTTCATCGCTCAAATTCGGAAAATCCGCCAGGTCATCGGCAAATTCCGCGCGCAACACGTCGAGGTCACCGCCTCGACTGTCAGCGCCAAAGACCCTAAGTGCCGCGCGAAAGGTCGGGTCTTGACCGCGAGCAATCGAGATCCACCGGGCCTCATATTCACCCGGGATTACCTGGAGACGCGCGCCGTCTTGCGCATAGCCAACTATTTCCCGACCTCCTTTTACCCGGACTCTGCAATGTGTCGTGATCACTTCCCTTATCGTGTGGGCTCATTGGATTGGGCGCCTACCGACTCCGGAGTTGTACACGCTCGCGAAGCTCGATTGGCGCGAGGGCACGGTATTTCTGCATGATCGACTGGTAGATGGGCTCGCCCCTTTGCGTGGAGACCGTGGCGATCAGCACGTAGGGCAGCGGAGGTACCGCGCTGTTGTCGACCTTGAGCCCATGCTTCCGCGCACCGTGGTCAACGTCGAAGCACGCGTCGAGCAGCTGGTCAGCCGAGAAGTTCGCGGTCTTGTGCAATACCGTCTCCCACTTGTAGGCATCTGCACGCAGGTCTTGTTCCGTCTCGTAGTTTCCGGTCGAGAAGAACGGGGCCGCCGAGCCCGCACCGCGAGGCCTGAAGACGATTGTTAAGCCATGACGCGTGTAGTTGATAGGGTCCGCTGGATCGACAGGCGACGCGAAGCAGAAGGTGGCCTTGATCGTCAGACCAACCCCCAAGGCCACAGGCGGCACTGGGATGCTGATACGCATTGTTCCGGCGGCCTCAATGTTCCCTTGGTAGATCACGCAAACCTCGTGATCTCCGCAGGTGAGTAGCTCATCCGGCGATTCAGGGAATCTTCCCCATCCGACATCTCGGGAGTCGTGTCCTTGAAATCGGTCGGCGTGGTGGATCATCAAGGCACGCAGCGTCGTGGCGCTAAGCGGTGTTGCCGAAACTGCTCGCGCAGCTGCCGCCGTGCGCAGTGCGAGCGGCGAAGCGAAGCTCGTGCCTTGCACACCAGTCAGGCCGCCTGCCAGTGGATTCAACAGCACGAGCGGCTGTTGCTCGGTACCTCCAAAAGCGACGCCATCTGGTTTGACCAAGCCGGGGGAACGCCCTGGTCCGTGGCAACTATAGGGCGCGCGATTCCACATGAACTCTCGGGAATCGGCGGCACCTACAGACAGCGCGTTGACGGCGTCAGCGGGCGGTTGGATTCGGCCCATTCCATTGGGCAGATTTCCGTCATTCCCGACGGCCACCGTCATGAGCGTGCGACCTTGCGCGAGGTGCCCATCGAGCATTGACGTCCAGGCGTGTGGTTGGCCGTCGTCGATGGCGAGGCGTGGTCCTAAAGAGAGGTTCGCAAAGTCCACGTCACCGGCCCGAAGAACGTCATCGATGCGCTGCATGCAATCGTAGAGGTCCACGTCACGCTCATCGTTGAGCCCGATGGCGCGATGGTGTATTACATCGAAATATGGTCTGGGCAACGTCGTCGCATCGTGCTCAACGGCGCCGAAGAGAAGCGCGGAAGTAACTTCAGTACCGTGCGACAAGTAGTCCGCGTGTGTGGCGTCGAGTTCGGCTGGCACGATCTCTTTGCTCCACCTGCTGAAGTCGCGTGCGCCCAAGCCGCCATCGAAGACCACGACCTTCAACGAGCTGTCGAGGGCGTCGGCATCGGGCAATACCGGCGCTTGAACGGTCATGCGCTGGCGGATAACAGGCCGATTCAACCTGAGTGCCGGCAGGCGTCGAACGGCACGTAGTGCGGTGAACGAGGCGAACTGCGCAAGGCCGTCGCGTAACGCCGTCCCCGGCATGAAGACAAGCCCGGGAACACCCAGCAACTTCTTTCTGCCGAGCTGGACCCCGCAGGCGTTGGCGTACGCTTCGAAAGCGTCGAGCAAGACCGTGTCGCCGCTGTCTCCATGAAGAACTACTTCGATGGGTATTTGGCCATCTTGTCCTTCGAGTCGAATCAGGCGATCGTTGGAATCAAGGAACCTGACTCCTTCAAGCCGACAGAACTCGTCTTGGTGCTTCTTCGCAGTCGAGTCGGACATCAGCATGTCGCCAAGCTGGCGGAATGCTTCACTGGTACCGCAGACGTATAACTCGGCCGCCGGTTGCGGCCCAACAGGTGCGTTCACGCGTGCATCGCTCGTAGGCGTAACCATAGCAGGTCGGCTGCCCAGAGTGCGCAGGCCCGCTCGGCGGAAGATGGCCGCCGGCATCTGGGTTTTGGCCAGGAATGCGGGGTGGACTGTGATGAGGCCGGTACCTTCGCCGCGTGGCTTCGCGGCGTCTGGGAGGTGATCGAGCGCGTTTGCGATTCCGGTGATCCCATCGTGCAAGCGTTCACGCGCTCGTTGAATGGTGTACGGGTATGCTTTTTTACCACCGAGCCTGCCGTCACGCATAACGGTGCCGGCAAGGACCTCACCGTTCCCAATGAGCAGGTTAGGCCCCGACATCGACTTCTCCCTTGAGACGTTTCAGAATGCGCACGACGGTCATGTGCGAGGTGCCAACAAGCTCGGCGATTTCGCGCGCGGAGAGCCCCCGGCAGTGGTGAAGATACACGTCAAGGTCGCGTCGCCCCTTGCTCGTCGCGCGCGCCGTCCTCGTGCTTCGTGGCGCGGACGACACTGCCCATGTGATCAGTGCCTCTTCGAATCCCCGCTCTTCGAGCAGTGCTTGTTTGCGCGCGGCGTCAGCCGCTCTCGACAAATCCGACAAAGAATGTCCTTCGGTCACGATTGCGACTGCCTCAGCCACCGGCCCCGCAACTTCGCGCGAGTGAAGCAGCGCAGCGCGCTGTCCCAGGGCGGGCATATCGAACTGAAGGGTGACGTCGAACCGTCGCCAGACCGCAGGGTCGAGAAGCTCGCCATGGTTGGTTGCCGCCACCAGCAACGATGTTGGCGCCCAGTCATCGATTGTCTGCAGGATGACGGTGACCAAGCGCTTCAGTTCGCCCACGTCGGTGTCGTCATCGCGCCGTTTGGCGATGGAGTCGAACTCATCGAGGAGCAGGACGCATGGGCGTTCCTGAGCGTGATTCAGGACGGACCTGACGTTGGCGCCTGTCTTCCCGAGAAAGCTGCTCATCACGCTGGCGAGGTCGAGCGTATAGAGCGGGAGGTCCAATTTTTTGGCGAGCCAGCCGGCGGTCATGGTCTTGCCGACGCCTGGCGGGCCGCTCATCAACACCGAACGCACAGGCGCGAGTCCCGCGGCGGCAAGCCGATCAGCCGCCCGGTGCTCGTGGACGATGCGATCGACATCGGCTTGCAGTGCGTGGCTCAATAGCGGAGGCACACGCGCTGCCGACGGATGCTCGACTCTGACCAGCGGCAATTTAGTGTCCGCATCGACGGGGTGCGCGATCTCGGGTGACTCGCGACGCAATGAGCGGGTGCCGGATACCAATGGAGCAACCGCTCGAGCTAGGAGCTCATCGGAAGGCCGAATCAGGCTCGCGAATCTGCGCAACCGCATCTCGATCGCTGCTCCGCCGACTTTCATCGCATCGTGGAACAAACTCAATAACTCTTCCTGCGCCCGCTGTTCCATCTAGTTGTGTGTCCTTGTGCTTGCTGCTTTACGGTGGAACATATTTTACATCGTTAATTTGAATTTGTGTTCCAATCTTTTTACGTGACTTTCGAAAAATTACTTAAATCATTGATTAATATGGAATTTAAGCTGCCTCCGCTATCGTGCTACTGGAACATTGTGGGTGTGTGCGCCACCTCGCGGCTGCAATTGTGTCTGCTCTCGGCTTCGCGCGACCACCGAGCGGCGTCAGCGTCTGCTATCACCGCGATGCGATTTGTAAGCGCCAGCGCATAACTCGTCCTGTCTGAAAGGGTAACGACCGAGGCGGTGCAGGCATGAGCAGCCGACCACCTCAGATCACCTCTTCACGGGCCCGGCGCATGATTGCAATACTGGGCTCGATATAGCGGAGCGAATCGTCGATGCTGGCATGACCCAGTAGCAGACTCACCTCCTCTACAGTTGCACCACGGTAGATCAGACGCGAGGCGAAGGAGCGTCGACCAGTGTGTGATGACGCGCCCTTTAGCCCGGCATTGCGATAAAGCTTGGTGACGTACGCCTGGAGCGAATCGCCAGCCCAAATACTCCAACTGTTCGCCGGAAGCCGAGGTGCGCACTTTGAGGTTCAAGGAGTACGGATAGCCCGTGCGGCTCAAGATCAACGGCAGCGCCGGAACCAGTCCGCGATAGCGAGTGTCGTCGAGCGTCGCACCGAGCGAACGGTCGACGCGGTACGCAAGATAGCGCTCGAGGGCGTCAATGAGCTTCCTGCCGGTGAAATAGACTGTGCGCTGCCGGCATCCTTTCGTGATGGCCTCTCTCAGGCTGACCTCGCTGCGCAACCGGCCGTGTGAAAATAGTACGTCGGCTATGGTGATCCGGGCGATCTCTGCAATGCGCATCCCAACACTGAAACCGAGAAGAAGAATCACGGCGTCGCGCTCAGGAAAGCGGCTGGTCGCTTCAGTGGCGCGCAACAGGCCTGATCGGCCTTGGTTGAAGCACTGCGGCTCGTTTGACGTTGGTGGCCATGCATTTGCCTCGCTGAGTAACGCGCAAAACGTGTACAAGTCAGAGTGAAAATTGCGCGGCCACTCGAGTCCGTCGGCAACCGTACGCACGAGCAGCCACTCGCCCTCGCTAAAGACATGCCCCGCGCGGCCACTGCCCCGCACCTTGACGCCAGCAAACGGATTGGCGACCAGATACCGCTGCTCGATCAGCCAGCGGAACAGCGCGCCCAGCACGGACAGCGCATAGGCGGCCGAGCGGACTGACAGGCCGCCCGAGAACGGGCGCCAGTCGGCCGCGGCGCGCGGCCGGACCGGTCCCACCCAGCGCTCCTGCGGCGTGGGGCGGCGTAGGAACGCGCGGTACGCGACCGCATCCTTGGTGGTGAGCGAGGACAGCGGCCGCCCCCGTTCAACGATCCCCCACAGGTCAGCCGCTCGGCTTCCCTCCGGTAGGCGCGCTGCGTCGCCGTGGACTCGTGTAGCGACAGCCAGGCCTGGACCGCCTGATAGTCGTTGTCGGCATTGAGCGTGCAAGTGGCGCGTGGCGCGCGGAAGCTGCCGGCCGAGCCGTCGACCTCGTGCGGTAACCTCAGTTGTTCCCACGGCACGATACTGCTGGCGGGTGACGCGGCGATGAGTGCCCTCGCCCGCTCGGTGAGCGCCGGGTGCGCGGCAAAGAACGCCTCGACGCGACGCGCACCGGCAGCGCCGAGTCCTGGAATGGCTTTCCACCGCTAGACAAGGCTCGCAACCCCTTCAAGACGTCACAGAATTGTGTCCGGGCACTGCGACCGACCGCCGTGATCGCGGGCGGCATCGACAGGCTGGCCGGCGTCCTCGAGGCCGCGCGAAGCCGCGGACTGCGTTCAGAGCGAGCGCCTGAACACGACCGGCTTACCCCCCATCGCGCGTTTTGTCATCCACGCGGCTAATGCGGAATCCAGGTAGTCGGCGTGGCCCGGGAACCAGTTGAACAGGTTCATGCCGAGCTCGTGAGCCAGGTCGGCGCCAGCGCGACCCCCTTCGACCGCCTCTCTGACTTCGCGCACCGATACCAGCACCGCCGAATGTTCACGGATGTGGCACTCGCGCGGCGGAAAACTGGTCGAG
>Ga0164242_10006074_pt1 | contig 13351 bp, 10 predicted proteins | sample OricomgcompostMG_FD_108783 | JGI IMG/M metagenome (GOLD analysis project Ga0164242, IMG submission 108783) | Miracle-Growth compost microbial communities from Emeryville, California, USA - Original compost - Miracle growth compost (MG) ...
ATCACCGGCCCCAACGGCGCCTCCACCTTCGTCAGCGGCCTGGAGATCGGCACGGTCACCGCCGTCCGTACCTCCGCCGACGGCTCGGTCACCGCCACCGTGCGCCCGGCCACCTCGCCCACCGCGCTCGACCTCGTCGCGGTCGTCGTCAAGGCGTCGACGCTGGCCGACGGTCGCACCACCATCACCCCGGCGGGCAACTGATGACGCGCTCCCGGGTGGCGGCCGCGGCCGCGGCGATCCTCACCCTCCTGCTCCTACAGGCGGCGGTCGTCGGGCCGTCGGTCGGGCAGTGGGCAGTCAGCCTGCCGGCCGTCGCGGTCGCCGCGGTGGCCTTCGTCGACGGCCCCGCCACCGGGATGAGCTTCGGCTTCACCGCCGGCCTGATCGCCGACCTCGGCTCCGCGCACCCGGCCGGCGTGTTCGCGCTCGCGTGGATGTGCATCGGGCTGCTGTGCGGGCGGCAGGTCGACCGGCACTCGCTGCGCCACGACGCCGTGCTCGCCGGGATGGTGTGCGGGCTGGCGGCCACCGCCTCGACGCTCGTGCTCACCGTCGTGCACGGCCGCGGCTCGGTCGGGCAGGCGTTCGGCACGCTGCTGCCCACCGTGCTCGGCGACGTGGTGCTCGGGTTCGGCGTCGTCGCGCTCGCGCGGTGGATGCTCGCCTCCGACACGCTGCGCCGGCCGGCGCCGGTCTACACCGACCTCGTCCTCGGGCCGCGCCGTGGCTGAGCTGCGCCCCGTCGTCCGCTACCGGCACCGGCCGATCGGCCCGCGCCGGCTGGGCATCATCGTCGCGCTGGTCATGTCGCTGATGGTCACGCTGTTCGTCCGGCTCTACTACGTGCAGCTGCTCGACGACGACAAACCGACGCAGACGGCCTTCGCCACGCACGACGGCACGATCACCGTCCCGGCGCCGCGCGGGCTCATCCTCGACGCCGAGGGCCGCACGCTGGTGGCCAACACGTCGGTCACCGAGATCACCGTCGACCGCGACCTGCTGCAGAAACGCACGGACAAGGGTGCCGCCGTGCTCGCCCGGCTGGCCCCGCTGATCGAGACCACCGCGGCGCGGCTGGCCAAGGAGATCACGCCGTGCTCGCCGAAGGTGCCCGCGCCGTGCTGGACCGGCGAGCCTTACCAGCCGGTGCCGGTGGCCACCAACGTGCCCACCCGCACGGTGCTCGCGATCTCCGAACACCGTGAGCTGTACCCAGGCGTCGCGATCCAGACCGTCTCCCGGCCCAGCTACCCGAACGGCAGCCTGGCCGCGCAGGTCCTCGGCTACACCGGCGACGTCACCGCGGCGGACAAGAAGACGAACAAGCAGCTCGTCGACGCCGACACCATCGGCCGCAGCGGCCTCGAGGCGCAGTACGACGCCTACCTGCGCGGCGTCGACGGCACGCAGACCGTCGAGCTCAACCCGCAGGGTTACACCGTCGGCACCGGCACCACCGTCGCGGCGCAGCAGGGCGACAGCCTCGTCACGAGCATCGACCTCAACGTGCAGAAGCTCGCCGAGCAGTCGCTGGCCCAGCAGATCAAGGACTCCCGCAAGGCCGGCGAGCCCGCCACCGGCGGCGCGGTCGTCGTCATGGACCCGAACACCGGTCGCATCATCGCCAGCGCCAGCTACCCGACGTACAACCCGACGGTGTTCATCGGCGGCATCTCGCAGTCCGAGTACGCCGCGCTGACCTCCACCAGCGCCGGCACCCCGCTGATCAACCGGGCCTTCCAGGGCGAGTACGCGCCCGGCTCGACGTTCAAGCTGATCACCGCCTCCTCGCTGATCACGCACAAGGAGATCAACACGACGACGGAGTACGGCTGCCCCGGGTCGTTGACGATCGACGGACGGGTCAAGACGAACTACGACTCCGAGGTGCTCGGCGACATCACGCTGCGCGACGCGCTCGGCTACTCCTGCGACACGTTCTTCTACCGCCCGGCCGCCGACGAGTACTACGCCGACCAGGCCCGCATCGCGCAGGGCAAGAAGCCGAACGAGTACCTGCAGAAGATGGCGGCGGCCTACGGTGTCGGCCGCCTGCCGGACGTCGACGTGCCGGCGGGGGAGCAGAGCACCGGCAGCTACGCCGACCGGGAGACCCGCCTGGCCCGGTGGAACGCCGACAAGGCGACCTACTGCGCCGAGGCACGCAAGGGCTACCCGGACGTCAAGAACGCCAAGGACCGCGCCTACTACACCGAGCTGGCGAAGGAGAACTGCACGGACGGCTGGCGCTACCGGGCAGGCGACAACGCCGACATGGCCATCGGCCAGGGTGAGACGACGATGTCGCCGCTGCAGGTGGCGCTGGCCTACTCGGCGATGCTCAACGGCGGCAAGATCTACGAGCCGACGCTCGCCCGCGCCGTCGTCGACGCGCAGGGCAAGGTGGTCAAGACGATCACCCCGAAGGTGCACAACACGGTGCCGGTCAAGCAGTCGTTGTTCAACTACATCACCAAGTCGCTGTCCTTCTCCCGCGGCTGGGCGGTGTCCGGCGCCTACGCCTACATCGGTGACAAGATCCAGAACGAGATCGGCGGCAAGAGCGGCACCGCCGAGGTGTTCGGCAAGCAGGACACCTCGTGGCTGGCGACGTGGGGGCCCACCTACAAGAAGAACGGCAACACCAAGGCCCGCTTCGTCGTCGTCGGCATGGTCGAGCAGGCCGGCACCGGAGCCACGGCCGCCGGGCCGATGGTCAAGCGCATCTGGGACGGCCTGCTCGGCTCGAACGGCAAGCCGGTCATCCCGGGTGGCAAGCCGCAGACGACGCTGCCGAAGGTCACGCCGCAGACCAAGGTCACCCGCCGATGACCCAGGCGCCACCCCGGCCGACCGCCGGCGCAGCCCCGGCGACCGGCAACGGCCCGACCACCGCGCCTGCTGCCCGCGACCCCCGCGCGCCGTTCGCCCTCACCCCCGCCCTGCTGCCGCTGAACCGGCGTACCCGCGGCTACGACGTCCCGCTCGTGCTGGTCGCGCTCGCGCTGTCGGCCATCGGCGCCGTCCTCGTGTGGGCGGCGACGCGGTACGGGCAGGTGGTCGACGGGGGCAGCGGCGCCTCGTTCCTCGTCCGCGACGTCGTCAACATCGTCATCGCGTTCGGGCTGATGTTCGCCGCGTCGCGGCTCGACGCCCGGCTCATGCGGCTGTTCGGCCCGATCGTCTACGTCGGCAGCCTGTTCGGGCTGGTGGCCGTGCTCGGCGCCGGCGTCACCATCAACGGCGCCAAGGCGTGGATCCGCCTCGGCGGCGTCGAGATCCAGCCCGCGGAGTTCGCCAAGCTCGGCCTCGTCGTCGGCATGGCCGTCATGTTCACCCAGCGCGCCGAGGCACGGCGCACCCGCCGCGACCAACTCGGCGAGGACGACGACGAACCACCCGCCCTGCGTGACGTGCTCATCGCGCTGGTGCTCATCGCGGTGCCGCTCGGGCTGATCATGCTGCAGCCCGACCTCGGCTCAGGGATGGTGCTCGCCTGCGCCGCGTTCGGCGTGCTCGTCGCCGCCGGGGTCCGTGCCCGCTGGACGATCGGCCTGATCGTCGTCACTGCCGCCGCCGCCGTGCTGGCGGTCAAGGGCGGGGTGCTCGACACCTACCAGTGGGAGCGGCTGCGCTCGTTCACCGACCCCGGCCACGATGTCCAGGGCGCCGCCTACAACATCACCCAGGCGCGCATCGCGATCGCGCACGGAGGGCTGTTCGGCACCGGGCTGTTCCACGGGCCGCAGACCAACGGCGGCTTCGTGCCCGAGCAGCAGACCGACTTCATCTTCTCCGTGCTCGGCGAGGAGTTCGGGCTGGCGGGGGGCACCGTCGTCGTCGCGCTGTTCGCCGTGCTGTGCTGGCGCGGCCTGCGGATCGCGCGCGAGGCCGACCAGGTCGGGCGGTTGGTAGCGGTCGGTGTGGTGTGCTGGTTCGCCTTCCAGACGTTCCAGAACATCGGCATGAACCTCGGCCTGACCCCGGTCACCGGCGTGCCGCTGCCGTTCATCTCCTACGGCGGCTCGTCGATGTTCGCTCAGGGCCTGGCCATCGGGCTGCTGCAGGCGATCCGCCGCCGCAGCTACGCCTGAGGCGTGCAACAGCTGCCCCGCCCGGGCGTCTTACCTGTGTCAGGTAGGGGCAGGGGAGGGAGCACAGCGTGGTGTCCCAGGTGGGGAGAGCGGCGCCGTCGGCCGGCGATGACGCGCCGTCGTTCGACGAGCTGTACGACAGCATGTGGTGGCCGATGCTGCGGCTCGCCGCCGGCCTGGTCGACGACCGCGCAGCTGCCGAGGACGTCGTCCAGGACGCGTTCGCGGCGCTGTACCGGCGCTGGGACGCGCTGCGCACGCCGGCCGCGGCGGTCGGCTACCTGCGCACGAGCGTCGTCAACGCGTCGCGTTCGGCGCTGCGCCGCCGGATGACCGCCCGCCGGTACCTGCACGTCGTGGGCGACGACGGCGTCACCGAAGCGCCCGCCGACGCGTCCAGCGTGCTCGCCGCCGAACACGACATGGTGCGCTCGGCCCTGGCCAGGCTCCCCGATAAGCAGCGCGAGGTGCTCACCCTGCGCTTCATCGCCGAACTGTCCGACGCGGACATCGCCGAGGCGACCGGGCTCTCGCAGCCCGGGGTCCGCTCCGCATCCAGCCGCGGCCTGGCCGCGCTGCGCACGATCCTGGGAGGTCAGCTGTGAACGACTCCGAGTTCGAGGCCGCTGATGTCGAGGCCAGGGTGCGTGAGTTGTTCGTTGAGCGGGTGGACGCGCAGGTCGGCCCGCGTCGACCCGCCCCGCCGTTCGACCCCAACCGGGTAGGTCCGCGCCGGACGCGGCGTGCGTCCTGGGTGATGCCGCTGCTCGCCGCCGCGTGCGTCGCCGCGGTGGTGGCCGGCGCCGTCGGGGTGACCCGGGTGGTCGCGTCCGGCGGTGACGACCCCGCGGCGACGCACCGGCCCGCGCCGTCGGCCACGACCGGTGTGCCGACCTCGCCGGCGGCCGTCGTCCCGAAGGGCACGCCCACCGTCGTCGCCCTCGACGGCGCGACGATCGCCCTGCCGGGCGGCTGGGTGGCGACGCCGGTGAACGGGCCGGCGGGAGGCACGCACGAGTGGTGCCTGCAGCCAGAGGGGACGAGCGCCGACGTCTGCGGGCTCGCGCTGTACCACGTCGGCACGGCGCAGCAGGCGGAGTTCGACGCCGGCCGAGAGGGCTTCGGCGTGCTCGGCGATCCGCCGCAGTACCTGTGCGGCAACGAACCCTCGCCGGTCACCACGCAGGACGCGCAGGTGTCCTTCGGCGGGCGCGCCGCCGAGTACCGCCTGTTCGACCACTACTGCCGAGCGAGCGGCCAGCGCCACTACGTCGTGCAGTACGCGGTGGCCGACAGCCCGGTGTGGGCAATGCTCGCCGAGCCCAGCGATGCGACGACGCGCGGGGCGATGCAGCTCATCGCCCGGGACTCCACGCTGCCGGCGAGCTGACGCCGATCGGATGGGTGCCGGCTCAGTCCTCGCCGAGGTCGCGCAGCCAGCGCTTGAGGATGCGTTCGAGGTGCGCGCGGTCGCGCTCGGGGACGAGCGCGACCAACCGCGCCTCGTTGCGCATGTGCGCGGTGAACGCCTTGTCGATCAGCGCGCGGCCCTTGGCGGTGAGCGCCACCGACTTGGCCCGGGCGTCGCCGTCAGTGTCTGCGGTGCGGCGGACCAGGCCGGCGGCTTCGAGGCGGTCGATACGCTTGGTGGCCGCGCCGGTCGTGATCATCGTGGTACGCGCCAGCTCGGCGGGCCGCCGGGCGTACGGCGGCCCGGCCCGGCGCAGCGCGCACAGCACGTCGAACTCGCCCTCGCCGAGGCCGTGGGCCTGGTAGACGGCCACGATCTCGTCGGTCAGGGCGTTCGCGACGCGGTGCAGCCGGCCGATGACGCCCTGCGGGCTGACGTCGATCTCCGGGCGCTCGCGGCGCCACTCGCCCTGGATGCGGTCGACCCGGTCGGCCGTCGGCCGGTCCTTGGTTCGCGGGTCCTTGGTTCGCGGGTCCTTGGTTGGCAGGTCCTTGGCTCGCACGTCCCTGGTTGGCAGGTCCTTGGTTGGCAGGTCCTTGGCTCGCACGTCCCTGGTTGGCACGCGCTCAGCGTATTCGCTTCCACGGAAGTGAGATACCATCGCTTCCATGGAAGCAAATGCGCGGGCGCTGGCGACGACGGCCATCGCACCGGTCGCGTGGGGGTCCACGTACTTCGTCACCCGGCACTACCTGCCGTCCGGCATCCCGCTGACCGGTGCGGCGATCCGCGCCCTGCCGGCCGGGCTGCTGTTGCTGGCGCTGCGCCCGGCCCTCCCGCGCGGGTCGTGGTGGTGGCGCACGGCGGTGATCTCGCTGCTCACCGTGGGCGGCTTCTTCGTGCTGATCTACGTGGCCGGCTCCCGCCTGCCCAGCAGCGTGGCGGCGACCCTGATGGCGTGCTCGGCGGTCGCCACGATGCTGTTCGCCTGGCCGCTGCTGGGGGAGCGGCCGCAGCGCCGCCCGGTCCTCGGCGCTGTCCTGGGCCTGGCCGGCGTGGTGGCGCTGGTCGGCACGTCGGCGGTCGGCCTGGACGCGGTGGGCCTGGCGGCGTCGCTGCTGGCGATGCTGTCGTCCTCGCTCGGCTTCGTCCTCACCAAGCGATGGCGGCCCCCGGTGCCGCCGCTGACCTTCGCCGGCTGGCAGCTGACCTTCGGCGGGCTGGTGATCACCGCGGTCGCCCTCCCGGTCGAGGGCACGCCGCCCGCGATGGGCGTGCAGGAGCTGCTCGGCTTCGCCTACCTCGTGCTGGTGTCCACGGCGCTGGCCTACGTGGCCTGGTTCGCCGGGCTGCGCCGTCTCGACGCGACGAGCGTCGGCCTGGTCGGCCTGCTCAACCCGCTCGCCGGTGCGGTGCTCGGCCTGGTCGCCGGGGGTGAGAGCTTCACCCCGGTGCAGGCGGCCGGCGCGGCCGCGGTGCTGGCCGGCGTGCTGGTCGGTGTGCTGGCGGGCGGCAGTGGGCGCCGGGGCGGCGCGGAAGCCCGTAGACTGCGTGGGCGTGCCTGTCGAGTCGCTGTTTCCGCGCCTGGAGCCGCTGTTGCCCCGGGTCAGCAAGCCGATCCAGTACGTCGGTGGTGAGCTCAACGCGCAGGTCAAACCGTGGGACGACGTCGAGGTCCACTGGGCGCTGATGTACCCCGACGCCTACGAGGTGGGCCTGCCCAACCAGGGCGTGCAGATCCTCTACGAGGTCATCAACGAGCGCGCCGACGCCCTCGCCGAGCGCACCTACGCCATCTGGCCGGACCTCGCGGCCCTGATGCGCGAGCACGGCATCGCGCAGTTCACCGTCGACGCCCACCGGCCGGTCCGCGCGTTCGACCTGCTGGGCGTCAGCTTCTCCACCGAGCTCGGCTACACGAACCTGCTCGAAGCGCTCGACCTCGCCGGCATCCCTCTGCACGCCGCCGACCGCACCGACGAGCACCCGATCGTCGTGGCCGGCGGGCACGCCGCGTTCAACCCGGAGCCGATCGCCGCCTTCGTCGACGCCGCCGTCCTCGGCGACGGCGAGCAGGTCGTCGGCACCATCACCGACATCGTCCGCGACGCCAAGCGTGAAGGTCTCGACCGCGAGGCCACGCTGCTGCGCCTGGCTGCCATGACGCGCTCGGGTCGCGAGCTCCCCTCGGTCGGCGCCGTCTACGTCCCGCGCTTCTACGACGTCACGTACCTGCCGGACGGGCGCATCGCGGCCGTCGAGCCCAACCGCGACGGCGTCCCGGCCCGCGTCAGCAAGCACACCGTCATGGACCTCGACGCCTGGCCCTACCCGAAGACGCCGCTCGTCCCGCTGGCCGAGTCGGTGCACGAACGCATGTCGGTCGAGATCTTCCGCGGCTGCACCCGCGGCTGCCGCTTCTGCCAGGCGGGCATGATCACCCGTCCGGTGCGTGAGCGCTCGATCGAGGGCATCGGCTCGATGATCGACGCCGGCCTCAAGGCCACCGGCTTCGAGGAGGTCGGCCTGCTCTCGCTGTCGAGTGCCGACCACTCCGAGATCGGCCCGCTGGCCAAGCAGCTCGCCGACCGCTACGCCGACGACAAGGTCGGCCTGTCGCTGCCGTCCACCCGGGTCGACGCGTTCAACATCGACCTCGCCAACGAGTTCAGCCGCAACGGCCGGCGCTCCGGGCTGACGTTCGCCCCCGAGGGCGGCTCCGAGCGGCTGCGCCGCGTCATCAACAAGATGGTCAGCAAGGACGACCTGATCCGCACCGTCGCCACCGCCTACGGGCAGGGCTGGCGGCAGGTGAAGCTGTACTTCATGTGCGGCCTGCCCACCGAGACCGACGAGGACGTCCTGGAGATCGCCGAGATGGCCCACGACGTCATCCGCGCGGGGCGCGAGGCGGCCGGGCACAACGACATCCGCTGCACCGTGTCGATCGGCGGGTTCGTGCCCAAGCCGCACACGCCGTTCCAGTGGGCGGCGCAGACCGCACCCGAGGTCGTCGACGCGCGACTGGCCAAGCTGCGCTCAGCGATCAACGCCAAGAAGGTCGGCCGCAACGTCGGCATGCGCTACCACGACGGCGAGCCGTCGCTGGTCGAGGGGCTGCTGTCGCGCGGCGACCGCCGGGTCGGCGCGGTGATCGAGGCGGTGTGGCGCGCCGGCGGCCGGTTCGACGGCTGGTCCGAGCACTTCTCCTACCGGCGCTGGATGGACGCGGCCGAGCAGGTCTTCGGCGACGGGCCCCTCTCGGTGGCCTGGTACACCACGCGCGAGCGCGACGGCGAGGAGGTCCTGCCCTGGGACCATCTCGACTCCGGCCTGGACAAGCAGTGGCTCTGGGACGACTGGCAGGACGCGCTGGAGGAGTTCGAGCAGGACGACTGCCGCTGGACGCCGTGCTTCGACTGCGGCGTGTGCCCGAACCTGGGCACTGACATCCAGGTCGGGCCCACCGGCCGATCGTTGCTGCCGCTGGTGCCGGCCGGACGGCCCCTGCTGCCGCTGGTCTGACGCCCGGGCACCTCGGGCACGCCTTCCCCGGCGAGGTGGTTGATTTCCGTCCGCGAAACCAACCGCTTCCCCAGGGAAGACGCGAATCGAATTAATCGGAGGAATCCTGCTGAACCGGGCGGCGATGGGTGAGGATCAGGTGACCCTGCCCGGATCGCCGAGGGAGTTGCCTCAATGTCGTCCCGTCGCCCTGCAGCCCGTCCCGCCGTCGTCCTCGCGTCCGCCGTCGTGGCGGTGGTCGTCCTCGCGTACGGATTCGCCGGCCCCGCCGCGGCCTCGACCACCGTGCGGCACCCCGACCGTGACTGGCTCGGTTCCCAGGTGGCCAAGCACCTCGGCCCGGCCGACCGCCGTGTGGCCGCGCAGATCGCGATCTCCTCGAACGTCACTTACACGCCCGGCCTGGACGTCAGCAGCTGGCAGGGCAACGTCAACTGGTCGTCGGTGGCCGGTAAGGGGGCGAAGTTCGCCTACGTGAAGGCCACCGAGGGCACCTACTACACCAATCCGTACTTCAGTCAGCAGTACACCGGCGCCTACAAGGCCGGCATCGTGCACGGTGCTTACCACTTCGCCACTCCGGACACGTCCAGCGGCAAGTCCCAGGCCGACTACTTCGTCGCGCACGGCGGTGGGTGGAGCAAGGACGGCAAGACCTTCCCCGGCATGCTCGACCTGGAGTGGAACCCGTACGGCGCGGACTGCTACGGCAAGAGCAAGTCGGCGATGACCGCGTGGATCCTGGCGTTCAGCAACGAGTACCACGCCAAGACCACGCGCTGGCCGATGATCTACACCGCCACGAGCTGGTGGAAGGAGTGCGTGGGCACCACCGGCAACTTCTCCTCCACCAACCCGCTCGTCCTCGCCTGCTACTGCTCTTCGGTCGGCGCGCTGCCCTACGCCTGGTCGTACGCGACGATCTGGCAGTGGGCCGACTCGGGCACCTTCCCGGGCGACCAGGACCGGTTCACCGCTGCCTACTCGCGCGTCATCGCCATGGCCAACGGCTGACTCGGCCGACACCGTCTCCTCCTGCGTGTCTTTCTCCTCCTGCGTGTCTTTGCCTCCCGTGTCGTCGGAACTCGCGTCGAAGAATGACGACGCGGGAGGCAAAGACACGGACGGGGTCGGGGTGGACGTGCGGCTGGCAGACTGGGCGCTGTGGCCAGACGCGTTCCCGAAGGCCCGCCCCCACCGCCGGTGGTGCAGCGGGTGCGGCTGCGGTACGCCAAGCGCGGGCGACTCCGGTTCACCTCGCACCGCGACTTCGCGCGGGCGTTCGAGCGGGCGCTGCGGCGGGCGCAGGTGCCGATGGCGTACTCCGCCGGGTTCACGCCGCACCCGAAGATCAGCTACATCGGGGCGTCCCCGACGGGGGTGGCCAGCGAGGCCGAGTTCCTGGAGCTGGGCCTCGCCCGGGAGGTCGACCCCGAGCTGCTGCGTGCGGCGCTCGACGAGGTCCTGCCGGCCGGGCTGGACATCGTCGAGGCCGTCGTCGCCGGGCCCGGGTCGCTGGCCGAGCGGATGGTCGCCGCCCGCTGGACCATCCGGTTCCCGGGGGTCGGCGTCGAGGTCCTGCGCGGGGCGCTCGCCGCGTTCCTGGCCCGCGAGGAGGTCGGTGTGGAGCGGGTGACGAAGTCCGGCCGGCGCACCGTCGACGTGCGCGCGCCGATCGTCTCCGCCGTCGTCGAGGAGGTGGTGCCGGAGACGGTGGCCGGGGGCGTGTCCGACGGCGCCGACGGCGTGGCCGTGCCCGGCGCCGACCAGGCATGTGCGACACTCGAGGTGGTAGTCCGGCAGGTGACCCCTGCTGTACGACCCGACGACATCGTTGCTGCACTGCACGCCGTCGCCGGTCTCGCCCCGGTTGTGCCGCCTGTTGCGGCCCGCCTGGCGCAGGGACCGCTCGACGGAGATGCACAGGTCGGTGACCCACTGGCCGCCGACCGCGAGCACGCGTCGTCGTCGTAGTTCGACCGGTACGACCCCGGTCCGCGAATCACCGCGGTCCGATGCAGACTTCGCGTCCGCGCGCCGAACTCCCGTTCGCCGTGAGCGCCACAACCGCCCCTGTGCGGTCGCTGTCCGTTTCTGCGGACGCGCCCGGGGGCCGAACGGAGAGACCGAGCAGTGCTCGATTCCGACAACGTCCCCACCACTGAGCCCACCGACCCGGCTGCCGCGCCGACCGACGCGCCGACCAGCGCGTCCCCAGTGGCGGAGGCCGCGGCTCCGGTGAAGGCCCCGCGCAAGCGGGCGGCGAAGAAGGCGGCCCCGTCCGTTGACGCCGTCCCGGCGTCCGACGCCGCTGCCGATGCGGCCCCCGCGCCCGCCCGGGCCCCCCGTAAGCGGGCCGCGAAGAAGGCCGCCGCCGAGCCCGCGACCGCAACGGCCGGGAGCCCGGCCGACGCGCCGCCCACCACGACACCAGCAGCCGACGCGGCCGAGGCACCGACTCCGGACAGGGCCCCCCGCAAGCGCGCGGCGAAGAAGGCCACGCCGGCCGCCAGAGCCGCCACCAAGGCTGAAGTTCCGGTCGAGGGTGAGGTGCCGCTGGCCGCAACAGCCCAGCCGGAGACCGCCGACGTGGCTGACGCCCCGGCGCCGGCCAAGGCAGCGCGCAAGCGGACGCCGCGCAAGGCCGCCGCGAAGGCGGCTCCGCTCGCTGTTGGCGCCGCTGACGAGATCGGCGCCGACCCGGCCGAGAGCCCCGCCGACCCGGCTGAGAGCCCGGCCGGTGGCGCCCCCGCCGCCGAGTCGGCCCCTGGCGTGCTGTTCATGCCGCCTGCCGAGACCACGGCCGACCCGCCGCGCCGCCGCCGCGCCGCCAAGAAGGCCGGGCCGAAGGCCGCTGGCAGCACCGGCGAGGAGACGGACGGCGTCCCGGACAGGACTGCCGAGAGTGCGGCCGTCGACGACACCACGGCCGACGACACGCCCGTCGACGACACTCCGGCCGACGACCTCGCGGAGCCGGAGGCCGGCGACGTCGACCTGCGCGCCGTCGAGGGCGAGGAGGACGAGACCGCCGATCCCGAGGACGTCCGCGAGGCCGCCATCGAGCAGGCCAGTGGCGCCCGCCGCCGGCGCCGGCGCGGCCGCCGGGGTCGCGGCGGGAGCGGCGGCAGGGCCGACACCGAGCAGGACGAGTCCGACGGCGACGACCACGGCAGCACCGACGACAAGTCGGGCGAGGACACCGCCAACGACGCCGGCGAGGAGGCGGAGGAGAGCAGCAGCTCCAGCCGCCGTCGCCGTCGGCGCCGCCGTGCGGGCACGGCCGATGACGCCGAGGGCACCGACGACCCGCCGAACACCGTCGTCCATGTCCGGGACGGTAAGAAGGCCGACGGGAAGAAGGCCAAGGACGACGGCGACGACGGCGTGCGCGGCGTCAAGGGCTCGACCCGGCTGGAGGCCAAGCGCCAGCGGCGCCGCGACGGTCGGGAGACCAACCGCCGCCGCGCGCCGATCCTGACCGAGGCCGAGTTCCTCGCCCGGCGCGAGGCCGTCGACCGCGTCATGGCCGTGCGCGAGCACGGCGACCGCACCCAGATCGCCGTGCTCGAGGACGACATCCTCGTCGAGCACTACGTCACCCGGGCCAGCAGTACCTCCTACGTCGGCAACGTCTACGTCGGGCGCGTCCAGAACGTCCTGCCGTCCATGGAGGCCGCGTTCATCGACATCGGGAAGGGCCGCAACGGCGTGCTCTACGCCGGCGAGGTCAACTGGGACGCCGCCGGCCTCGAAGGCAAGTCCCGCGCGATCGAGCAGGCGCTCAAGTCCGGTGACTCCGTCCTCGTCCAGGTCACCAAGGACCCGATCGGCCACAAGGGCGCCCGGCTCACCAGCCAGATCTCGCTGCCTGGCCGCTTCCTCGTCCTCGTCCCCGGTGGCGGCATGACCGGCATCAGCCGCCGCCTGCCCGACACCGAGCGGCACCGCCTCAAGTCGATCCTGAAGAAGATCGTCCCGGACGACGCGGGCGTCATCGTCCGCACCGCCGCCGAAGGTGCGAGCGAGGAGGACCTCACCCACGACGTCGAGCGGCTGACCGCCCAGTGGGAGCAGATCCAGCAGCAGGCGGCCAAGGCGAAGTCCGCACCGGTGCTCGTGCACGGCGAGCCGGACATCGCGATCCGGGTCGTGCGTGACGTGTTCAACGAGGACTTCAAGAAGCTGGTCGTGCAGGGCGACGGCGTGTGGTCCACCGTCTCGGAGTACCTCAACGGCGTCGCGCCCGATCTCGCCGAGCGGCTGACCCGGCACACGGCCGACACCGACCTGTTCCACGACCTGCGCGTCGACG
>Ga0164242_10006075_pt1 | contig 13349 bp, 9 predicted proteins | sample OricomgcompostMG_FD_108783 | JGI IMG/M metagenome (GOLD analysis project Ga0164242, IMG submission 108783) | Miracle-Growth compost microbial communities from Emeryville, California, USA - Original compost - Miracle growth compost (MG) ...
AAAGGAGAACGCCGTACAGGCCGGGCCCACGCAGGCTGGCGCAACGCGAGCGGGCGCAGCCCAGGCAACCCGTGCGCCCGAGCCCGCGAGCGGCGTCGGGCAGCGCAGCGGCGCCTGAGCCGCTCGACACAGATCCCACTCACGCACGCCCTGCGGCGGACACCCGTCCTGCACCGCGTCATCACCCGAGGCGAGACCGCCTGTAAGCACCGAAGGAACACCGCATGAAGAAGCTCCTGTTGGCACCGGCCGTCCTCGCCGTCGTCGCCGCCCTGGCCCTGACCGGCTGCACCGACAACACCAAGACCGCGTCTGCCTCCGGCGGGCTCACGGTGAAGGAATCGGACACCGAGTGCTCGGTCTCGGCCAACGAGGCCCCCTCCGGCCCGGTGACGTTCACCATCACCAACTCCGGCTCCAAGGTCAACGAGTTCGAGGTCCTTGCGGCCGACGGTCTGCGGATCGTGGGCGAGCTGGAGAACATCGGCCCCGGCGTGACGCGTGACGTGACCGTGCAGCTGGCGCCGGGTGACTACCAGACCGCGTGCGTGCCGGGCATGATCGGCGCCGGCCAGCGCGCGGCGTTCAAGGTCACCGACTCCGGGACGGAGCCGAGCGTGAGCGCGGACCGCAAGCAGCTGCAGAAGACAGCGGTGAGCCAGTACATCGGCTACATCAAGGACCAGACCGCCCAGCTGGTCACCGGCACGGACGACTTCGTGAAGGCCTTCGAGTCCGGCGACGAGGCCAAGGCCAAGGAGCTCTACCCCACCGTCCGCGCGCACTACGAGCGCATCGAGCCGGTCGCGGAGTCCTTCGGTGACCTGGACCCGGCCCTGGACTTCCGCGAGGCGGACCTGGAGAAGGGGCAGGCGTTCACCGGCTGGCACCGCGCCGAGAAGGACCTCTGGGCGCCCAAGGGCTACACAAAGATGACGGACGCAGAGCGCAAGAAGATCGGCGACAAGATGGTCTCCGACACGAAGAAGCTCTACGACGAGGTCTTCGCCAAGGACTACAAGGTGACCATCGCGGACATCGGCAACGGCTCCGTCGGCCTCATGGACGAGGTCTCCACCGGCAAGGTCACGGGCGAGGAGGAGCTCTTCTCCCACACCGACCTCTACGACTTCAAGGCCAATGTGGAGGGCGCGCAGGTCGCCTTCGAGACGCTGCAGCCGCTGCTGGAGAACTCCGGCGACAAGGAGCTGGTGGATGAGCTGAACACCCGCTTCGAGAAGGTGAACTCGCTGCTGGCCAAGTACAAGGACGGCGACGGGTACAAGCTCTACGACGAGCTGTCCAAGGACCAGGTCAAGGAGCTCTCCGACGCGGTGAACGCGCTGGCGAACCCGCTGCAGGACCTGACCAAGACCGCGGTCAAGGCGAAGTAGTTCGCGCGGTTCCGCCCCGTTGCCCACCGGCGACGGGGCGGTGGCGTGCTCCCGGCAAGGAGGTCGAGGATGAGCGAGGGCCCTGAGATGCCCGACGGCGTTGAGTCGGGTGACGCGCAGGCGGCGCCTCACGCTGCGGCGGCTGGGACGTCGTCGACGGAGGCGTCGTCGAAGGTGGCGTCGTCGAGCGCGGACGCGTCCGGGACGCCGTCGTCGCCCGCGGCGCCCGATGCATCCTCGACGGCCGAGGCGGGCGGCTCGGGCCGGGGGACCTCCCGGCGCGGGCTGCTGGGTGCCCTCGGCGCCGGGGGAGCAGGGCTCGTGGTGGGTGCTGCGGCAGGGGCGCTGTGGCCACGCGGCGAGGCAGCCGCACAGGCCACGCCGCAGGCGAGCGACACCGTCTCCATGTTCGGGGAGCACCAGGCGGGCATCGCCACGCCGGTGCAGGACCGCATGCACACGGCGGCGTTCGACCTGACCACCACCAAGGCCTCCGACGTCGTGGCGCTGCTGAAGGAGTGGTCCTCCGCGATCGGCTACATGACGCAGGGGCTGCCCGTGGGTGGCGGCTCCGGGGCCGGGGGAGAGTTGCTCGCCGCTCCGGAGGACACGGGGGAGGCCGTGGGGCTCTCCGCTGCGAACCTGACCGTGACGGTGGGCTTCGGCCGCGGGATGTTCGTGGACTCGGCCGGCAAGGACCGGTTGGGGCTGAAGGACAAGCTGCCGGCCGGGCTGATCGAGCTGCCGCACTTCGCGGGGGACATGCTGGAGAAGGCCCGCTCCGGTGGCGACCTGGTGGTGCAGGCGTGCGCGGATGATCCGCAGGTGGCCGTGCACGCGGTGCGCAATCTGGCCCGGATCGCGTTCGGGACCGCGAGCGTGCGCTGGAGCCAGATCGGCTTCGGCCGCACGGCCTCCACGTCGAGGCAGCAGGCCACGCCGCGCAACCTGTTCGGCTTCAAGGACGGCACGAGCAACCTGAAGGTGGAGGACCCGCAGCTGCTCTCCGAGCACGTGTGGGCCTCGGGGCTGAGCGGGGGAGAGGCCTGGCTCAACGGCGGCACGTTCATGGTGGCCAGGCGCATCCGCATGTACATCGAGGTGTGGGACCGGCAGAACCTGGCCGAGCAGGAGACCGTGGTGGGGCGCAGCAAGTCCGTGGGCGCCCCGCTCTCCGGCGGGGACGAGTTCACGGCACCGGACTTCACCAAGAAGGGGGAGGACGGCCTGGCGATCGCGAGGGACTCCCACGTGGCGCTGGCGCACCCGAGCGTGAACAAGGGCGTGCAGCTGCTGCGGCGCGGCTACAGCTACACCGACGGCTCGGACGGGCTGGGGCGGTTGGACGCAGGCCTGTTCTTCATCGCCTTCGTCAAGGACCCGCGCACCCACTACGTGCCGATGCAGACGCGCATCTCGGCGCAGGACCAGATGCAGGAGTACCTGCGCCACACCGGATCGGGCCTCTACGCGGTCCCGCCCGGCATCAACGGGGCGGGTGGCTACCTGGGGCAGGCGCTCTTCGAGGGGTGACCTTGCCTGCGCGGCCTCACCACACGGCGTCGGGCACCCGTCCGCTGCGCACCCGTCCGGGGATGACAACGGGCCCTCGCTGATCAAGATCAGCGAGGGCCCGTTGCCGTTATCACTCGTGCCTTCAGGAGGCACTCACCAGTGTATTGCCTGACACTGTGAGAAAGCTATGTGACGGCCAAGTCGGCCTCAGCGCATGTTCACGAACTGCAGGTCAGCGTCCTCGAAGCCCTTGAGCAGCGCGATGGTGGACTGCAGGTCGTCGCGGGACTTGGAGGAGACGCGCAGCTCGTCACCCTGGATGGTGGCCTTGACGGACTTGGGGCCCTCGTCGCGGATCAGCTTGGTGATCTTCTTGGCGACGTCCTGGGCGATGCCCTCCTTGATGTTCGCCTCGATCCGGTACTCCTTGCCGGAGGCGAAGGGCTCGCCGGCGTCCAGGGACTTCAGGGAGATGCCGCGCTTGACCAGCTTGGACTGGAACACGTCCAGGACGGCCTTGGCGCGCTCCTCGGAGTTGGCCTTGATCAGGATGCTCTCGCCGGAGAAGTCGACGGACGCGCCCACACCCTTGAAGTCGTAGCGCTGGGCAATCTCCTTCTGCGCCTGGTTGAGGGCGTTGGAGACCTCCTGCTTGTCCACCTTGCTGACCACGTCGAATGTCGAATCGCTCGCCACGACGGCTCCTTCCGTGTGCTGACCGGCCCCGGTGTGTCCCGGGGATCGTTTGTCACCAGCGTAGCGAAGACCACGCTCCCGTCGATTTCGTGTGCGGCCGATCCAGCCTGTAGACTCGTCTGGCGTCTGCAGGGCTCAGGCCCGGCGGAACACCTGCGGCAGATTACCCGAGCGGCCAAAGGGGGCTGACTGTAAATCAGCTGGCATTGCCTACGGGGGTTCGAATCCCTCATCTGCCACCGCAGCGAAGGGCCCGGAACCGACAAGGTTCCGGGCCCTTCGGCGTTCCCCGCCCCGTGATTTCTCAGCTGCCACGCCATTGGCGCGGCAACTGAGAAATCACGGTGAGTCAGCGGTTCAGCTCGATGATCTCGTGCTGGTAGGGGGCGATCACGTCGCCGGAGATCCGCAGGTCGAGCAGCAGGAACTCGCGCTCGGCGGGGTCGGTCGCCACCCACTCGCTCAGCACGTCCAGGTCCGCGAGCCGGCGCACCACCACGCCTCGCCCACCCGCCGCGTCCGCGAGTGCCGCGAAGGAGACGTCCGGGATGAGCATGGGGGAGCGCTCCAGGCCCAGCACGCCGTAGAGGTTCACCTCGGCGCCGTACGCCGCGTCGTTCCACACCACGGCCAGGCCGCGCCCGCCGCACGCGCGCACCGCCGACTCCAGGTCCGCGCTGGACATGAGCCCGCCGCCGTCTCCGGTGGTCAGGACCACGGTGGACTCCGGCCGCGCCGCAGCGGCGCCCGGCATGGACGGGAAGCCCGTGCCGATGGTCTGGTACGCCGTGCCGACCATGAGCATCCGCTCCGGCTCCGCCACGGGCCAGTACATGTTCGCCCAGCCCAGGAAGTGCCCGCCGTCGGAGACCACCACGCGGTCCTGCGGCAGCAGCTGCGCCAGCCGGGCCGCCGCAGCCCGCGGGTCCAGCAGACCGTCCGGCGCCAGCTCCTCGCCCTGCTCCTGCTCCTGCGCCGCCTCGATGTCCACGCTCTCGCGCCAGGGGTGCGTGCCGCTCGGCCCTGCGGTGCCCGACGCCGCGTGCTCGACGGCCGCGCCCGCCTCGCCTGCCGCGTCGCTTGCCACCGCGCCGGCCGTCTCGCCCGTCGCTGCGCGCGCGGCCCGCACCCGCTCCACGAGCGCCTCGGCCACGAGCCGTGCGTCGCCGCGCAGGTAGGTGCCCACCTGGGCGTGCGTGGCGGTCGGCGCCACGTCCACCTGGATGATCCGCGTCCCGGGCGTGAAGAGCTGCCCGAAGCGCATCGTGAACTGGTTCAGGGACGCCCCGAACACCACGGCGACATCGGCCTGCCTGATCAGCTCCGTGGCGCCCGGCGCCCCGAAGCCGCCCGTCACGCCCAGGTCGTAGCGGGTATCGGGGAAGAGCCCCCGGCCCAGGGCGGTCGAGGCCGTCAGCGCTCCGGTCAGGTCGGCCAGCTCGCCCAGGGCCGGCGCAGCGCCGGCCAGGTGCGCGCCGCGGCCGGCCAGCAGGAACGGACGCTCCGCCCCGGCCAGGACCCCCGCCACCTCCTCGATGCCGGCCAGCGTGAACGCGCCGGCCGGGGCCACGGGCGCCGGGGTGATCGGCGCGGCCGCGGCGGGGACCTCGCCCGCCTCGGCCCGCACGACGTCGTACGGGATGGCTAGCACCACGGGCAGCGCGTAGGTCAGGGCGTGCTCCACGGCGATCGCCACGGTGGCCGCCGCATCCGTGCGACCCACCGTGTAGGTGCGGGCGCCCACGGCCGCAGCCATGGCGATCTGGTCCACGTCCCACGGGCGCGGGCCGGAGGTGGGCTCGTCGCCCACCACCAACACCAGCGGCGTGTGGGCCTGCACGGCCTCGGCCAGCGCGGTGAGGGTGTTGGTGAAGCCGGCGCCGTACGTGGTGGTCGCCGCGGCGAGACCGCCGCCGGCGCGGAAGTGGGCGTCGGCGGCCATGACCGCGCCCGCCTCGTGCCGCATGGCCGTGTAGCTGGCGTCGGTCTGGCGCAGTAGTGCGTCGAGGAAGTACGCGTTGCCGTTGCCCATCACCCCGAAGACGTGACGGACGTGGGTGGACAGGGTCAGGGCGACATGGGCTGAGACGGTGGACATGGTGGTCTCCTTCGCGGGACACGGATCAAGAGGGCCGTATATGTCTCGCGGAAGGGGAGCAGCGCTGACCCCTGCAGCTTCGTGCCCCTTTTTCGGGCACTGGCACGGCGCACGCGCGAGTCGAGGGGCCGCCGAGGCGGCCGGCCCACGTGTCGCAGGTGCGCGCGACGTCGCGGCGCAAGGCGCGCACGCGGCGTCGGGCACCACAGCGTGCCGGACGCACCGAAGTCTAGGTCACAGCGCGGGTCCGTGTGAGCTGGGCGGCACCGGGGCGCCGGGAGCCGTTAGGGTGGTGCCATGGCGACACAACGCGTGACGGAGGCCACGTTCGGTGCGGTGATCGAGGACAATCCGATCGTCTTCGTGGATTTCTGGGCCCCCTGGTTCGGGCCCAGCCAGGAGTTCGAGCACGTCTACGAGGAGGTGGCTGCCCAGAACCCCGACCTCGTGTTCGCTCGCGTGAACACGCAGGACCAGCAGCACCTCGCCGCGGCCGCGAACGTCACCTCCATCCCCACCCTCATGGCCTACCGGGACCGCGTCCTGGTCTACTCCGAGCCGGGCCCCATGACCGCGGAGCAGCTCTCCGACCTGGTCGCGGCCGTGCGTGCCATCGACATGAACGAGGTCGCCGCGGCGGAGGACGCAGAGGAGTCCGCGCAGGAGGGGTGATCCCGGTGCTAGGTTTCTGCCGTACTCGTTTGTGACCCGGATCACTGAGCAGCACGGAGGCGGCATGAGCCAGGCAGTACCCACCACCCAGGACGCGTACACGCGCGGACGCGAGGAGCTTCCCCTGCTGGAGCAGACGCTCGGGGACAACCTGCGCGCCGTGAGCAGCGAGCACCCGGACGCCCTGGCGCTCGCCGACGACCCGACCGGGCGCGAGTGGACGTACGCGCAGTTGCAGGCGGACGTGGACCGCGCCGCCCGGGCGCTCATGGCCGCCGGCTACGAGCGCGGGGACCGGCTGGGACTGTGGGCGGCGAACGTACCGCAGTGGACCGTGCTGCAGTATGCCTGCGCCACCGCAGGCGTCATCCTGGTGAACCTGAACCCGGCCTACCGCACCCACGAGCTCGGGTTCGTGGTGGGCCAGTGCACCTTGAAGGGCCTGGTCGTGGCGGCGCCCGACGCCCGCACGGACGCCCCCGCCATTGCCCGCGAGGTCGCCGCAGGCGCCCCGGCCCTGGCGGACCTGATCCTGCTGCCCGCCGAGCCGGACGCAGCGGCGCTCGAGTCGCCGGATCGCTACGCGCACGCGACGGGGGCCTCCTCCGGCTCCGCCAGGGAGCTCACGTGGGACGAGCTGCTCGCCCTGGGCGACGGCGTCGACGCCTCGGCCCTGGCCGAGCGTGCGGCCGGCCTGGACGTGCACGACCCGGCCAACCTGCAGTACACCTCGGGGACCACCGGCTTCCCCAAGGGCGTCACGCTCACGCACCACAACCTGCTCAACAACGGCTTCCACATCGCCGAGCTGCTCGGCTACTCGGAAGCGGACGCCGTGGTGCTGCCCGTGCCGTACTTCCACTGCTTCGGGATGGTCATCGGCAACATCGCCGCCCTCTCCCACGGGGCGGGCACCGTCATCCCCTCACGCAGCTTCGAGCCGGCCGCGGCGCTGGCCTCCGTGCAGCGCCACCGCGCCACGAGCCTGTACGGCGTGCCCACCATGTTCATCGCCGAGCTGGCCCTGGCCGACTTCGGGGACTACGACCTCTCGAGCCTGCGCACCGGCGTCATGGCCGGCTCGCCCTGCCCGGTGGAGGTCATGACCCGCGTGATCGAGCGCATGAACATGTCCGAGGTGGCCATCTGCTACGGCATGACCGAGACCAGCCCGGTCTCCACCATGACCAGGCGGGACGACACGGTCACCGCGCGCACCCGCACCGTGGGCCGCACCATGCCTGCGCTGGAGTCCAAGATCGTGGACCCCGCCACCGGTGAGCTGCTCACGCGCGGGCACAGCGGCGAACTGTGCACCCGTGGCTACGCTGTCATGGCCGGGTACTGGGAGGAGCCGGAGAAGACGGCAGAAGCGATCGACGAGGACGGCTGGATGCACACCGGCGACCTGGCCTCCATGGACGAGGACGGCTACATCGCGATCGAGGGGCGCATCAAGGACCTGATCATCCGCGGTGGCGAGAACATCTCCCCGCGCGAGGTGGAGGAGTTCCTCTACACGCACCCGCTGATCCAGGACGTGCAGGTCATCGGCGTCCCGGACGAGCGCTACGGCGAGGAGATCATGGCCTGCGTCATCCTCACCGCGGGAGCCGAGGAGCTGAGCATCGACGACCTGCGCGCCTTCGCAGCCGGGAAGATCGCGCACTACAAGGTGCCGCGCTACCTGCGCGTGCTCACCGAGTTCCCCATGACGGTCTCCGGCAAGGTCCGCAAGGTGCAGATGCGCGAGGAAGCGGCCGCCGAGCTCGGGGTCGGCTGAGCCGGCCGTCCGGCGCCGAACGCGCTCAGTGCCCGCGGTGGTCCTGCGGGGCCAGCCGCGGGCCGAAGGAGGGGTTCTTCGCGCCGGAGGCCCCGATGAGCCGGACCACCCGCTGGCGCTGCCCGGCGAACGGGGCCAGCAGCGCCTCCATGCCTGCATCGTCCACGCGGCGTCCGCTCAGGGCCTGCCCCACGTGGTGGGCCACGTGGAAGTCACCGAAGGAGACGTGGTCCGGGGCACCGTGCGTGCGCTGCAGCGTCTCCGCCACGCTCCACACGCCCACCCCACGCAGGGACGAGAGGGCAACGTCCAGGCCGGGCAGTCCCTCCGGGCCCGCGGGCCGCTCGGCTTCGAGGCGGGCCCACGCGCTCTCGCGTTCGGCCACGGCCACGATCGTGTTGCGGCGGGCCGGGTCCACGCGGGCCGCGTGCCACTGCCACGAGGGGATCCGTCTCCAGGCCGCGCCCTTGGGCGGGAGGAATAAGGGAATCGCCCGGCCGTCGGCGCGCGGCACGGCCGGGCCGGGTGCCTGCTCACCGTGCTGCCGCAACAGGCGGGCCCAGGCCGAGTGCGCCTCCAGCCCCGTGACCCGCTGCTCCAGCACCACGGCCACGAGCGTGTCCATGAGGCCGCCGCCGCTGGGCAGCCGCAGCCCGGGGCGCAGCCGCCGCGTGGCGCGCAGGAACTCGGGCAGGCGTTCGGTGAAGTCGGGGGAGTCGAAGGCCGTCCAGTCATCCAGTGTCCCCAGCCAGGCCGGGACCGCGGCTGCAGCGGTGGCCGCGCCGGGCCCCCACGCCTGGATCTCGACGTGGTCGCCGTGGGCGGGATCGAGCAGCACACCGCGCGTGGTCCCGCCGAGCCGGCGGTCCACATGCTCCGGCTGCGCCGTCGCGGCGCGCTCGTTCCCGCGCACCCAGCGCAGCCGCACCGTCGAGGCTCCAGCAGCGCTGCCGGCACCCGCGCGCACGGCCCGCCACACGCCGTCGGGCACAAAGATCAGGGACGGGTCCTGCGGACCGTGCTGCAGCGGTGCCAGCGTGGCGCGCGGATCGAGCGGCCACGGCGGGGTCCACCGATGGGTCACGTCCGCCTGCAGCACGCCCCTATCCTCGCACCGCACCCCGACGCCCCGCCGCGCTCGGCGCCCCCGCCACCACCCACACCGGCACCCCGCGGCGCAAGGCGTGACGAGATGTGTCCTCCGCCCGGCCGTCACAGAGCGCGGATCGGTAGATTGTGACGCATGCGTTACGCCGACACCGTGCTCGATCTCATCGGGAACACCCCTCTCGTCCGCCTGAACTCGGTGACGGACGGTGTGGCCTGCACGGTCCTGGCGAAGCTGGAGTTCCTCAACCCGGGCGGGTCCATCAAGGACCGGATCGCGCTGCGGATGATCGAGCGCGCCGAGGCCGAGGGGCAGCTGGAACCGGGTGGCACCATCGTGGAGCCCACCAGCGGCAACACCGGCGTGGGCCTGGCCCTGGTCGGCGCGCTGCGCGGCTACCGCACCGTGTTCGTCACGCCGGACAAGGTGGGGGAGGAGAAGCGCGCCGTGCTGCGCGCGTACGGCGCGGACGTGGTGGTCACGCCCTCCAACGTCGCCCCCGATTCCCCCGAGTCCTACTACGGCGTCTCCGATGCGATCGTGGCGAGCACGCCCGGCGCGTACAAGCCGGACCAGTTCTCCAATCCGGGCGCGCCGGAGTCCCACGAGGCCAGCACCGGCCCGGAGATCTGGGAGGCCACCGACGGGCAGGTGACCCACGTGGTCATCAGCGCCGGCACGGGCGGCACCATCACCGGCACCGGCCGCTACCTGCACACCGTCTCCGCCGACCGCGCCTCCGGCCCCGTCCAGGTGATCGGCGCCGACCCGGACGGCTCCGTGTACTCCGGCGGCACCGGGCGCCCCTACTTCGTGGAGGGCGTGGGCGAGGACATGTGGCCGGGCAACTACGACCCGTCCGTCCCGGATCGCGTGGAGCCCGTCACCGACGCCGAGGCCTTCGCCATGACCCGCCGCCTGGCGCGCGAAGAGGGCCTGCTGGTGGGCGGCTCCTCCGGCATGGCCGTGGTCGCCGCCCTGCGCGTGGCCCGCGAGCTGCCCGAGGACGCGGTCATGGTGGTGCTCCTGCCGGATTCCGGCCGCGGCTACCTCGCCAAGATCTTCGACGACGGTTGGATGGCCTCGCACGGCTTCGCCACGGACGTCCCGGAGGTCCCGGGTGTCTCCCCGGTGCCCGACGCCGCGGCGTCGCCCGACGCCGTCGCCTCGCCTGCCGCCGGTGTCCCGGCCGCCGCTGGTGTCCCGGCCGCCGTCGGTGTCCCTGCCGCAGCCCCGGGCACGGTCGCCGCGGCCCTGCAGGGCAGCCCGTGCGCCCAGCGCACCGGTCTCGCGGCGACGACGAGCATCGCCGAGGCCCTCCAGACGCTGCAGTCCCAGGGCGTGCCGGCGCTGCCGGTGCACGCCGGCACCGTCCCCGCCCGCGAGGGCGAACTGCGCGGCTCCGTCTCCACCGCCGGGCTGCAGGCCGCGCTGGACGCCGGGGCCGACGCCACAAGCCACATCGACACCGTGCTGCAGGACCCGCTGCCGACCGTGGGTGTGGGCCAGAGCCTGACCGAGCTCATCGCGGCGTGTGCGGGATCCGCGGGCGCCACCGGGAGCACCGCAGCGGGCAGCCCCGCTGGCAACGGCCCCGCCGCGGGCGTCGTGGCCGTGCTGAGCGGCGGCGACCTGGCCGGCGTCGTGGCGCTCTCCGATCTCACGCTCGCCTGAGCGCGGGCCCCACCTTCAGACCTCACGCCTCACCGACAGACTTCAGGAAGGACCGATCATGACCGAGCAGGACCAGCCCACCACCGACGGCTTCGCCACGCGCGCCATCCACGCCGGCTCCCACTACGAGGAGCTCACGGGCGCGGTCATCCCGCCGCTGTACCTCTCCACCACGTACCACCCGCACCGGATCGGGGAGCTGCGCGGCGGCTACGACTACTCGCGCGGCACCAACCCCACCCGCGATGCGCTGCAGGAGCAGCTCGCTGCGCTGGAGGGGGCCCGCTACGGCATCTCCTTCGCCTCCGGCCTGGGCGCCGAGGACGCGATCCTGCGTTCGCTGCTGGCCCCGGGGGACCACGTGGTGATGGGCAACGACGTCTACGGCGGCACCTTCCGGCTGATCAACAAGATCCACGGTGCGGCCGGGATCGGCCACACGCCCGTTGACCTCACCGACGTGGACGCCGTGCGCGCCGCGCTGGAGCAGACGCAGGCCAAGCTGCTGTGGATCGAGACGCCGTCCAACCCGATGATGCGCATCGCGGACATCGAGGCGCTCGTGGCCCTGGCCCGCGAGGCCGGTGCCCTCACGGTGGTGGACAACACCTTCGCCAGCCCGTACCTGCAGCAGCCGCTGGCCCTCGGCGCGGACATCGTGGTGCACTCCACCACCAAGTACCTGGGCGGCCACTCCGACGTGGTGGGCGGCGCCGTCATCACGGACAACGAGGAGCTCGCGGACAAGATCCGCTTCATCCAGTTCGCGGCGGGCAACCAGTCCTCGCCGTTCGATGCGTACCTGACCACGCGCGGCGCCAAGACCCTGGCGGTGCGCATGGACCGCCACTGCGACAACGCGGAGGCGGTCGCGGCCTGGCTGCTCACCCGCCCCGAGGTCTCCCACGTGCTCTACCCGGGGCTCGAGGACCACCCGGGCCACGAGATCGCGGCCAAGCAGATGCGCCGCTTCGGAGGCATGGTCTCGGTGCGCCTGAAGGGCGGCGAGGCCGCGGCCCGCACCGTCGCCGAGGCGACCCGCGTCTTCACGCTGGCCGAGTCCCTGGGCGGCATCGAGTCCCTCATGAACTACCCCTCGGAGATGACGCACGCCTCCGTGAAGGGCACCGAGCTTGCCGTGCCGGAGGACCTGCTGCGCCTCTCCGTCGGCATCGAGGACGTCGACGACCTCATCGGCGACCTGGAGCAGGCCTTCTCCCGGCTCTGATGCTCGACGCCGCGGGGTCGGGCTGAGTGACTGCCTCCCCGCGCGCTGCGCACACCCCGTCGAGGCCCGGACGCCCTGTGCGTCCGGGCCTCGCGCACTAGTGCTCGACGCCGCGCGCCCCGGCCCCGCGCTCAGGCGCCGGTGCGCGCGGCGACCGTGAACGCGCCGTCGGGCCCCGTGGACCCCACGCGCTCGCCGCCGATCCACACGTCGGTGGCGCGCGAGGCGGCGTCCAGCGGGTCCCCGCTCCACAGCACCACGTCGGCGTCCTTGCCCACGCGCAGGGAGCCGAGCCGCTCGCCGAGGCCGAGCACCTTGGCAGGGTTGATGGTCACGGCCCGCAGCGCTGCGTCCCGGTCCAGGCCCTCCTTCACGGCGAGGGAGGCCTGCAGCGCCAGGAACGCGATGGGCACCACGGGGTGGTCCGTGATGATGCTGATCTCGACCCCGGCCGCGGCGAGCTTGCCAGGGTTCGCCACGGAGCGGGCGCGCAGCTCCGGCTTGGAGCGCGAGGTCATGAGCGGCCCGATCAGCACGGGCACGCCGCGCTCGGCCAGGACGTCGGCGAGGACGTGCGCCTCGGTGCCGTGGTCGATCACCAGGCGGTAGCCGAACTCGTCCGCGAGCCGCAGCGCGGTGGCCACGTCGTCCGCACGGTGGCAATGCTGGCGCCACGGGATCTCCCCGCGCAGCACGGCGGCGAGCGGCTCCATGGCCAGGTCGCGGCCGGCGTCCTCCTCATCCATCCACGCCTGCGCGCGCGTGAGCGCCTCGCGGATGAGGTAGGCCGTGCCCATGCGGGTGCGGGGGTGCTTGGGCTTGTTCGGATCCGAGCGCTTGGGGTTCTCGCCCAGGGCGGACTTCACGCCGGACGGGGAGCGCAGCAGCATCTCCTCCACGTAGCGCCCGTGCGTGTGCAGCGCGGCCGCCTGCCCGCCGATCGGGTTCGCGGAGCCGGGGTTCACGTTGACCGTGGTGACGCCGCCGGCCAGCGCGTCGTCGAATCCCTGGTCGAAGGGATTGATGGCATCCAGCGCGCGGATCCCCGGCGTCACGGAGTCCGTGCGCTCGTTGGTGTCGTCGCCCTCCACGCCCTCGCCCTCCTCGTGCAGGCCCACGTGCACGTGCGCGTCCACGAGCCCGGGCAGCAGCCACGCGCCGGCGGCGTCCACGACCTCTGC
>Ga0164242_10006076_pt1 | contig 13348 bp, 13 predicted proteins | sample OricomgcompostMG_FD_108783 | JGI IMG/M metagenome (GOLD analysis project Ga0164242, IMG submission 108783) | Miracle-Growth compost microbial communities from Emeryville, California, USA - Original compost - Miracle growth compost (MG) ...
CTCCCTTATTTCTTGCCGTTAGACTTCGAAGTTTTCGTTCTTACTATCCTAGCACAATCTTACAACGTTTCTCAAGTCCGAAATGAGACGTTTTTTGCGGCAACGAGGAAAAAAGAGCAACCCGAGATGACAGATTCATTCCGGCTCTCGGCGTGATGAGAAAAACCGTAGGTGTGTCTCATAGGCGCTAGTGCCAGTTCAGAATAATCTGATTGATTTTCGCAATCGTCTCTTCATGAGTCGGAATCGTATTATCCTCATAGTAGTGGTCAATGCCCATGAAGTTTTCTTTCACATCGAGAATGTGCAGCTCATCTGCTATCATATGGAGCTTGTCGACCGCTGGCACTGTAGCAATAGGTGTGGCGATCACTACCTTCTCAACACGAATCGGTTTCAAGAAATCCATCGCTACATCGATCGCCGAACCTGTATCAACACCGTCCGCCACCAGGATGATGGTATGATCGCGCAACATATCATTTGAAATGATGCCGCCATCACCGAGCAAGCGGTTGATCTTCTGGAACTTTTCACGTTTCTGCTCATCCAGATAGCCATGAAACTCCGACGCGTAGCCTTCCACTTCGCCCGTTGAAAAATCGCTGTTGTAAGTAAAATCACCATTCTGAGATACGCCGCCAAAACTCACACTTTCGCCTGGCACCTCGATATCTTCAATCAAAAGCATCGTCAAAACACAGTGCAGCTGCTGGGCAATTCGTTCTCCCACCAACACGGCCCCGTCACTAAGCGCCACTACTGCGCAGTTGTCGTAACGATATTTCTCGAAAAGCTGCTCAGCAAGCATCTGCCCTGCCTGTGTCCTATTTTCAAAATACATACCAATATTGTATCAGGAGGGCCCTGCCCTCCGCACATTTTTCGAAGTAAATTCGAAAAATGCACCCGTCCGCCAAAGCTCAAGCAAAGCTTTCATACACTGTGTAATCATTATTTCGCTATACTGTCTATATGTACTACTACGAGGTGGCACCAAATCAAATTGTTCGCATGGGGTCGGATACATTTACCTATGCCTCAGAAAAGCAGCTTGACATAGGAACCATCGTTCAGGTTGAAATCGGCAAAAAGTCTCTGATAGGTATCGTGGTCAAAGATGTTACCCGTCCGGATTACGAGACAAAGCTCATCTCGCATATCATCGACGAGACCCCATTACCTGTACACCTCGTTCAGATCTCTCTATGGATGAGCAGCTACTACGCGACGCCACTCGCTACGGTTTTGCAAACAATCTTGCCCCGTGGCGTCTCAAAAAATCGTCGTCTTGCGACAAAATCTACTCCTTTTCATCAGCGAAATCGAACAAATTTTTTATTCACCCGTGATCAGAAAAATGCCATCAATACACTCAATACACTTTCCCACGGCAGCACTATTCTCCATGGCGTTACCGGCTCAGGAAAAACCACCGTCTACATAGAGCTTGCCAAACAAACTATCGAGAGTGGTAAATCCGTCATCATACTCGTGCCGGAAATCGCCCTCACTTCGCAGTTGGTCGCTGAATTCTCGCATCATTTCAATGATATAGTCCTCACCCACTCCCGCCAGACCGAGGCCGAACGCCATAAGGCATGGCTCGAGGTACTCCACAGCAAAACACCGCGCATTGTCATCGGACCACGCTCGGCGCTCTTTATGCCGCTCGCGTCCCCAGGCCTCATCATCATCGACGAGTGTCATGAACCCAGCTTCCAACAAGAGCAATCACCACGATACTCAGCCTTGCGGGTCGCCAGTAAACTTGCCGAGATCACGCCGCTCAAGAGCATTTTCGGCAGCGCTACCCCACTGGTGAGCGATTATTACTTAGCGAAATCGCTTGATCGGCCGATCATAGAGATGAATACTCCGGCCCGAAAAGATACTACCGCCCCAAACATACAGTTAATCGACATGACAAAGCGTACGAACTTCAAGAAACACCGCTTCTTCTCTGATGTACTACTCGCAGACATTACAAAAAACCTCGAAACTCACAAGCAAACACTTCTCTTTCACAATCGTCGCGGGAGCGCTAGCTCGACACTCTGTGAATACTGTGGCTGGCAGGCCGGCTGCCCGCGTTGCTATGTCCCGCTCAACCTCCACGCTGACAACCATGAACTCCGCTGCCATGTCTGCGGCTACAAAGATACCGTCCCAACCAGTTGCCCTGTCTGTCATCACACAGACATTATTCACAAGGGTATCGGCACAAAACTCATTGAATCAGAGATCAAAAAGCTCTTCCCCGACGCCCATGTAGGGCGATACGACGGCGACACCGCAAAGACCGACACGCTCGACGTAAACTATAACAATGTCTACGAAGGAAACGTCGACATCATCATCGGTACCCAAGTGATCGCAAAAGGACTTGATTTGCCGCATCTGCGCACAGTCGGTGTCATTCAAGCCGACGCCGGTCTAGCTCTGCCCGACTACAGCTCCTCAGAACGAACATTTCAATTACTCAGCCAAGTCATCGGCCGAGTCGGCCGGTCCCATCACGACACAACAGTAATTGTTCAGAGCTACCAACCCTCAAATCCCGCCGTACTCGATGGAGTCAGCCGCAACTATGCAGAGTTTTACAATAGATCACTAAAGCTTAGGCGACATGGTAACTTTCCGCCATTCTGCTACCTCCTAAAACTTACTTGCATCTATAAAACCGAAGCGGCGGCAATCAAAAATGCGCAAAAATTCGCTCAGGAGTTAAAAAATTTCAACCTCGCCATCGAAATTTTAGGCCCAACACCAGCATTTTACGAACGGACCGCCGGAACATTTCGCTGGCAACTTACCGTCAAAAGCAAGAAGCGATCGGACCTCCTCGCGGTCGTTAGCCACCTCCCGCCCAAAAACTGGCAGTTCGAGCTCGATCCATTATCGCTACTCTAGGCTCAATCTGTTACAATAAGTCCAATGACAAAGGACGACATCATCACCCTGCCAAATCCTCACCTACGGCAGAAATCGGCTAAAGTACACGTCATCACCGATGATACTCTCGCGCTCGCCAAAGATATGACCGACGCCGCCCTCGACTGGGAAGCATCACGGCCCCACGAGATTAGCGCCGCGCTAGCTGCTGTGCAGATTGACCGCCTCGAACGTGTCATCATCGTTCGCAGCGATTTTGATACGAAAGAAGACCAAGATTTCACCACGCTTATCAATCCAGAGATTACAAAAACAGAGGGCGAACTCATCGCTGACTACGAGGGTTGTCTCTCAGTCGCAAACGTTTATGGCAAGGTCCCGCGCTGGTCAAAAGTCAGAGTCAAAGCGCTCGACATCGAAGGCAATGAGATCCGCCTCAAAGCGACAGGTTTTCTCGCCCGCGTCCTCCAACACGAAATCGATCATACCAAGGGCCTCTGTTTCGTCGACCACATCAAAGAGAAAACCGACGCCTTTTACAAGCTCGACGAAAAAGGCGAGCTCCAACCGCTCGACTACGATAAATACATCAGAGACAATCATGACCTCTGGCAAGTCTAATAGCCCGATCGTTTTCTTTGGCACCGAAGATTTTAGCCTCGTTGCGCTTCGCGGCCTTGTGGAGGATGATTACGACATCCGTGCCGTCATCACAAAGCCGGATTCACCCCGCGGCCGCGGACAAAAAGTCACCGAGCCAAGTGTCAAAACCTATGCGAAAGAGCACGATATCCCTGTATGGCAACCAGAGAAATTATCTGAAGTCGCAGATGACATCAAAACAATCGGCAATGTCACCGGAGTACTGGTCAGCTATGGGAAAATTATTCCCCAAAGCATCCTCGACCTTTTTACCCCTGGCATCATCAACCTTCATCCGTCCCTTTTACCAACATACCGCGGCCCTTCACCAATCGAGTCGGCTATCCTGCATGGGGACAGAGAAACCGGTGTCTCCATCATGCAACTCAGTGCCCAGATGGATGCTGGTCCTGTCTATACCCAAGAAAAGATCGAACTCACCGGACACGAGACAAAGCCTGAACTCTATCACAAGCTCGGCGAGATCGGTACCGCAAAACTCCTCGCTATTTTGCCGCAGGTTTTAGCCGGAAACGTCGAAGCGCTTCCGCAAGACGACTCCCACGCTACCTATTGTGATATCCTCTCGAAAAATGATGGTCTCCTCAACCCAGATTCTATGAACGCCCTAGAGGCAGAACGCCGCGTCCGCGCCTTTACCGGCTTTCCAAAGACACGCCTCGAGCTGCTCAATGAACAACGTATCATCACCCGCGCTCATGTATCGGATGTCAAAAAAACACCACTTGACGTGATGTTTTCTGATGGAAATTTTCTCTCGGTCGATGAGCTCGTCGCACCAAGCGGCAAAACCGTCTCGGCCGAAAACTTTCTCAACGGCTATAAAAAGTAGCTACGCAGCCGCAGGTGGCTGCTGCCCTTGGTCCGACGCAGGGCTGGAAGCTTGCGCCCGTATACCACCCAAAATTGCGTTACGATTAGCAGTAATTTCTTGCTTCAGCTCATTAAGAACTGCCGCAACAACATCACGATAATCCGGACGGTTTACCTCGAGCCACTTCGTGGCCGTAAACTCCGCAACCAGTCGTGGATCATCCGCTGGCAAGTTCGTCGCTTGCTGCAGTTTCATAAATGCTTCGTCCTGCGCATAATTTGGCGCATGCTGGCTCAGCCAATCCATGATCTTGTCTTGCTTACGATCGATTATTTGCTCAAATTCCTCGAGCTGCGCATCAGTCAAACCATCTGACAGGCGCGTACCGACTCGAAGCTCCAGCTCGCTATAAATATGCTGCAAAAACGGCTGCTTTTGCTCTTCTGGGAGACTATCAAGCCCAATGTCTTTCAGGAATTGTTCATCTAGTCGAAACATTCTACTCTCCTATTCAATCTTACTTTAGTATATCAGACAACGAAAAAACCTCCCATAAGGAGGCCTTTTCGAATAATAAGATTCGGAAGCTATTATTTAATTCCAAGTTCTCGTGCAGACGCAAGAGCCTTATCGACCACACCAGCACGAATCTTAAATGTTCCAACATCACCGATTCGGTCCATAGACGAACCAGAGTGCGCATAGCTATGATCACTCTGAAGGATATCGTGTAAATTGGCATGTTCACCGATATGCTGAGCCTGCGTCGTATCGACGTGAACACCATGATTCGCTAGAATATGCTGCAATACCTTTATCTCACCATCTCCAGGATTAACTCGAATAGTTTCTGACGTAGCACCGCCTGTCGACTGCTGCTTAGGAAGCAGGTCACTCCACCAGTTTTGGCCACTATGATCACCAGAGCCACTATGCGATCCATGGGAATGGCTAAAGATATCATGACCCTTCATCAAGAGCAAACCACCGGCAATTGCACCACCAAACAGTACAAACCCAGCCAACATTTTCTGGCGTTTAGTTCTTTCACTACCGTCATTACGTTCACGGCGGGTCGCTGCCCATGCGCTTGCTTCTGCAGCGGCACCGGCTGGAGTCAGTGCATTACGAAGGCGTTGCAACCGTGACCGTCGATCGACAGGAATCTCTTCTAGATCGTCTGCGCTACTCGAAGCAGAATTACCTTCTTCATCAAGTATCTCCAAGTCATCGGCTGATAGCCTTTCCTGCAATTCATCCTGATCAGAGGTCGTAAAGGGTGTTTCCTCACCAGATGTAGGTTGAACACCATGGCGAGCCTCGTATTCTTCTTGACTCTCATTCTCAAGTGCAGGCTCTGGCGTTAGGTCAGTCACACTAATATCATTCTGGCTATCGTTATCAAGTCCATCTTTTTGGAGATTACGTAGTTCGCCCACAGAAATATCTTTTCTGAGAACCCCATTCCCATCAGGAGCTGGTTTCCTCACGATAACGGTCTTGCCATCCTCTGATATTTCACTAACTTTCCAGTCGTCTTCAATATCACCCGACGTACGCTTTACGCGTACTGTATCGCCGATTACGAACTCGTGTTCAGCAGTTGGCTCTATTTCATTATCTGCAGAATTAGTAGACTCTTCTTCCCCATACATTATCTTTGTATAGCGTTCTAGTCGATCATCAATCGTACGACGGCCAAGTTTTGCATCTTTATCGACATGAGGGCCATCGGCACTACCATCTTCCTCTTCCCAGCCATATTTATCCGAATATGCAGCAAACTTATTAAAGAATGCTTCCTCGGCATCCATCGCACGAGTTTTGTCGCCTTCAGCACGCGCTTGAGCGACACGACGAGCTAATTGCTCTAAGGATTCACCACTATAATCACCTTGTTCGAGCGTTTCATCATAGTGATCATCACGTTGCTGTTCCATATAGTCATCGTAGTTTGCAAACTTACCGTTTTCTGGATTATGGATATTGCCTTTTTCATCCTTATACGGACGTGAGTCCATATAAGCATCAAACTCAGCTTGGGCTTGGCGTGCTTCTGGATCAAAGGCATGATCTACGTTGATTCGTTCGCTCATTGTGGTGGTTCTCCTCTAAGGGATTACATGGCTTTCTATTTGCTTATGGCTTTACATTAGCAAATATTTGCTATTTTGTCAAGTATTACTTGTGGTTTATACCTCAATATTCTCTACAAAAGTTGTTCAGTGGGGGCCGCGCGCTATAAAAGCCACGCGGTCCCCACACGGTGAACGAAAACTACTAGCCGACACGCGCCTCGGCATCGGCGCGGGCCCGGACGATGTCCAGACCCGCGTCAGCCGCGGCGTTAGCGCGAGCCTCCGCCCGCCCCTCGGCGCGGTCCGCCCCCCAGATGAGGGCGATCCAACCAGCGAGACCGCCGGCACCGAGCGCCAGACCGAGATCGATCTGCCACTGGTAGTCCAGCGGCGTCAGCCACCAGACTAGCCAGTAGGTGACGAGCACGACCATGAAGACCGTCAGCGCCACCCTGGAAGCCCGAACCATGCGACCGCCGTCACCACCAAGGGCGATGGCACGGGCGTTCGCACGCACCTGGACGAGCATGCCGTCGAGGGCGGCCGTCGTGGCCGTCTGCTTCTCCTCGAGGGACTTGAGCCGTCCCTCGTGGTTGTCCAGACGCTCCTCGGCCGCGCTCATGCGCGCCGCGAGGTCGGACTCGGTCTTGGAGACCTTCTTCTCGGCCTCCTCCACCTTGTCCTTGGCCTCCTTCGCCTTGTCGGGCGTCGGGTCGGCCTCAGCCGTCTTGACAGCCGCGTCGGCAGCCTTGACCGCCTTAGTGGCCTCGTTGGCTGACGCCTTGACCTCGGCATCCTCCGACTCCTTCGCCTTGTCGATGTTCTTCCCCTGCCGGCCAACCAGATCCTTGACCTGACCGATGAGCTTGGTTTCGAACTTGTTCAGCTTGCGATCCATGTGGGCATCGATGGCCTCCGCCTTCTGGCGGAGCGTCCCGTCGAGAGCCTCAGCGAGGATCTCGATGTCGGACTTCTGCGGGGTGTTGCTGGACATAGCGCTGCCCTTTCGGTTGTGTGCTCCCTTGTGGATACACACTAGCGCGATCTCTGCTAGTAGCTACATAGCAGCGATCATCACGCGAGATATCTGACCTCTCGTGATAATCTACTGCTACGTTACTGTCGTTCGTTCACTAAACACGAAGAGCTTCCGCTCCATTCGTGCAGATCTGCTCCTTATCAAAGCAGCGCCTTGGCTTCCTTGCGGTGAAAACAAGCAACCTAAAGCGCTGCTGACAAAAAGCAGCATTTGTAAACAATATCAATATATAACACCTAGATTGTTAACCTGCCCATAGAATCACCTGCTCTATGCGAGATTCATATTACCATATAATAGTATTTATGTCAACAATATACTGCACTATGCTAGTGTACGCTTCACCATCTCACGAGTAAAGAATTCAAGTTTGTCGCCTTCTTCGAGCTGGAGCTTTTTCGCCGTTTTCAGACTAAGCCCGCACATCTCGCCTTCGAAGACTTCTTTGGCTTCGACTTGATTGCGCTGAACATGGGTGACTTCAACCTCAGCGAGCTGCTCGTCGCCGCGCTTTACGCGCGCAAGTACGCCCGAGGTAACCTTGCCGCTGGTGACTTCACCACCGGCAATCACTTCTTCCTTCAATGTTCGGAAAATACCTTTGATCGTCAGCGCACCGACCTCTGTTTCGACGACTTCCGGAGCGATTAATGATTCCATCGATTTTTTCGCATCGTCGAGCAGTTCATAAATGACCTTGTAAATACGAACTTCAACCTTATCCCGCGCAGCTTGGCGCTTGACGCTTGGTGGCAGCTCAATGTTAAAACCGTAGATAACCGTGCCGTCACTTGCAGCTAAATGGATATCGTTTTCCGTGATATTACCGACGCCGCTTCCCACGATATGAAGATTGACTCTTCCTTCTGTATCGATCAACTTGAGACTATCGACAACAGAGGTAAGCGAACCCTGCACATCGGCTTTTACGATGACGTTGAAGTCCTCAGCTTCGTGCTTTTGGCTCATCAACTTCAAGAGGTCAGAGCCGGTAACATTAGTCTCGGCGAGTGCTTTTTCTCGTTCGAGTTTTGCCTTGGCAGCCTCCTGGCGAGCCACTTTTTCATTTTTCACCACCAGGAAGGTATCACCAAACTGTGGAATTTCCTTAAAACCTGTCACGACGACTGGTGTTGACGGGCCCGCTTCTTTCAGCGCATCGCCCTTGAAATCAAGCATGGTACGAATCTTTCCGTACGCGGTACCTGCCACGATGAATTGGCCCTGCTTGAGCATGCCTTGCTCTACAAGCAGCCCTACGACAGACCCACGGCCCGTCTCCATGTGTGCTTCAATCACTAGTCCTTCGGCGGGTACATCCGTATCAGCCTTCAGCTCTTCGAGATCAGCAATCAAGAGGACGCTCTCGAGGAGCTTGTCGATACCCTGCCCTGTTTTAGCACTGACTTCCACCATGATCGTATCGCCGCCCCACTCCTCTGGATTCAATTTGTGTTCAGTTGCCAGCTGCGTCTTTACGAGCTGAGAATTGGCGGTTTCTTTATCAATTTTGTTGATCGCAACGACAATCTTGGCATTTGCCTCATTAGCAAAACGGATCGCTTCGATCGTCTGCGGTTTTACCCCGTCATCGGCTGCTACGACAATAACAACGACATCGGTCAGCGTAGCACCGTGCTGGCGCAGCGCCGCAAAGGCTTCATGGCCTGGCGTGTCGAGCAATGTCATAGTCCGGCCGTTTTTCTCGGCTTGATAGGCTGAGATGTGCTGGGTGATGCCGCCAGCTTCGCCTTCGACGACTTTCTGGCCTAAAATCGCATCGAGAAGGCTGGTTTTACCGTGATCGACATGGCCCATAACAGTGACTATCGGCGGGCGTTCCGAAGCATGATCACTCAGCTCATGGACGCGCTTCTCGGGGATATTCGAGGTTTCCTTTTTCTGCAATTCAACATCGAGCCCAAGCTCCTCGACGATAATCGACGCCGTTTCAAAATCAATTCGCTGGTTGATCGTCGCAACGATGCCATTCTTGAACAGCTCACCGACAAGTGTCGTGACCGGCAAATTAAGGGTTTCAGCAAGCTCACCAACTGTGATCGAACCGGCAATACTAACGATTTTTTCAGCCATGGAAAGGCTCCTTTCTTGCCGGTGTTATCGACCAGGCGGGGTTACTTACATATTATTTTTTCTTCTTTGCGTCGAGACTCAGTGAGATCTTCCGACTTTCCTTGTCGATATCAAGCACGACGAACTCTTTGCGTTCGTTGAGCGTGAATACTTTTTCTGGATCAACATCGCTGCCACCACCAAGCTCTGAGATGTGTACTAACGCTTCGACAGCCGGTGAGATCTGCACAAAGGCACCAAATGGCGTGATACGGGTGATCGTACCTTCAACCTTGTCGCCCTTAGCAAACTTCTCGACTTCATCGAGCCATGGATCCTGCGTGAGCTGCTTCATACTGAGGCTCAGGCGGTCTTTGTCGATAGAGATAATCTTTGCTTCGATCGTCTGGCCGACTTTTACGTAGTCGCTTGGGTTGTTAACACGCTCCCAAGAGATTTCCGAGATGTGCACGAGTCCTTCGATACCCTCGACGTTAACAAATACACCAAAGTCAACCACACCAGTCACCACACCCTTTACGGTGTCGCCCACTGCGAGCTTCTCAAAGCGCTCTGCCAGGCCGTCCTTGATCGCTTCTTTTTCAGAAAAGATCAGTTTGTTCGCTTTGCGATCAGCATCAAGAATACGTACTTTGAGCGTCTGATTTGTCAGCGCGTTAAGACGCTGTAAGATTTCATCCTTGTCGCTCGAACCAACTCGTGGGTAGTGTTCAGCTGAGAGCTGGCTGACCGGCAGGAATCCACGAACGCCTTCAAACTCAACCAACAGTCCACCGCGGTTAGCATCATATGGGGTAACCTCGATAATCTCACCAGCTTCTTGTTTCGCGGTGACTTCTTCCCAACCCTTTTCTTTTGCTGCTTTGCGCAGGCTCAAGAGGCTGTAGCCGTTGTCAAGCTCGTTGTCGACGACCGTTGCAGTAACTTCATCGCCTTCTTTGAGCTGGCGTGAAAAACCAACTTCACGGCGTGGCACATAGCCAACGCCAAGCGGGCCGAGATCGATCAGTACTTCGTGTTTTTTAACCGATAGCACGACGCCGTTTGCTGGCTCACCGACAACAAGCTGTTTTACGCCCGCGTCAGAAGCGAGCAATTCATCCATAGTTAGAGTGGCCTTAGTAGCCATTAGTATAACTCCTTTTCTTAGGTAATATTAATCCGGAGAACATGCACTGTAAGGATACCTCGCACGCATCTCGTGAACTAAGGCTATTATACTATACTCTAGTCGCTAAGGGAAGCTTCCGTGACCGAGCGTAGCTTACGACCGCAAAGCCAAGCAAGCTTACGATCACAGCATTCACCAAAATATCTTCCGGGCCAGTCGTAGGCAGATGCGCTGTTTTCGTTTTATCGTCTGAAGAAGTCGCTACAGTCTGGTGGTGATTCGAAGAAGACGAGTGGGTCGTCGATGGAGTAGAAGAAGATTCTCCCGAAGCCGCTTTATCCTCAGAGTGCTTTTTTGTCTCTGCCTTCTTCGCTTCGGGCTGTTTTTCAGTCTTTGACGAACCATTTTTCGCTACGTGGTCACTCGATGACGAGTGATGCTTGAGGAAATAAACACTTCCTAGCAGCGCAGCGAGGAGCAACACTCCAACGACCACAAAACTAATAACCCATCCACCCTGATGACTTGAACGTTTGACCATAACCGCCTCGCAACTCTTATAAACTTTTTTATACTATACCAGTTCTTCTAGCTAGCCGCAACAAATACTGCTCTTTCCCTACCCGCGAAGCACGAGCCGACAGGCGAGCTTTAGAGGGAGGAGTATGTTTTTGAATTTACTTCGGATTCTTTTGGGAGGACAGCGTCCTCCCTGATATAATAAGTCCATGATTATCGCGGTTGATACTGGAGGGACAAAGACGCTCGTTGCACGTTTCTCAGCAGATGGCACTATCGAAGCATCTGAAAAGTTTCCAACACCGATCGATACAGACAAATACCTTGAACAACTTACCACAACTATCCGTGCTGTGTCTGGAGATAAAACCCCTCAAGTCATTGCAATAGCCATGCCAGGGTGGATACAAGACGATATTATCATTAGCTGCGGCAATTTACCGTGGCGCAACTTCCCCATCAAGGCCGAACTGGCAAAACACTTCAAGGGTACGGCAATATTGGTTGAAAACGACGCCAATCTCGGCGGGCTGGGCGAAGTACATACCTTGAAGAAAATACCTCACCGCTGTCTGTATGTCACCGTCAGCACTGGTATCGGCGGCGGCTTTATCGTTGACGGTGCAATTGATCCTGCGACCCGGACAGGCGAAATCGGCTCGATGCGGCTCGAGTTCGACGGCAAAGTGGTCCAATGGGAACAGATAGCAAGCGGCAAAGCACTCGCAAAAGAGTACCACTCGCTGGCAAGCGACCTCACCGATCACCGCCACTGGCGAGCCGTAGCAAACCGACTCAGCCGCGGCTTTCTTGCTTTCTTGCCGATTCTCCGGCCAGATATGGTTATTATTGGTGGTGGCGTAGGCGCGCATTTTGACAATTTTGCCACCTACCTCAGTGATGATATCGGAAAATATCTACCAAAAGAGTATCAATGCCCGATCGTCCAAGCCCAACACCCTGAGGAGGCCGTCATACATGGATGCTACCGCTATGCCATCGACCGTCATGGATAATATTGCTCCGCTCATCGCAGCATTTCCTGAGTTTACCTTTGTTAAAGCCACCGATTTTCGCTGGATGCCGGGCAAAAAGACTATCGAGTACGCACCAGACGATCCACACGCCGCGGAACACCTTCTTCACGAGGTGGCTCACGCCAAACTCGATCATGCATCGTACGAGCGAGACGTCGAGCTCATTACACTGGAACGCGACGCTTGGCACTATGCGCAAACCGTCCTGGCTCCCACATTTGCTATCACGATCGACGATAGCCTAGTCGAAGATGACCTCGATACGTACCGCGACTGGCTCCATGCGCGTAGCACGTGTCCTCACTGCCAGGCCACTGGTATACAAACCGGCTCAAAGACCTATACGTGCGTCGTCTGTCGTACGAAATGGCAAGTCAATGCGGCCATCCACTGCGGGCTCAAGCGCTACACACAAAAAACACCTCAGTAATGAGGTGTTTTTCATAGAAAGTGCGGCCTTACGCTGCTTTTGCAGTTGCTTTACGGCGACGAGAAATTCGTCCACCCTTAGCACCTGCGATACGAGCGAGGTCTGGGTTGGCTGCGAAGCCACCAGTATGACCGTTCTTACCACCTTTTGCGCCGATCTTAGCGTAAAAGTTAGGATCTTTTGCTTTGTTCTTTGCAGCCGCTTTTAGGCCGCCTTGCTTGGTACCTGCCATAGGTTTTCCTCCGATATTAAAAAGTTTTCCACGCGATTTCTCACTGGAAAACCCTCACTATTTCCTCGCACATGTGTTGTGCTATGTTTTTATACTATCATACTGCTTGAGTTTTGTCAACGTTTACCATATACATTTTTATTATATAAAAAGTATTGCACTTATGCATATGGTGGTATATCATAGAGACAGTCCCTAAAAAGACTGGCACCTGTTTGAAACCAAATTAGTTTTGAACGCATAAACAAACGACCCGATCTGCGAGACGGGTCGTTTTCTTATATTATGCTCACGGGTAATAGCACACTACCCTATTCCTTAGTTCAGCGGTTCATATTAGTTATTACAAGAAAAAGGACTTCCTATTCGGAAGTCCTTTTTATAATTCGGCACCGTGCTAGTTTCCCACTTTTGGCAGTATAATCGCCGCTGAAGA
>Ga0164242_10006077_pt1 | contig 13347 bp, 12 predicted proteins | sample OricomgcompostMG_FD_108783 | JGI IMG/M metagenome (GOLD analysis project Ga0164242, IMG submission 108783) | Miracle-Growth compost microbial communities from Emeryville, California, USA - Original compost - Miracle growth compost (MG) ...
GGAAAGGATACGGTATGCGAAAGGTATCAAAGGGCAGTGTAAAATTAACGAACCCACGATATTAAGTAACGCTCATGCACTGGTCTGGAGACCAGCGCATGACAAGAGAATCAAATATTATCCGCAGGAAAGATAGGGTTCTTTATTACTACGCGTGGTCCCCTGCGGGAGACTTGGCTGAGACCTGAGACTCGGCTGAGAGTTAGGTTCAGCAATTTTTAGTTTTACACACATGAGGTGAAATTAAAATAAAACTTTCTTAAATATTTTTCCCTGGCTTCTCTTTTAAAGGGAAAAATATAGTCAATAATTTAATGAAAAGTGCTTGAAAAAAGAAACCGTACTAAAATTGCTTTTCATACGGCCTCCTTTCAATTAATTTTTATTTGATTAAAAAAACTTGCTTCTATTGTCTTTAATATCGGCCATTTTTTTCAATGCATTAAAAGACTGTCCTAGTGCATCCTGGATATTTTTATTCAATTCTTCATTCATTTGAAGCTTCTCTATTTCAGCCGGAACAGTAGCTTTTGCTGCTACACCATTTACTTTTATTACAAATACTCCTGAGTTTCCTGCAAATGCAGGTGAAACTTTACTTTGATATTCTTTATTAAATGATGCTCCTGCTACTTTTGGCTCATTACCAATACCGTTTATAATTTGAGCATCAAAAGTCAAAGTTGAGTCAGCGCCGCTGTTTTGAACCTGCAAATGATATGGGTTTGCAGCGGCTTCTAAAGTAGAAGGATTATTTAATTTCTTTTTAATTTCATCAGCCTTTTTCCTATTAATGATGATTCCTTCAACCATTGGCCTCGCAGTGCTTACATCAGGAAGACCTTCTTTAATTTTCTTGTCAACTATTGCTACAACATAATCATCTTTCACCGCAAAAGGGTCTGAAACTTGTCCTTCTTTTGCATCAAATGCCCATTTAATAATAGGTCTTGCATCTTCTAAACTTCCTAACTGGTAATCGTTTTCTTTTACATCAGTCGGTACATCTACTTTTTTTAAACCATTTTTAGATACATATTCATTAAATGATTTTTCATCTGTAGCGCTTCCAGATAATTTGATAGCTGCTGTATTTGCCGCATTAATCGTCTGGTCGCTTGGTGAAATTTCTTTAGCCATATATGCCACTTTATATGCAGGCTGTAAATTCATTTTGTCAAGAATTTCAATATAGTGCCAGCCAAATTGTGTTTTAACCACGTTTTTGGTTTCACCTTTATCATTCAATAGAAAAGCAGCAAATTCCGGCGAGAAATTTTCACTTTGAATTGTCATCAAATCAAAAGTCATCACACCGTTTTGCTGTTTAGCGGCCTGATCTGTAGAATATTTTACTTCGAGAGAGTCAAAGTTTGCTCCATTTTTTATTGCAGTTGCAATACTATCAGCAATTCTGTGAGCAGTGCTGTCATCCATTATTGGTTGTTGTGTTTGTGGATCAACTGTTCCTAACAAAATGTGACGGCATTTTATGCTATCCGGTAATATTTTTGTTGCAATTTTCTTTGCTAGAACATAATCTTTTCCATCTTCATAAGGTCCAAAAACGCCTCCTTCAGGTAAGTCTATTATTGAATCTTTATAAGGAGTTTGCATTTTTGATTTTGGTACATAACCATCAAAAAATGGAACGGCGGAAGAGTTTCTTCCAAGGAAAAACTTGGCATTTGAATCTGCAACAAATTGCGATTTTAAATCTTTTAAAGATTGCAATATTCTTGCACTGTCCTGTGAATTAGCAGCTGCGCTGAATGATACATAAGAAATCTTTCTTCCTGGTTCTTGTTTATATTTCACTTTGTTTTCGTCCAGATAAGATTGAATATCCTGGTCTGAAACTTTTACAGTACTGTCACTAATTACGGAATAAGGAACAGCAACATAAGATATGGTTGCAAATTGATTTTTTTCCTCTGTTAATTCCTTTGATAGCCATTTTGGTTGATACATACTGGCTGCAATCATGGATGTATATTTTGTATACAAACTGTTTAATCTCATTGGGTCAATTATTTGAGAAATGATTGCATTCCGCTGTTCTTCATTTTTATTTTTCTTTGTTTGCGCCCACCATTGTTTTGCTTGTTCAACATCGTATTCGCCTGTCTCTTTATTAGTAAAGGCTTGTTTTAATTGAGAAGGAGCATCATTACTAAACATTATAGAACTCATTTCGTCGGGAGTAAACGTAATTCCCAATTTCTGAAACTGATCTTCTACAATCTTTTGAGCCACCATCTGATTCCAAACAGATTCCATTATTTGGTTATTCTGTGAAGAACCGGCGTTTGGATATTGTTGTTCCACTTCTTTCACTTTGTCATTAAAAGTATTAATGTGAATTTTTTCTCCATTAACAACGCCAATTGTTGAAGTATTATTACCTCCGAATAAAGAGCCGCGTCCACTGCTCATAGAATCCATTAAAATAAAACCGATAAGGCTTATAGCAATTAATGCAATTACGATTACAGCGCCTTTTTCACGGATAGTCTGAATGATTGACATATTGTATTTTCTCTAAAATTTGAAATGAGGCGGCAAAAATAGTGTAAAATAGGTTAGGAACAAACTGTGGATAAGGTATTAAGATAAGCGCTGGCAGTGTTTTCCGGAGCAAAGATTTTTTTAGAGAAAAATTTTTTAAAAACGGCCAAATATACTTTTCAACAAATGGGTGTGTAAAAAAAATATTTTGTGTGGGTAAACCACTTTTCTTAAAATTTAATTCTGAATAACTTCTAATAACTTCTCTTCTTTTTCCAAGATTTCCTTTTTTCATGGAACAAAGAACATTTTCTGCAATCCTAATTCACAGGTTTCAAAAATAAAAACTGTAAATTTTTATTAACCTCAAATTTTATTAACCAATGTTAAAATAAACCCTTTTAATCAATGCTAACGTTAAATTACTTCTGTTAAAAGATTGTGGATAGGTGTGGATAAGAAGGAAAAATTAAATTTGCAACAATTGAAAAAAATAATCTATCCACAAATTCACATCCCTAATAGTAATAGGCCTTTAAATAAATAATGAATTAATATTAAATACTATGGCAGATATTAACATTGAAACAGCAAAAAAGAATTTAGAAGAAAAAGGTTTTCTGGATTTGGATATTGATGTTAACTTGGACCTCTTCTCACAAATTGAACGTTTAAAAAAACAAAAAAATGCCATCGTACTTGCTCACTATTACCAGGAACCAGACATCCAGGATGTCGCAGATTTTATTGGCGACAGCCTTGCACTTGCACAAAAAGCGCAATCAACAAATGCGGATATAATCGTTTTTGCCGGAGTACATTTTATGGCTGAAACCGCTAAAATTTTAAATCCGTCAAAAAAAGTTTTATTACCCGATCTTAATGCTGGTTGCTCACTTGCCGATTCTGCACCTGCTGAAATTTTTAAAAAATTTAAAAAACAATATCCGGGCCACATTGTGATTACCTACATAAATTGTTCCGCGGAAATGAAAGCTTTAAGCGATATTATTTGTACTTCCTCAAATGCTGAAGCCATCATCAACAGTTTGCCAATAAATCAAAAAATTATTTTTGCCCCCGATAAAAATTTAGGCGCTTATTTGATAAAAAAAACCGGAAGGGATATGGTTTTATGGAACGGGTCCTGCATTGTCCATGAACTTTTTAGTTTAAAAAAAATTACTAAATTAAAAATGCTTCATCCAAATGCAAAAGTTCTCGCTCATCCAGAATGTGAAGAGCCGGTTTTGAAAACTGCTGATTTTATTGGAAGTACCAGTGGATTATTAAAATATTCAAAAGAAAATCCGGCAACTGAATTTATTGTGGCAACAGAGTCCGGAATTATTCACCAAATGCAACTTCAATCGCCATTTAAGACGTTTATTCCTGCACCTCCTGATAATTCATGTGCTTGCAATGATTGTCCTTTTATGAAATTAAATACATTGGAAAAATTGTATTTATGCATGGAATATGAAGAACCGGAAATCTTAATGGATGAAAATTTAAGAATTGCTGCTAAAAAACCGATTGAAAGAATGTTGAAAATCAGCGCAAAATTTGGTTTATAAATAGAGGGTGTTTATTGAATTGAATAAACTAAAATTTGTAACCAAATCCTAATCCGCCAAAGTAAGGAACAAAAATTCCCTTGGCAAATACTGGTGTAATCTCCGCTTTAAAGATTCCTGCGCTTAAATCGATTTTACCATATTGAAAAATCATTTTACTATACTGAAAAACCATTTTACTAAGGTAGAATGGTTTTTCAGTATTAGAAATTTAAAAATTAAAAAAGTTTTTTAGATTTTTTTAAACTGCAACTCCTTCTGCAATTTTTGCTCTTATTTTAGCTTCTATTTCATTCGCTAAATCCGGATTATCAATAAATAATTGTTTTACAGAATCACGTCCCTGACCTAATTTGGTAGTATCATAACTGAACCAGCTTCCACTTTTTTGTATAATACCAAGATCAACACCCATATCTATTATTTCTCCGACTTTCGAAATTCCTCCTCCAAAAATGATATCAAATTCAGCAATGCGGAAAGGAGGCGCCATTTTATTTTTTACCACTTTTACTTTTACACGATTTCCTATAGATTGATCACCATCTTTTATTTGAGCCATCCGACGAATATCTAATCTTACTGATGAATAAAATTTCAATGCATTTCCACCAGTGGTAGTTTCAGGATTTCCAAACATTACACCAATCTTATCGCGTAGCTGATTGATAAAAATACAACAGCAATGTGTTTTGCTAATCGTTGCGGTAAGTTTTCTCATTGCCTGGCTCATTAATCTCGCCTGCAGGCCCATTTTACTATCACCCATTTCCCCTTCTAATTCTCCCTTTGGAACCAATGCAGCAACAGAATCTATTACAACAACATCCAAAGCGCCGGAAAGAATTAACCTGTCAGCAATCTCTAACCCTTGTTCGCCGTAATCCGGCTGACTAATTAAAAGGTTGTCCACATCTACACCTAATTTTCTTGCATAGAGGCTATCAAAAGCATGTTCAGCATCGATGATGGCACACATTCCACCTTTTTTTTGTGCTTCGGCAATAACATGAATCGCTAATGTTGTTTTTCCTGAAGATTCTGGGCCATAAATTTCTATTACACGGCCTTTTGGAAAACCACCAATCCCCAACGCTACATCCAATCCTATAGAACCAGATGAAATAACTTCATGTGGTTCCTGTGAACGTTCGTTCATCATCATCACACTTCCTTTTCCAAAATCTTTATCTATTTTATCAATAGTGAGTTTCAGTGCCTTTAGTTTTTCAGATAATTTATTATCCGTGGTATTTGCTGCCATAATATTTAATTAAAAATGTTTTTTAAATGGAAATTTTTTTCGGTTCGACAAATATAGAATTTAATCTTCACCAACACTAATAAATTTAGTATAGATTTATCAACATTTTTAATCAGAAAAAATGAAATTTAAAAAGGTAAAAGGAAGGAAATAAGCAGAAGTCGAAAGTTATTTATTTATAAAAAAGGAGTGCAACTAAGGCACTCCCTTTTATCCCTGGTATTTACATTTTCTTATGAATAGCTTCCACTGCATCTAAATGTTTTTGAAGAGTTGGAAGTGCCTTAACTACAAAATCTTTAAAATCCGGATCAGTCATTTTCTGACCAGCTTTTTTAAATTCTGCGATGTCTTTTTTGTGATCATCAATCATCATTGATACGTAATCTTTATCGAAATTTGTGCCGGTTTCTTTGCTTAATTTATCTATATCTTTTTGCTGATCATCCTTTACTGTTGTTGGCAGTGTTACATTCTTTTTTGCTGCAAGGTCTTTTAACTGATCATTTAATTTGGAGTGATCATCTACCATCATTCTTCCAAAATCTTTTACAGCCTGGCTTGAAGCATTTTTTTCAGCAATATTACCTAACTGTACTTCCATCATTCCACCGGCTGCTGCGTCTTGCGCAAAATCTTTTTCATCATTACCAACTGTTGCGGCTGCTGTATTATTATTGTTAGAGGTATCTGTGGAATTCATGTTTGTGCCCGTATCACTATTCGCGGTACTCATAGTATTCGTACTGTCTGTGCTTGTACTATTTGTGTTTGTATTGCCATTACACGCTGCCAAAATTAAAGCTGATGCTATTATTGACGCTAAACTGAACTTTTTCATAAAATTATTTTTAAAAAATTGAAGGATATATGGAAGCGAACAAAATATGTTCCATCAAATGTTTTTCCTTAATAAAGGTAAAAAAGGTTGAAAATTACTTGCATATTGTTGATTTTTTTACCGATAGGAGAAGTGATTACCCAATTGTAGAATTTATAAAGAATAATCGATCAATCTATTAACAGCCTCTTTCAAGGTGCTTTCTTTTTTTGCAAAGCAAAACCGTAATACTTTATCATCTTTTCCCTTTTGATAAAAGGCGGAAACAGGAATTGTAGCCACACCTGCTTCTTTAGCTAGTTTTTTAGCAAATTCAATTTCACTTTCATTACTTATTTTATCATATCGGTATAACTGAAAATAACTGCCAAAGGAAGGTAAAGGTGTGAACTTGGTTTCGATCATTAGATTTTGAAAATAATCTCTTTTTGCCTGCATAAATTTACCAAGTCCCTGATAATTATTCCGGTCTTTAATGAAGGAAGCCAATGCATATTGAAAAGGTGTATTGGTGCTAAAACAATTGTATTGGTGAATTTTTAAAAATTCTTTCATGAGTGAATCAGGAGCAATACAATAGCCGGTTTTCCAGCCTGTACAATGAAATACTTTTCCAAATGAAAAAGTAACGAAACTTCTTTGAAAAAGTTCGGGATATTTTAGAATGCTTTCATGTTCTCGGCCCTCATAAACCAAGTGTTCATACACTTCGTCACTTAGAATTAAAATATTTGTTCCCTTTACGATTTGTTTTAATTGTTCAAGATCAGTTTTCTCTAAAATTTTTCCTGTCGGATTCTGTGGAGAATTAAGAATAATGAGTTTTGTAGCAGTGGTTATTCTCGCTTTTATCGTTTCCCAATCAATTTTATAATCAGGATAAACCAACGGAATTAAAACAGGAACAGCACCATTTATAAGAATATTAGGAACATAACTATCGTAAGCAGGTTCTAATACGATTACTTCGTCTCCTTTATTTAAAACAGCTGTTAAGGCTGTATAAATAGCATATGTTCCTCCGGGTGTTATGGTAATTTCTTTAACCGGATCAATTTTAGAATGGTACAAAAAATTGACTTTTTCGGCAATCGCTTCTCTTAACCGAAGGAGGCCATTTCTGTGTGCATATTGGTTGTGTCCATCTCTCATTGCTTTATTGACCAACTCAATAAGCGCTTCATTCATTTCAAAATCCGGTGAACCCTGGCCCAAATTTATTGCCTTGTATTTTGCTGCCAACTCGCTCATTACAGTGAAAATTGTTTCACCTGTATTCGGTAGTTTGGTTATAAGTGGCTGTGCTAACAATTAAAAAGATTTTCAATTACAGATACTTGTCGCCTTTATTCCTTTTAATTTCTGATAAATATTCTTTAATGTTTTGTTCCTTTTCCTTTTTACAAACCAACAAAGCATCTGCAGTATCAACAACAATAAAATCGTCAAGACCTTGCAATAAAATTAATTTATCACTATTAGTATGCACAATATTCTTAGACGAATCAAAAAGGATCACGTTACTTCCTGCCACTGCATTTTCATGATAATCTTTTTCCAGGTTTTCAAAGGCACTTCCCCATGTTCCGAGATCACTCCATCCAAATGAAGAGGGAATTACGTAAACATTGTTCGCCTTTTCCAGGATGCCATAATCAATCGAAATATTCACGCATAGAGGATAAATTATGTCAATCGCTTCCTTTTCATTTTCTGTATTCATTGCCTTTTTTGCACCATCAAAAAGTTCATGAATCTCCGGTAAATATTTCTCAAATGCGGCAATTATATTTTTTGTTTGCCAAACAAAAATTCCGGCATTCCATAAAAAATCTCCACTTGCAATAAAAGTTTTTGCCAATTCAAGGTCTGGTTTTTCTGTAAAAGTTTTTACTTTATAAATATTATCACTTACGGATTGTTGCTCGTATTGAATATAACCATAGCCTGTGTTCGGCTGAAAAGGTTTTATTCCTAACGTAAGAAGTGCATTATTTTTTTCTGTAAAAAGCAACGCTTCAATACTTGTTTTAATAAAAGCGGTGTCATCTAAAATTAAATGATCAGCTGGTGCACAAATGAGATTACTTTCAGGGTTTAGTTGTTGCAATTTATATGAAATATAGGCGACGCAAGGAGCAGTATTTTTTCGTGATGGTTCGCAAACAATATTTTCAATGGGTAATAAAGGCAATTGTTTTGCTACAATATCTTTATACTGATAAGAAGTAACGATGAAAATATTTTCAATCGGAATATATTGGGCAAAACGTTCAAATGTAGATTGAATAAGTGTTTTACCAGTATGCAGGATATCTAAAAATTGTTTTGGTAAATCTACCCTGCTAACCGGCCAGAAACGGCTTCCAATACCACCCGCCATTATCGCTACATAGTTGTTTTTGTTCATACTGTCAATTTATTTAAATAATTCCTTCCCGTATCAGGTCATGTAAATGAATTATGCCTGCATAATCATTATTTTCTGTTACAATTAGTTGAGTAATATTTTTATTGCGCATGATATCCAGTGCATTGACAGCAAGAGATTTGCCATGAATTGTTTTTGGATTTATGCTCATTATATCTTTTGCTTTTACATCCTTGTGATACAAATCTTTTTCCAACATTCTTCTAAGATCACCGTCTGTTATAATACCAACTATCTTTTTGTTATCATCAAGTACAACGGTAACCCCTAAACGCTTTTTTGTTATTTCAATAATAACATCTTTTAAAGCGCTTTCTTCATTAACTGAAGGTTTTTCATTATTTACAGAAAGATCGGAAACATGCAAATACAATTTTTTGCCCAAAGCGCCACCAGGATGAAATTTTGCAAAATCTTCAGCGTCAAATCCACGCAATTCCATGAGACAAATGCAAATAGCATCACCCATAACGATTTGTGCTGTAGTACTGCTTGTAGGTGCGAGGTTATAAGGTGAAGCTTCTGATTCTACTGTGGTGTTTATAAAAATATCTGCGCATTTTGCGAGGTAGCTTTGAGAATTTCCACACATTGCGATGAGTGTATTTTCAAAATTTTTGATTAAAGGAACCAAAACTTTTATTTCCGGACTATCACCGCTTTTACTAATTACCATTACAATATCATTCTGCTGCACCATTCCAATATCTCCATGAATGGCGTCTGCAGCGTGCAAAAAAAGTGCAGGAGTTCCGGTGCTATTCAGAGAAGAAACGATTTTTTGAGCCACAATTGCACTTTTTCCTATTCCACTTATTACCAACCTTCCTTTAGATTCATATATCTGGTTAACCGCTTTTTCAAAATCGGTATTAATATAATTTTGCAGTTCTGCAATTGAACTGGATTCGGCAATAACTGTTCTTTTACCCGTATTAATGATGTTCTTGTCCATTTAAAAAAGGTCAAAATAATAATTCTTAATCATTGCGGTTGAAAATAGGGATATTTTTTGAAAGATTACAAATTTTGAAAGATTACAAACGTAATCCAAATGTATTTGTCAGACCACCAAACTATTTCTTTTTATATTAAAAATTCGTTGTATCTTAACAGGAATTCTTTTAAAATAGGGAATACTATAGAATAACTTTAACCTTAAATTTAAATTAATAAATTAACTTTGGAACCCTTTTAAAAAGAAAGAATAGTAGAAACGAAAAACCATGTCCACAACAAAAACAAAACGAAAACCAAATAACGAAATTTCAAAAAATTCAAACAAAAGTAACTCTTCTATAAAAGTCAACGACGGACTATTAACCGAACATCTGCAAAAACATTTTGGATTTAATTCATTTAAAGAGCCGCAGGAATCAATAATTAAAAGTTTATTATCTGGCAAAGACACTTTTGTAATTATGCCAACGGGTGGTGGCAAAAGCCTTTGTTATCAACTTCCTGCAATAATCAGCGAAGGTTGTGCAATTATAGTATCCCCATTAATTGCTTTAATGAAAAACCAGGTGGACCTTGTGAGAGGCTACAGCAGTGCAGACAACATTGCTCATTTTTTAAACAGTTCTTTAAATAAAGGTCAACAAAAAGTTGTAAAAGATGATTTGCTGTCCGGAAGCACCAAACTGCTTTATGTTGCGCCGGAAACCTTAACAAAGGAAGAAAATGTGGAGTTTTTTAAAGATTTAAAAATTTCCTTTTTTGCCGTAGATGAAGCGCATTGCATCAGCGAATGGGGACATGATTTTCGTCCAGAGTATAGGAGGTTGAGAGAAATAATGGATCTTATAAATGAAAATGTTCCGGTAATTGCACTAACAGCAACAGCTACTCCAAAAGTTCAGAGCGATATTATCAAAAACTTAGGTCTTCGTGATCCAAATATTTTTATCTCTTCTTTTAACCGCTCCAATTTATACTATGAAGTGGTACCAAAGATTAAAAAGGATCAGGCAATAAAAAGCATTGTAAAGTTCATTTCTCAAAATAAAGGCAAAAGCGGGATTATTTACACGTTAAACCGAAAGACAACGGAAGAACTAGCTGACACCTTAATGGCTAACGGTATAAAAGCAGTTGCTTATCATGCTGGCCTTGATACAAAGCTGAGAGCAAAAAGACAGGATCAATTCCTGGGAGAAGAAATACAGGTAATTATTGCAACAATCGCTTTTGGAATGGGTATTGACAAACCGGATATTCGATTTGTAATTCATTATAATATTCCTAAGTCAATTGAAAATTATTACCAGGAAACTGGACGTGCTGGACGTGACGGATTAGAAGGCAAATGCCTGCTATATTATTCTCATAAAGATGTAGCGAAACTTGAACATTTGATGCGAGATAAATCTTTAAGTGAAAGAGAAATTGGCGCTCAGTTAATAAATGAAACTGTCGCATATTCTGAAAGCGCTGTTTGCAGGAGAAAAATGCTATTGAATTATTTTGGGGAAAGTTATACTCAGGATAATTGTGGAGGAAAATGCGACAACTGTAAACATCCAAAAGAATTAATTGAAGCGAAAGCGGAAACTTTAATCGCTCTTAAAGCCATAAAAGCACTGGAGGAAAGGTTTCCAATTACCTATGTGATTCCAATAATTGTTGGAAAACTAAATCCTCAAATTAAAATGTACCGTCATGAGGAGTTAGGTGTTTTTGAAAGCGGAAAAGAGAAAGACGAACATTTTTGGAATTCATTGATTCGCCAGATGCTTTTAGAAAGTTTAATTCAAAAAGATATTGAAGATTACGGCGTCTTGAAATTCACTAAAAAAGGGGAAGCGTTTCTAAAGAAACCAGCGTCATTTAAGATTGCTTTAAACCATATTTATGAAACTGATGGGGACGAAGATGAGGAAGCTGTAGATACAACAGAAGCTGTAGCAACTGATCAAAAGTTAATACAATTATTAAAAGATTTAAGACAACAGGAAGCGAAGAAACGCAATTTGCCACCGTTTGTTATTTTCCTGGAAAACAGTCTTATTGATATGGCGACTCTTTATCCAACTACATTAAAAGAGTTAGAGAAGTGCCAGGGAGTAAGTGTGGGTAAAGCATTAAAGTTTGGCAAACCGTTCGTTAATCTCATTGAAAAATATGTAGAAGAAAATGAAATAGAAAAACCGGATGATTTTGTAATGAAAAGTGTTGTGAACCGGAATAGTAATAAGATTTTTATCATTCAGAATGTCGATAAAAAGATGCCACTCGAAACCATTGCTAAGAATCGCACTTTAAAATTGGAAGAGTTATTAGAAGAAATGGAAACTATTGTGGCAAGTGGTACAAAATTGAATCTTGACTATGCTATAGATGATCTAATGGAAGAATATGAAAGAGATGAAATAATAGATTATTTCAAAGGCTGTGAAACCTCCAGCCTTGAAACAGCGAAAGAAGAGCTTTCAGATGGTAATTATTCTTTGGAACAGCTGAAGATTATGCGCATAAAATTCCTGGTAGAATATGGAAATTAAAAAGTTTAAAAAGGAATTTTTATTTTAAACGAATAATTCTATTTTTGCCGGCCATTGGTGCGGTAGCTCAGTTGGTAGAGCAAAGGACTGAAAATCCTTGTGTCGGCGGTTCAATCCCGCCCCACACCACAAAAGCCCCTTTTTGAGGGGTTTTTGCATTAAAAAAAGTAAGAAGAAACAAATTATCTTCCAAAATCATCTTCCACTCTAATAATATCTTCTTCATTACTGGGATTATTAATATCAGTATGCTGCCAGATTTCAGCTACAATTCCCCAGGTATCAAGACCAATTAAGCGATGCCTCGCGCCCTGTTCCAGAATAATAACATCACCCACCCCTTTTCTTTGAATATCCGTTTGGTCATCATTTTCACTCGTCATAACTGCTACCCTTCCTCCTATAACTTTCCAAACCTCAGCTCGACGGTGATGATATTGCCAACTCAACCTTTTACCGCTTTCAACAATTAAAATCTTTGGGCTTATTTTCCCCAAAGGCTTTTGTTTTAAATTTTGTACATCGTTAAAAAAGTTGTGAATAAATTTTTGTGCTTCCGATTCGTCAATTACATAAAACCCTCCCCAGGGCCGGTTTTCATCTGAATCGCAAATTGTAAAACCCGTTTCCTTTAAATAATTTTTTACGGTATTAAATATACCTTCCTTTTTTAAATTTGGCTGTAATTGAATTTCCATAGAAATTTTTTTAAAGATAAAGTTATTTAACGTCCCATATAAACCATCAATATCTGGACATCACTTGGATTAACTCCGCTTATTCTGCTTGCCTGCCCAAGTGTTTGTGGTCGAATTTTTTTAAACTTTTGTCTTGCCTCATTTGAAAGAGAAGATATATTTTCGTAATTAAAAGTTTCAGGAATAATTTGTTCTTCGAGAGCCGACATTTTCTTTACCATTTCTTCTTCCTTCTGAATATAAACGTTATATTTTATTTGTATTTCTGCTTGTTCTAATGATTCCATAGGAAAGCTTCCGATCTTGTCATATATAAGTGGAATTGAATTAATAAGTGATTGTAAATCAATTGACGGGCGTAAAAGTATTTGGCTTGCCTTGCTTGTTTGGGTAACAGGAGCGCAGCCTTTGTCTACTAAAAATCTATTTATTTCTCCTGGGCTCAATTTTATTTCTTTAAGCTTATTTATAATCTCTTCAATTTGTTTTTTCTTTTCAATAACATTGCGCATTCTTTCCTGGGAA
>Ga0164242_10006079_pt1 | contig 13342 bp, 12 predicted proteins | sample OricomgcompostMG_FD_108783 | JGI IMG/M metagenome (GOLD analysis project Ga0164242, IMG submission 108783) | Miracle-Growth compost microbial communities from Emeryville, California, USA - Original compost - Miracle growth compost (MG) ...
GACAGCTACGACCAGGCCAAGTGATCGGGGGACGAACGAGCGTGCCGCCGAGACGATCACGGATCCCGGTCGAGACGCGGCATATTCCGGGTGTCCGATCGGTTGGAAGACACAGCGACGGCGGGCATCATCGACTCGTCACGTCGCGCGATTCTTCACCAAAAGACACCCCGTCGGTGAACGGCCGCCGTGCCATGGAGTAGCAGAGGATAGAAGCATGACCGACACCGCAGCAGCGCCCGCGACAGATCCCGCCGAGCTCCTGGCGACGTTCCGTGAGCGGCGGGAGTACTCCGTCGTGCAACCGAACGGCAACCTCGCGCTGGTGAACACGCAGTGGATCACCGAGACGCAGCCCCAGCCCGTGTGGGGTGCCGCCGGACTCTGGTCGCCGCTGCCCGCCAGTGAATCGGGTCTCAAGGTGACGGCATCCGCTGCCGATGGCGTCGTCGTCGACGGCGAGGTCGTCGACGGCGAGGCCGTGGTGAGGGGCAAGGACACGGATGACCCGAGCACGATCGCCTTCAGCGACACCGTGACGGGAACGGTAATCGGCAACGAGGCAGGGGAGTACGCCCTGCGAGTCTGGGACACGCAGTCGGAGGGCATCCGGGAGTTCGGCTCGATCGACGCGTTCCCGTACAACCCGGAATGGGTCATCCAGGCGGTGTTCACGCCGGTTGAGGGGCTCTCGGTCGGGTTCGAGCACCTCAAAGACGAAGGCGCCACCCGTGAGATGGCGATTCCGGGGGAGATCACGTTCAGCAAGGACGGCATGGATTACAACCTCGCCGCGTTCAAGGCCGGGCGAGCGCTGCAGCTCGTGTTCTCGGATGCGACGAGCGGCGACGACACCTACTCCGTCGGCCGGTTCCTGTTCGTCGCGCCGAACCCGGACGGCAGCATCACCCTGGACTTCAACCGCGCCATCCTGCCGCCGTGCGCGTTCAGCTACGCGTTCAACTGCCCGATGCCGCCGCGGCAGAACCGGTTCGGCGTGCGCATCGAGGCGGGCGAGAAGAACGTGCTCAAGAAGGACGGGTCGCTACTGCACGAGTTCTGATCCGCACCTCCTGGGCCACGCCTGCTGACCCGCAGCGGCGCGCGCCACATCCATCACGTGCGCTGTCGGACAGATCAGGCCCGCCCCGAAATCAGGATGACCGGCCGGTCGGAGGCATATCGCCGATGAGCTCGCGCGTGTCCTGAATACGGCATGCCTGAATACGGCATGCCTGAATACGGCATGCCTGAATACGGCATGCCTGAATACGGCATGCCTGAATACGGCACGCCGGGCCTGTGCCTGGTCACCGAAGCCGTGGGTGTCAGAGCCGGCGGCATCGCATCGAGAGCCGGTGACATCGCATCGACGGCCGGCAGCGATCGTGCCGAATCAGGATGCCGGGTCCGAGCCGAGCGGGTCCGCGTCCGTCGCGCGCCGCAGGAGCTCGTAGCGTTCGCGTTCGTTGGACGTGAGCGAGGCCGCCGCGAGGAAGGACTGCCGCGCCTCAGAACGTCGGCCGAGCCGTTCCAGCAGGTCACCGCGCACGGCCGGGAGCAGAGCGTAGCCGGCCAGTGCGGCGTCCGACTGGAGCGGCTCCAGTGCCTCCAGTCCTGCGTCGGGCCCGTACGCCATACCCAGGGCAACGGCCCTGTTCAGCTCCACGACGGGTGTCGGCAGTCGGGCGACGAGCGCGTCGTAGAGGCCGGCGATCTGCTGCCAGTCCGTGTCGTCGGCGCTGGCGGCCCTGGCATGGCAGGCGGCGATCGCGGCCTGCAGCGCGTACGGCCCCCGCTGACCGCCCAGCGCGTCGGCGCGGTCGAGCGCCGCCAGTCCGTGGGCGATGAGAAGGCGGTCCCAGCGCATGCGGTCCTGGGCGGCGAGCGGCACGGCCGAGCCGTCCGGCGCGCGGCGGGCGGCGAAGCGCGATCCGTGCAACTCCATGAGTGCCACGAGAGCGTGCGCCTCTGCATGATCGGGGACCAGCTCGGCGAGCACGCGACCGAGCCGCATGGCCTCCTCCGCGAGCGTCGGACGCATCCATTCGTCGCCGAAGGTCGCGGCGTACCCCTCGTTGAACACGAGATAGACGACCTCGAGCACGGATGCCAGGCGCTCGTCGAACTCCGTGCGGTCGGGCACCTCGAACGGCACGTTGGCCGCCGAGAGCGCGCGTTTCGCCCTGGTGATGCGTTGACCGATCGTGGCGGACGGAACCAGGTACGCGTGCGCGATCTCCTCGGTGGAGAGTCCGCACAGCACCCGCAACGCAAGCGCCACCCGGGAGGCCGGCGGCAGCACGGGATGACAGCAGACGAACACCAGGCGCAGAAGGTCGTCGTCGATCCGGGTCTCGTCGGGTTCGTGCGCCTCGTCGACGCCGTTCTCGGCGGCAGCGATGAGCGCGTACTTCTCCGCAGCTCGTTCGTCGCGACGCCACGCGTCGATGGCTCTGCGCTTGGCGACCGACGTGAGCCAGGCGGCGGGATTGCGCGGGATGCCCGTGCGCGGCCACGACTGCATCGCCTCCACCAGGGCATCCTGCGCGAGGTCCTCGGCTCTGCCGAGATCCCCGACCATCCTCGCCAGGGTGGCGACGACCTTGGCGGCCTCCAGCCGCCACACCGTCTCGATCTCGCGCGCGACGGTCGATCGTTCCGTGCTCATTCGCCCGGATGCCGCCACAGCGTCCCCCTCACCGGCGTCGTGTACGGCGGTGAGCCCGTTCCGCCCAGCTCCAGCACGCGGTGCACCTCGATGCGTCCCCTACCCAGCGGGCTGCGCCTTGCCCACTCCATGGCTTCCTCCCGGGAGGCGACCTGAACGATCCAGACCGCGGTCGGCGAGTCGCCCATGTGGTGCTCGCCGTAGTCGACGGCGTCGTCGTCTCCCGTGCAGTCCACCACGACGCCCTCGTCCGGCGCCAGCCGTTCTCCGGCGAGCAGCACTCCGGCCTTCGCCAGCCGCTCGTCGAACTGCTCCACCGATTGCCATCCCGCGAGACTGTCGTCCACGCCACCCTCAGCGCTCTCCGGTCCGGATGCCCGCAGCATCAGCATGTACTTCATCCCACGTCCTCAGCCCATCGCGCTCGAGCCGCTCGGCTCGCATCCGCGCTCGTCATGACGTCGAAGGAGGGGCCCCGTTTTCGACAGGCGCCGGCCGGTTCCGCTCGGATCCGCCGACCAGCTGCGGCGATCCTGCCGTTCGTCTTCCGCGTCGGCCGATCATCACGATGCCGGCGAGCAGATACAGACAGCCCTGGATCTCCAGCAGCGGCAGCAGACCCGACGCCGGCTGCAGAACTCCGGCCGCCACGAGCCCCAAACCCTGCCCGATCGCGTTCACGAGCCCGTACGCGGCGAACGCCGACCCTCGATCGTGTGCCGTCGTCTGGATCACGCTGATGTAGCCGGTAGCCAGAAGCAGCCCAGGCGCACCCACGAGCACGAACAGCACGACATACGGCCACGGCTCCGTCGTCGCGGCCGGGAGGTTCCACACCACGAGCGAGAGCACGCCGAACGCGATGGCCCCGATGACGGCCAGGCGCCGCGGACGAGTCGCGATCGAGAACAGCCCGAGCGCCGCGCCCGCCGCGATCGATCCGATCGCCTGGATGCCCCGCAGCAGCCCGACTTCCGCGTCCGATCCGTGCAGCGTATCGGTGACGAACAGCACGAAGAGCACGAGGAAGAGTCCCTGCGCCGCCGCGGCGAGCCCGATGGAGGCGAACGTCGTCCGCAGTCCGGCTTGCCGCAGGGCGTGCAGGACACCCGTTCGTCCCCGGATGGGCGCGGACGCGCCGGCATCCTCCTGCCCGCTCCTCGCGTCACGCGGCGCGCTCCAGAGCAGTGCAGCGGCGATCACGAAGCTCGCCACGTCAGCAGCGACCACGACGTCGAGGCGGCCGAAGGCCAACAGCGCGCCGCCGAGCGGACCGCCGACCAGTCGCCCGACGTTCTGCGCGAGTCCGACGAGGGCGTTCGCGCTCACGAGCCGGTCGGGCGGCACCAGTTCTGGCAGCCACGAGTCCTTGGCCGGCTCGAAGATCGCCGAGCAGGATGCCTGCAGCACGATCACGCCGTACAGCACTCCGACCTGGTCCGCGCTGCGCACCACGAGCAGGGGTGCGACGGCGGCCGCCTGCACGAGCGAGACGACAACGAGCAGCACCCTGCGATCGAAGCGCACGATGAGCCTCGCTGCGACCGGAGCGAGCAGCACAGCGGGCGCGAGTTCGAGGAGGAACGCGAGCGATGTGCCGAGTGCGGAACCCGTGAGCCGGTAGATCACGAGCGGGAGGGCGACGAACAGCATCCAGTCGCCACTGTCGGACACGAAACCCGCCAGCAGCACGCGCGCGAAGACGGGGGAGCGCAGCGCGGAGTTCACGATCCGGCACCGGGTGACGGCTTGGGCAGCGCGAGGAGGGACAGATTCACCGTCGCGGCGTCATCGGGCGCCCCGTCACGCACCGCGCCGATGTACGGGCGCACGATGTCGTCGATGCGCTGGATGATCTGCGAGAGCTCCGCCGGTGTCACGCGCAGACCGTAGTGCGCATGGACATCCGTTTCGCGCCACGCGTCGTCGAGGCGTGACCTGTCGCGCAGGTACTGCCGTGCGGCCTGGTAGTCGGCCTGGACGGATGCGGCGAAGAGCTCGTCGGAACCGCCGGCGTTCGGATCGATGGTGAATCCGGTGATCGTCGCGCGCCAGCGCCGTTCCCTGCCGTCCTGCGAGGGGTCGTCCTCGACGAGCCCGAGCCCGGCCAGCACGCGCAGATGGTAACTGCAGTTCGACGGGTTGTCGCCGATGGCCCTGGCGCACTGGGACGCCGTCGCGGGTCCGTCGCTCATCAGATGCCCGAGCAGATCGAGGCGAACCGGATGCGCCAGCGCTGCGACCGCGCGCGGATCGTCGAGCGTGACCCTCTTCTCCTGCATCGCCGTCCCTTCTGAAAGACCGTTTCAGAATAGGCGGAGCACGGTCGGTCTGCAATGCTCTTTCAGAATTGCCCCCAGCGATGGGGCCGCACGCACAGCGGGATGACTCACACCGCGACGGTTGTGTCGGGTCCTTCGGCGACAGCCGAACGTGCCGGGCGTCCTCGCTTCGGCGGCGTCGCATCCAGCGCAACCGGCCTGCGTGCAGCTTCGGGCGCCCGCCGGAGCGTCTCGACGACGTGCGCGAGCCAGCGCACCTCCGCCTCGGCCTGGAACACTCGGGCGTCCCGCGCGAGGATGCCCGCGAGGTCGGCGGCATCCAGCGCGTCGTCCGGGCGTCGCTGCGCGGCCTTCAGTGCCGTGAGCACCGCCTCGCTTGCGGCACGCTGCTCATCGACCATCCGGCTCGCATCCGCTCCGGAGAGAGTCGTGACCAGGGCGATCTTCTCGGCCAGCTCGTCGCGGGCGGGAGCGGGCTCGAGCGTGGAGTGCAGCCACAAGCGCACGGCTGCGCGGCCCGCAGTCGTGATCTCGTAGAAGACGTGGCCCTGATCGTCGGCGCCGCCCTTGACCACCTGCCCGTCGCGCTCCAGCCGGTCGAGCGTGCTGTACACCTGGCCGACGTTCAGGGGCCACGACGATCCGGTGCGCCGATCGAATTCGGATCGCAACTGGTATCCGTAGCACGGCCCTTGGTCCAGGATCGCGAGCAGACACTGGCGTACCGACATGGGACTCCTCATTGACGGGATCACGCTGACGAGATGGCGCTGACGAGATCGGAAGGGCCGAGCGGCGTGAACCGCCCGGAAGCCGTAAATGCGTACCCGGCATTCATATCCGGCACGAGCGTCTACGTCAACGGAACGCGCCGCGCGAATCACAGTCTTGTGATTCCGCGGCTCACCGGGGGATAATGCCCGTGTCGGCGTTCCGCGCCGAGACGCAGGGTACGGTCCACGCGATCGAGCCCTCGGATGAACCGTTCAGTGGTCGTAGGGGAAGACGCACCACATCGAACGGAGGACTCCATGGCGTCAATACAGGCCAGGGGAGTGCTATTCGTGCACTCCTCTCCTCGTGCGCTCTGCCCCCACGTGGAGTGGTCGGTCGGCCGCGCACTCGAACGTCCCGTCAACTTCCACTGGCAGGACCAGCCCGTGCTGCCCGGCGCCCTGAGAACCGAGTTCTTCTGGGAGGGCGAGCGGGGCAGCGCCGCGCGCATCGCGTCTGGCTTGCTCGGCTGGCAGCACCTGCGCTTCGAGGTGACCGAAGACGCAGGACTGGGCGCCGACGGCGGGAGGTGGATCCACACACCGGCTCTCGGGATTTTCCACGCCCAGACCGACACGGCGGGCAACACGGTGATCCCCGAGGACCGCATCCGCTACGCGATGGAGCTGGCCGGTCCCAATCCGCTCGACCTGCAGCGCGAGCTGCGCCTCGCGCTCGGCCAGGCCTGGGACGACGAGCTGGAGCCGTTCAGGCACGCGAGCGACGATGCACCCGTCGTCTGGCTGCACAAGGTAGGCTGACCGGCTCTGGAGCGCTCGGGGCCGGCCTGTCGGGGCGGACAAGACGATTTCGACCCTTCGCCCTGACCGCTGAGCTCCTACCGCCGGACCCCGGGCATGACGGGCCCAGGCAGGCCACAGTTCCGGGGGGAAGCAAATGCCGGAGAGCCATCGGGCTCTCCGGCATTTGCGTGACAGGGAAGCTACGGACGCTCCATCGGGTGCGGCCAGCCGCACGGCTCAGTCGAGGCTGCGGAACGCGACGACGGCGTTGTGCCCTCCGAAGCCGAACGAGTTGGAGACCGCGAGCTGCGGCCCGTCACCGAGCGGCTGAGCGGTGCCGGAGACGGACAGCGGGATCTCGGGATCCTGCGTCGTGATGTTGATGGTGGGCGGCGCGACCCTGTCGCGCAGCGCGAGCACCGTGAACACCGCCTCGAGCGCGCCGGTGCCACCCAGCAGGTGACCCGTCGACGCCTTCGTGGCCGACGTCGGGATCGAGTCGACCCGGTCGCCGAACACCGACCGCAGCGCCACATACTCGGCGATGTCGCCCACGGGGGTGCTCGTGGCGTGCGCATTGATGTGCGTGACCTCGTCGGGCTGCGCGCCCGCCTGCTCCAGCGCCTCGAGCAGCGCCCGTCGCGCTCCCTTACCCTCTGGATCGTTCGCGGTGATGTGATACGCGTCGGCCGTCACGCCTCCGCCGGCGAGCTCTGCGTAGATGCGCGCCCCACGGGCCAGAGCGTGCTCCTCGGTCTCCAGCACGAGACTGGCCGCGCCCTCGCCCATGACGAAGCCGTCACGGTCGACGCTGTAGGGCCGGGAGGCGTGCTCGGGATCGTCGTTCCGCTTCGACATCGCCTGAGCGGAGGCGAAGGCCGCCATCGTGATGGGGTGCACCGCCGACTCGGAGCCGCCCGCGATCACGACGTCGGCGAGGCCGAGCTGCAGATGCTCGTAGGCGTTGGCGATCGACTCCGTGCTGGATGCGCAAGCGGATGCCACGGTGCGGGCGAACGCGCGCGCCTCGAAGTGCATCGAGACGGCGGCGGACGGCGCGTTCGGCATGAGCATCGGGACGGTCAGCGGCATGACCCGCCGCGGACCGCGTTCGCGAAGCGTGTCCCAGGCGTTCAGAAGCGTCCACATTCCGCCGATGCCGGTCGCGTAGTCGACGCCGAGCCGGTCGGGATCGACCTCGGGTGCCCCGGCGTCCTCCCACGCTTCCTTCGCGGAGACGAGGGCGAACTGCGACACCGGGTCGAGCCGCTTCGCGACGGGGCGCTCGAGCACCTCCTCGGGCCGCACCTTCGCCTCTGCGGCGAACGTGATCGGCAGCTCGTACTTCTCCACCCACTCGTGCTCGAGAGTGTGGGTTCCGGAGTCGCCTGCCAGCAGTGCGTTCCAACTCTCCACGGCGGTACCGCCCAGCGGCGAGCTCGCACCGACGCCCGTGACGACGATCTTCTTGCTCATGTGCTTCCCGAACTTCAGGCGCGCCAGGGCGCTGCATCGTATTTCGTGGACAACGGAGAACGTCGGCGCGGCAGAACGCGCCACGCCGACGTGGGATCAGGCCTGTGCGTTGACGATGAAGTCGACGGCGTCACCGACGGTCTTGAGGTTCTTCACCTCTTCGTCCGGGATCTTCACGTCGAACTTGTCCTCGGCGTTGACCACGATCGTCATCATCGAGATCGAGTCGATGTCGAGGTCGTCGGTGAAGGACTTGTCCGGCTCGACCGTGTCGGTCGCGATGCCGGTCTCGTCGTTGATGAGCTCGGCCAGACCGGCCAGGACCTCTTCACGGGATAGTGCCATTGGTTGTATCTCCTTGGGATTCGGTGACAGCAGAACAGTCTAAGTCCGATGGTGCGTGCGCCAGCGATCACGCCGGCGCACGGCTCTCTTCAGTTGTGGAGTGGCGAAGCCGCGGCAGGCCGTCTGTTCAGGGCAGCACGACGACCTGCGCCCCGAAGACGAGGCCGGCGCCGAAGCCGATTTGAAGTGCGAGCCTGCCGCTCAGCTCCGGATGCTCCTCCAGCAGCCGGTGGGCTGCCAGTGGGATCGAGGCGGCAGAGGTGTTTCCCGTCGTCTCGATGTCGCGGGCGATCACGACGCTCTCCGGCAGCTTGAGCTGCTTGGCGAACTCGTCGATGATGCGCATGTTGGCCTGGTGGGGAACGAACGCGGCGAGGTCGTCCGGCGTGATGCCTGCCGCCTCGATGGCCTGCCTGGCCACCTTCGCCATCTCCCACACCGCCCAGCGGAACACGGATGGCCCGTCCTGCCGCAGCGTCGGCCAGCCTGCCTCGCCGTCGCGGAACTCCACGAGCGTGTGGTCCATGCCGACCGTGTCCGCCTTGGATCCATCCGATCCCCAGACAGTCGGCCCGATGCCGGGCTCGTCGCTCGGGCCGATCACGGCGGCCCCGGCTCCGTCTCCGAGCAGGAACGAGATGCTGCGGTCGGCGGGGTCGACGACGTCGGACAGCTTCTCGGCGCCGACGACGAGCGCGTAGTGCGCGGCACCGGCGCGGATGAGCGCGTCGGCCTGGGCGATCGCGTAGGCGTACCCGGCGCATGCGGCGTTGAGGTCGTATGCGGCTGCGGGGTTCGCTCCCACCCGATCGGCGACGACGGCGGACATCGACGGCGTCTGCTGCATGTTGCTGATGGTGGCGATCAGCACGAGGTCGATCTCGGCCGGCGCGATGCCAGACCTGCGCACGGCCTCGCTGGCGGCCTCCGTCGCGAGGTCCACCGCGAGCACCTCGTGCGGTGCGCGGGTGCGCGTGATGATGCCGGTGCGCTGACGGATCCATTCGTCGGACGAATTGATCGGTCCGATGAGGTCATCGTTGGGCACGACGAGGCTGCCGCGGGCGGCGCCGAACGACAGGATGCGGGTGAACCGAGGCCCGACGGCCTGGTTCAGACGGGGAGTGCTCATGGGGTCAGGCATTGCTTTCTGCCGTAGCGGCGAGCAGTTCGACCGCCGCAGGAACGTCGTCGGGTGTCTTGATCGCCACGGCGGGAACGCCCTTGAGGCCGCGCTTGGCGAGTCCAGTCAGGGCGCCACCGGGCGTGAGCTCGATGAGCCCGGTGATTCCGGCGGCTTCGAAGGATGCCATGCACAGATCCCAGCGCACCGGCGCCGCGACCTGCCGCACCATGAGGTCGAGGAAGCGTTCGCCGGACTCGACGGGCGAACCGTCGCTGTTCGTCCAGATGGGGAGCGTGGGGTCGTTCACGGTGAAACCGGTGGCCTCGGCGGCGAGTCCGTCTCGCGCAGGCTCCATGTAGTGCGTGTGGAAGGCGCCCGCCACCTGAAGCGGCACGACACGGGTTCCGCGCAACGGCTCCTCGCTCAGTCTGGAAAGCGCATCGAGCGCGCCCGCCACCACGATCTGGCCTCCGCCGTTGAAGTTGGCGGGCTCGAGGCCGAAGCCGGTGATGTGCTGGATGACCGCGTCGGGGTCGCCACCGAGCACGGCGCTCATGCCGGTCGACGCAGCGGCGGCCGCCTGTGCCATCAGGAGGGCACGAGAGCGCACGAAGCGCAGCGCGTCATCGTCGGAGAGGATGCCCGCTCCCGCGGCTGCCGCAGCCTCGCCGACCGAGTGTCCGGCGATGCCGCCGATGACGGCATCCGGCGCTGCCTCGCGCAGGGCACGTAAGGCGAGAAGGCTCGCGGCGACGATGAGCGGCTGGGCCAGCGCGGTGTCGCGAATGGTCTCGGCGTCGGACTCGGTCCCGTGCTTCACCAGATCGACACCCGTCACCTGGGAGTAGCGCTCGACGAGTGCACGGGATGCGTCATCGGCGAGCCACGGGGTGAGGAAACCGGGGGTTTGCGAGCCCTGTCCAGGGCAGGCGACGACAATCACCGTTCCAGTCTGCCGATCGTGCCGCGACGAGCCGTGTCGATATTCGATGAACTAACGCCGAATCCCTTGTCGGTGTCGTATAGAGCCGGCCCGCGGTCGGCTCGTGCTCAGCGGCGTCGGGTGACGTTGTCCGGCTCGTTGATGGAACCGACGATGAGGGCGGCCTGAAGGATGAGCGCCTCGCGAGCGCCAGTCGCATCCCAGCCGATGACATCCGTCACGCGCTTGAGCCGGTACCGCACCGTGTTCGGATGCACGAACAGCTCGCGTGCCGTCGCCTCGAGAGAGCGTCCGTTGTCGAGGTAGCTCCAGAGCGTGTTGAGCAGTTCGGGGGAGTGCGCCTGCAGCGGCCGGTAGATGCGGTTGACGAGGGTGCTCCTGGCCAGGGGATCGCCCGCGAAGGCCCGCTCGGGGAGCAGGTCGTCCGCGTGAACCGGACGAGGACAGTTGCGCCATCCCTTCGCCACCGCGAAGCCGGCGAGGGCGGCGCGGGCGCTCTTGGATGCGTCCACCAGCCCTGGCACCTCATGGCCGAGCACGAGATGGCCCGGTCCGAACCCTGGCTCGAGCTGCCGCGCGATCTCCATGAACCCGATCGAGTTGGATGGCCCGACCTCTTCCTGCTCGGTCGCCCGCGGCTGCGCGCGCCCGATCACGAGCACGAGGCGGGATCCCTGCACCCCGATCAGCACATCGGCGCTCATGTGCCGCGCGATGCGCCGCAACTGGTCGACGTCGAGTTGCTGGGGAGCCGTTCCGACCAGAACGCTGACCTCGCCGTGACCGTGCCAGCCCAGCGCGGCGATCCTACTCGGCAGCTCGTCGTCGTATTCGCCCGTGAGGATGGAGTCGACGACGAGCGCCTCGAGGCGGGCATCCCACAGTCCTCTGGCCTCGGCCGCCCGCGCGTAGACGTCGGCAGCGGCGAAGGCGATCTCGCGCGAGTACAGCAGGATCGCCTCGCCGAGGTCCTCGTTGCCGCTGGCGCGGACCCGGTCCTCGACCACCTCGACGACCACCCGGATGAGCTGCAGCGTCTGCTGCAGCGACACGGAGCGCAACAGCTCGCGGGGAGCCGCGCCGAACACGTCGGCGGCGATCCACGGCGTGGACCGCGGGTCGTCGAACCACGAGATGAACGACGTGATGCCGGCCTGTGCGACGAGTCCCACCGCAGACCGCCGCCCCGGCGGCATCTCGCTGTACCAGGGCAGCGTGTCTTCGAGCCGCTTGAGCGTCGCCGTCGCGAGCTCACCCGAGATCTTGCGCAGCCAGGCGAGTGTCTCCTCTTTGCTCCTCGGCTTCGCCACGCCCGGTTGCCTTAGCTCTCCCCGCCGGCGACTCCCGTGGTGCCGGCGTTGACGTCGAAGAGCCGGTACCGCTCGATCGCCTGCGCGGGCGCCGACGGATCGACCTCGCCGCGCGCGGCGAGGAGCTCGAGCGTGCGCACCACCATCGAGGGTCCGTCGATCTTGAAGAAGCGGCGGGCGGCGGCGCGGGTGTCGGAGAACCCGAAGTCGTCGGCTCCGAGCGTCGCGAACTCGCCAGGCACGTATGCGCGGATCTGGTCGGGCACCGCGTGCATGTAGTCGGTGGTCGCGATGAACGGCCCCTGCGCGCCGGCCAGCTTGCTCGTCACATACGGAACGCGCTTCTCCTCCTCCGGGTGGAGGAAGTTGTGCTCGTCGGCTGCCAGGCCGTCGCGCCGCAGCTCCGTCCAGCTCGTCACGCTCCAGACATCCGCACGCACGCCCCAGTCGCTCGCGAGCAGCTCCTGGGCCTCGATGGCCCACGGAACGGCGACACCGGATGCCATGAGCTGCGCCCGCGGTCCGTCGCCCTCAGCGCTGCGCAGCTTGTACAGACCGCGAACGACTCCTTCGACGTCGAGGTTCTCCGGCTCGGCCGGCTGCACCATGGGCTCGTTGTACACCGTCAGGTAGTACATGACGTTCGGGTCCGGATGGTTTCCGCCGTACATCCGCTCGATGCCGGCCCGCACGATGTGGCCGATCTCGTATCCGTAAGCGGGGTCGTAGCTGACGACGGCGGGGTTGGTCGCGGCGAGCATGTGGGAATGCCCGTCCGCGTGCTGCAGGCCCTCGCCGGTCAGCGTCGTGCGGCCGGCGGTCGCGCCCATGATGAACCCGCGGGCCATCTGGTCGCCCGCCGCCCACATGGCGTCACCCGTGCGCTGGAAGCCGAACATCGAATAGAACACGTAGACGGGGATCAGCGGTTCGCCGTGCGTGGCGTAGGACGTTCCCACGTTCGTGAACGCGGCCATCGCGCCGGCCTCGTTGATGCCGACGTGGATGATCTGACCCTGGGGGCTCTCCTTGTAGGAGAGCAGGAGCTCGCGGTCGACCGACGTGTAGTGCTGCCCGTTCGGGTTGTAGATCTTGGCGTTCGGGAAGAACGCGTCGATGCCGAACGTGCGCGCCTCGTCGGGGATGATCGGGACGATGCGGTGCCCGAATCCCTTCGCACGCAGCAGATCCTTCAGCAGGCGCACGAAGGCCATCGTCGTGGCGACCTCCTGCGTGCCCGAGCCCTTCTTCGAGATGGCATAGGCCGACTCGTCGGGCAGCGGGATCTGCGTGTACTTCGACCTGCGCTCCGGCAGGAAACCGCCGAGCGCGCGACGGCGCTCGAGCATGTACTGGATCGCCTCGTCGTTCTCGCCCGGGTTGTAGTACGGGGGGAGGTACGGGTTCTCGGCGAGCTGGTCATCCGTGATCGGGATGTGCATGGCGTCGCGGAACTTCTTGAGATCGTCCAGCGTCATCTTCTTCATCTGGTGCGTCGCGTTGCGCCCCTCGAAGTGCGGACCGAGGCCATAGCCCTTGATGGTCTTCGCGATGATGACGGTCGGCTGGCCCTTGTGCTCCATGGCAGCCTTGAACGCGGCGTACACCTTGCGGTAGTCGTGGCCACCGCGCTTGAGGTTCCAGATCTGCTCGTCGCTGTAGTCCTTGACCA
>Ga0164242_10006080_pt1 | contig 13341 bp, 10 predicted proteins | sample OricomgcompostMG_FD_108783 | JGI IMG/M metagenome (GOLD analysis project Ga0164242, IMG submission 108783) | Miracle-Growth compost microbial communities from Emeryville, California, USA - Original compost - Miracle growth compost (MG) ...
CGGCTCCCCGGTATGCCCGACCTGCCGGGAGCTGATGGAGATGCTCAAGGCCTTCGGTCCCGGTGGTTCCGGCGGGGAGGGAGGACCCGACGGCCCAGGCGGTGGGGACGCCCCGCCCCCTGGTTGATCATGCAAAGTTTTTCGGGCGTGGCACGGTGCGCACGACGGAGTCTGCATGATCGACGTGGTGATTCGCCGCGCTGCCGGTCGTAGTTCTGCCGCAGGGTCGCAGCTCTCCTACAACTCGGTCAGGAAGTCCAGTACCGCGCTGCTGAACACGTCGTTGTCGTCGCCGGCGACCATGTGACCAGCCCCGGAGATGTCCACATAACGTGCCCCCGGTACCAGTTCCAGCAGTTCGCGCACCCCTTCGTCGCTGACGATGTCGGACTGCTTGCCGCGCACCAGGAGTGTCGGCACGGTGATGTTCCGGGCGGCGTTGAGCATCCGGCCCCGCGGGACGCCGCGGCGTGGCTCGGTACCCCCACTGAGGAAGGCCGGGTCCCAGTGCCAGTACCAGCGGCCGTCCTCGTGCTGGCGGACGTTCTTGCGCAGGCCGTCCGGCGTCGCCGGTCGGCTGCGGTGCGGGTTGTACGCGTGTACGGCGGCGGCAACCTCGTCCAGGTTGGCGAATCCGTCCGGATGTCCACGCATGAAACCGGTGATGCGCGCGACGCCGGCAGGTTCGATCCGCGGCACGATGTCGACGAGGACCAGCGCGCGCACCAGATCCGGGTGGTTGGAGGTGGTGAGCAGGCTGACCGAGCCCCCCATCGAGGCGCCGACGAGCACCGGAGGGGGGCCGCCGACCTGATCGATGACTGCGAGCAGGTCCTCTTCCATGGCATCGATCGAGTAGTCCTGGCCAGGCGCCCACTCGCTGTCCCCGTGGCCGCGCTGGTCGACGCTTACGGCGTTCCAGCCGGCAGCGGCGAGTCTCGGCCCGGCGCGGTGCCATGAGTGTCGCGTCTGTCCGCCACCGTGCAGCAGGATGACGGTGCCGTGCGGTCTGGTGCAGTACCAGCGATCTGCTGCCAGGCGCACGCCGGATCCCTGGAACGTCACGTCTTCGGCCTCGGGCTGAGGTATCGCGTCGGGAGAGGTCACACCCGCATCCTGCCCTGCACCGGGGAGCCATGTGGGCAGGGCGCAACTCTCGCGCCGTCCTCAGGGACGGGGAGCCATGCCGCGGCTAGTGTCGCAGCGTGGTCTACCGCCGTCCTGGGCAGCGCAGGGGGCGGCGCGGCAGGGTCGTCCCGATCAGCTTCGCCGTGCTCGGCGTCGTGGTCGTCCTAGGCGCCGTCTTCGGCGTCCTGCATGTACGAGACCAGCAGCGCAAGTCCCGGGAACGCTCGCACGCCGAGGCGACCGCCGTGGCCGGTCGGTATCTGACCGCCTGGGGCCACGGCGATGTGGCCACCATGGCGGCGAACGCCACCCCGGACAGTGCTGCCGCGCTGCGGCAGCAGGTCGGCACGGTCCTGACGGACCTGCACATCAGCAGCGCGACATACCTGCCCGGCATATTGCGGTTCCAGGGTGATGCGACCGCTCCGTTCCATGCGTCCGTCGTGGTCCAGGGGCTCGGCACCTGGAGCTACGACGGCAGCCTGGTGCTGCACCGGGTCGACAAGCACTGGAAGGTCGCGTTCACGCCCGAGTCCATCTATCCCGAGCTGCACGCGGGAGACACGCTGGTACGCGAACGCAAGCTGGGTACTCGCGGGCAGATCAGACTGGCCGACGGCAGGCCGTTGCGGGGGCTGGACGGCGAGCTGGACGGCAACATGCTGGGTACCGTCGGTCCCTACACCGCCGCGCTGGCGAAATCGGCGGGTCCGCAGTTCGTGGCCGGCGACATCGGCGGCCTGACGGGGCTGGAACGCGGCTACAACGCCGTACTGTCGGGCACGCCGGGCGGATCGCTGACGCTGCGCTCGTCCACCGGCGCGATCCTCGACACGTTGATCAGCCAGCCGGTCCGTAATGGCAAGGACGTGACCGTCTCTTTCGACCTGAACGTGCAGCATGCCGCGGAGTCCGCGCTCTCTGGCGTGCCGGCGAACCTGACCGGCTCGCTCGTCGCCATCGACGTGACCACGGGCAAGGTGCTCGCGGTGGCCAACCATCCGTACAACGGCTACGGCCGCGCGATCCGAGGGCATTATCCGCCGGGGTCCACCTTCAAGATCATCACGACGACGGCGGCGCTGCTCAGCGGCAAGAGCGCGAGCACGCCGCTGCCGTGCACCCCGTCGATCACGGTCGGGGGACGGTCGTTCACCAATGCCGAGGGTGAGTCCTACGGCACGATCTCGTTGGCGACCGCCTTCGCGAAGTCTTGCAACACCGCCTTCATCAGCCTCGAGACGTCCTTGCCGAAGGGGGCGCTCGGTCGCGCCGCGGCGCTGTTCGGCTTCAGCGACAAGCCGGCGGGCACCGATACCGCGACATCGGGACCGTTGCCGCTCACGTCGTTCGGTGGCAGCGTGCCGCCCCCGACAGACGTCACCGACGGCGCCGCCGAGGCGATCGGCCAGGGTCGGATCGTCACCAGTCCGCTGCAGATGGCCAGTGTGGCCGCCGCCGTCGCCTCGGGCACCTGGCGGCAGCCGTACGTGTCCGCGACCGCGCCGGCAAACAATCCGCAGCATGCGATCCCGGCGAACGTGGTGGCGACGCTGCGAGACCTGATGGGCCAGGTCGTCAGTTACGGCACCGCAGCACATTCCGGGCTGCCGGCCGGCACCCGCGGTAAGACCGGTACCGCCGAGGTCGGGACGAAGAATCCGCCGGATACGGTCGCCTGGTTCGTCGGTTACCGCGGCACCATCGCGTTCGCCTGCCAGGTCGGCGACAGTGGTGCCAGCGGCGGGTACGGCGCCGACACCGCGGCGCCGACCGTCGCACGGTTCCTGCGCGCCCTGGGCTGACGGCTTCCCGCCGCCCGAATTGACGCCGCGCCGTTCGTGCGCCACTCTGGACCGGTGCGTCACACCCTCGTAGTACTTGTCGGGTGCGTCGACTAGACCTCACGGTCACGACGCGCCTACCCCTCCGTACCCTGGGTACGAGGGGTTTTTTGTTGCCCACCGACCCGACCTGCTCACGCCGAACACCGAACTGAGAGCCCGCAATGACAGACGCCACACCCACCGCCGGCATCCCGATGACCGGCGCGGAGAGCCTGGTCCGATCGCTCGAGGATGTCGGCGCCGAGGTGGTGTTCGGGATCCCGGGTGGCGCGATCCTGCCGGCGTACGACCCGCTGCTGGACGCGCGTTCGCTCCGGCACATCCTGGTCCGGCACGAGCAGGGCGCAGGCCACGCTGCGACCGGTTACGCGCAAGCCACCGGCAAGGTCGGCGTCTGCATGGCGACCTCCGGTCCAGGTGCGACCAATCTGGTCACCCCGATCGCGGACGCCTACATGGACTCGGTGCCGCTGGTCGCGATCACCGGCCAGGTGCCGAGCATGTCGATTGGTACGGACGCGTTCCAGGAAGCCGACATCTGCGGCATCACCATGCCGATCACCAAGCACAACTTCCTGGTGCAGCACGCCGAGGACATCCCGGGGGTCATCGCCGCGGCCTTCCACATTGCCAGCACGGGTCGTCCGGGCCCGGTGCTGGTCGACATCCCGAAGGATGTGCTGCAGGCGCAGACGACGTTCGTCTGGACCGGTGAGGTGGATCTACCCGGCTACCGGCCGAACCTGAAGCCGCACGGCAAGCAGGTGCGCGAGGCCGCCAAACTGATCGCCGCCGCCCGCCGTCCGGTGCTCTACGTCGGTGGCGGCGTGCTGAAAGCGCGCGCCGCGGAAGAATTGCGGCGGTTGGCGGAGCTGACCGGCATTCCGGTGGTCACCACCCTGATGGCGCGGGGCGCCTTCCCCGACAGCCATCGCCAGCACATCGGTATGCCCGGCATGCACGGCGGCGTCACCGCCGTCACGGCGATGCAGAAGGCGGACCTGTTGATCGCGCTCGGCGCGCGGTTCGACGACCGGGTCACCGGGCGGCTGTCCACCTTTGCCCCGGACGCCAAGATCATCCATGCTGACGTCGACCCGGCCGAGATCGGCAAGAACCGGACGGCGGACGTGCCGATCGTCGGGGATGCCAAGGCGGTCATCGCGGACCTGTGTGACGCGGTCCGGGCCGAGTTCGCCGACGGTCACCGTGCCGACCTCACCGGCTGGTGGCAGCGGTTGGACAGCTGGCGGGAGACCTATCCGCTCGGGTACGAGAACCCGGAGGACGGCAGCCTTGCCCCGCAGTACGTCATCTCCCGGCTGTCCGAATTGGTCGGTCCGGAGGCGATCTACGTCGCCGGCGTCGGCCAGCACCAGATGTGGGCCAGCCAGTTCATCTCCTACGAGCACCCGTACACCTGGCTCAACTCCGGCGGCCTGGGCACGATGGGGTACGCCGTGCCGGCTGCCATGGGCGCCCAGGTCGGCCGGCCCGATGCCACCGTGTGGGCGATCGACGGCGATGGCTGTTTCCAGATGACCAACCAGGAGCTCGCCACCTGCGCGATCGAGGGCATCCCGATCAAGGTCGCGCTGATCAACAACGGCAGCCTGGGCATGGTCCGCCAGTGGCAGACCTTGTTCTACGAGGGTCGCTACTCGAACACCAATCTGGGCACCCGTCGCTTCATCCCGGATTTCGTGAAGCTGGCGGACGCGCTGGGATGCGCCGCGATGCGGTGCGAGAAGGCCGAGGACGTCGACGCCACGATCAGCAAGGCGATGGCGATCAACGACCAGCCGGTGGTCGTCGACTTCGTGGTCGGCCAGGATGCGATGGTGTGGCCGATGGTGGCTGCCGGTGCCAGTAACGACGAGATCATGGCGGCCCGCGACCTGCGGCCGTCCTTCGACAATCCCGAGGCGGTCTGAGCATGGCGAGCGACGTCACCCGGCACACGTTGTCGGTGCTGGTGGAGAACAAGCCCGGCGTGCTGGCCCGGGTCGCGTCGCTGTTCTCCCGTCGCGCTTTCAACATCGACTCGCTGGCCGTCGGCCCGACCGAGAACCCCGATGTCTCCCGGATGACGATCGTGGTCGCGGTGACGGGGCTGCCGCTCGAGCAGGTCACCAAGCAGCTGAACAAACTGGTGAACGTGCTCAAGATCGTCGAGCTCGACCCGGACAGCGCGGTGCAGCGCGAGCTGGTACTGGTAAAAGTCAGGACCGACGCCCAGAACCGCTCGCACGTGCTGGAGACGGTCAGCCTGTTCAGGGCCAAGGTCGTCGACGTGGCCCAGGACGCGGTCACCGTCGAGGCAACCGGGGCGCCGGAGAAGCTGGCCGCCCTCATCTCGATGCTCGAGCCGTACGGCATCCGTGAAATCGTGCAGTCCGGCATGGTCGCGCTCTCCCGGGGCGGGCGTGCGATCAGCAGTGCCGAGCCGCGGCTACGCCCGATCGACCGGACCGCCTAGCGTGGGATCCCGGTACGCCCCGTACCTGCATTGACCGGACCCGTGGGCGGGCACGTTGTCGCCCGCAGGTCCTAGCTCCGCCACCGCACCCGCTCATCCCGCAGTACCCGGAGAGGAACCAGCATGACCAGCGCCACCGGACCACAGATCTCGTACGACGACGACGCCGACCTGTCGATCATCCAGGGGCGCAAGGTCGCCATCCTGGGGTACGGCAGCCAGGGGCACGCGCACGCACTGTCCCTGCACGACTCCGGGGTCGACGTCCGCGTCGGCCTGCCCGAGTCCTCCAAGAGCCGCGCCAAGGTTGAGGCCGCCGGGCTGCCGGTGGTGACGCCGGCCCAGGCCTCCGCGGAAGCGGATCTGATTATGATCCTCGCTCCGGACACCGCGCAACGGAAGCTCTACGCCGCCGACGTCGCACCGAACCTGAAGGACGGCGACGCGCTGTTCTTCGGGCACGGCTTCAACATCCGCTTCGACCTGATCACGCCGCCCGCGGGCGTGGATGTGGCGATGGTGGCGCCGAAGGGGCCGGGACACCTGGTGCGCCGGCAGTTCGTGGACGGCCGCGGCGTCCCGGTCCTGATCGCCGTCGAGCAGGACGCGACCGGCAAGGCATGGGACCTCGCGCTCTCGTACGCCAAGGGCATCGGCGGTACCCGCGCGGGTGCGTTGCGCACCACCTTCAAGGAGGAGACCGAGACCGACCTGTTCGGTGAGCAGGCCGTGCTCTGCGGCGGCACCTCGGCCCTGGTGCAGGCCGGTTTCGAGACACTGGTCAACGCCGGCTACCAGCCGGAGATCGCGTACTTCGAGTGCCTGCACGAACTGAAGTTGATCGTCGACCTGATGTACGAGGGTGGCCTGTCCCGGATGCGGTACTCGATCTCCGACACCGCGGAGTACGGCGACTACACCCGCGGCCCGCGCATCGTCACGGACGCCACCAAGGCCGAGATGCGCAAGATCCTGGGCGAGATCCAGGACGGCACCTTCGCCAAGCAGCTCATCGCTGAGGACGATGCAGGCCGCCCGGAGTTCACCAAACTGATCGAGAAGGGCCGGCAGCACCCGGTCGAGCAGGTCGGCGCGAAGCTGCGCCCGCTGTTCGCCTGGATCGACCAGCCGCTCGACTGATGCGGGATCAGCGGCACTCCCGGGCGGGCACCGCGGCCACCGAGCCGCGGGCCGCGGTGGCCCGCCGGGCACCGGCGTCATGACGGTGGCGTTGGAGCTTGCCGGTGTGGACCTGTGGGTCGCGTCCGGCGAAGGCCGCGTCGACCTGGTACGCGGGGTCGACTGGCGGGTCGAGCGCGGGCAGCACTGGGCGGTGCTCGGCCCGAACGGTGCCGGGAAATCCTCGCTGTTGTCGGTGTGCGGGGCGATGCGGCATCCGTCGCGAGGCATCGCCACGGTGCTCGGTCGGCAGCTGGGCCGCACCGATATGCGCGCCTTGCGCGAGCATATCGGGGTGGTGGACGCTGCCACCGCGCGCCGCATTCCAGCTGTCCTGCCACTGCTCGAGGTCGCCTTGACCGGCGCTACCGGCGGGGTGCTGCCGCGCCCGGAGGTCACCACCGACGCGGACCGGGACCGGGCTGCCGCCGAACTCTCCCGGGTCGGTCTCAAAGCCTTGCAGCACAGGCGCTTCGGCGATTGCTCGCAGGGTGAGCGGCAGCGCGCGCTGTTGGCCCGGGCGCTGGTCGGCGACCCGCAGTTGCTGCTGCTGGACGAAGCAGCCGTGGGGCTGGATCTGCCCGCCCGGGAAGCACTGCTCGGAGCGCTGGCGAGCGTCGCGAGCGACCAACCGGCACTCACCTCGGTCACTGTGACCCACCACGTCGAGGAATTGCCGCCCAGCACGACCCATGCACTGCTGCTGCGAGACGGCTCGGTGGTTGCCAGCGGCCCGGTCGCCCGGGTCTTCACCGACGCCCTGCTCGAAGCGTGTTTCGCGCTTCCGGTGCACATCCGGCGACACGGCAACCGGTGGTCGGCGTCGGCGGCCGCGGACTGGCGACCGTGAGCCAGTGCGCCCGCCCGATCCGGCACGGGCGTGCGCGCGAAGTGGGCGGCGCCCGCCGGTAAGGTGGACCGCGCGCCCGCAACCACCCCGGGCTGCCTCGAGACCCGCCGGAAGGACTTGCCCGTGCCCGTCGTCCTCATCGCGGAGGAACTCGCGCCCAGCGTCATCGAGGTCCTCGGTGACGGTTTCGACATCCGGCACGTGGACGGTGCGGATCGCGCGGCGCTGCTGCCTGCCCTGGCCGAGGCGGACGCGGTACTGATCCGCTCCGCCACCAAGATCGACGCAGAGGCGCTCGCCGCAGCGCCCAGGCTGAAGGTGGTAGCCCGCGCCGGCATCGGTCTGGACAACGTCGACACCAAGGCAGCGACCGCGCGCGGCGTCATGGTGGTGAACGCGCCACAGTCCAACATCGTCACCGCCGCCGAGCACGCGGTGGCGTTGCTGTTGAGCCTGGCCCGACACATCCCGGCTGCAGACGCCAGTCTCAAGGGCGGCGCCTGGCAACGCAGCAAGTTCACCGGCGTGGAGATCGCTGACAAGACTGTCGGGGTCGTCGGCCTCGGCCGCATCGGAGTGCTGTTCGCGCAGCGGCTGTCGGCATTCGGGGTCACCCTGGTGGCGTACGACCCGTACGTCTCGGCCGCCCGGGCCGCGCAGATCGGCGTCCGCATCGTGCCGCTCGAGGAACTGTTGCGGATCAGCGACTTCGTCTCCATCCACCTGCCGAAGACGCCCGAGACGATCGGTCTGATCGGGGCGAAGGAACTGCAGTTGGTGAAGCCGAGCGTGCGCTTCGTGAACGCCGCCCGGGGCGGGATCATCGACGAGACAGCGTTGTACGAAGCGCTGGTCGAGGGTCGGGTCGCCGGTGCGGCGCTCGACGTCTATGTGACCGAGCCGTGCACCGACTCGCCGTTGTTCACGCTGCCGAACACCGTCGTCACCCCGCACCTCGGGGCGTCCACGGTCGAGGCGCAGGACAAGGCCGGCATCGCGGTCGCCCGTAGCGTGAAGCTCGCGCTCCAGGGGGAGTTCGTCCCGGACGCCGTGAACGTGCAGGCCGGCGGCGTCGTCGCGGAAGAGATCCGTCCAGTGCTGCCGCTGGTGGAGAAGCTGGGCCAGGTCTTCACCGGGCTCGCCGGCGGCCTGGCCGCCAGCCTGACGGTCGAGGTTCGCGGTGAGATCGCGGCTTTCGACGTGAACGTGCTGCGGCTCGCCGCCCTGCGAGGGGTCTTCGCGCCGGTAGTGCACGAGCCGGTGAGCTACGTCAACGCGCCGATCCTGGCCGCCGAGCGTGGCCTGGACGTCGAGCTGACCACGAGTCCGGACAGCCCGGACTACCGGAACCTGATCACGCTGCGTGGGGCGATGGCGGATGGGACCGCGGTGAGTGTCAGCGGCACTCTGTCCGGACCGCGAATGCTGGAGAAGATCACCGAGCTCGATGGCTTCGACGTGGAGATCCCGCCGACGGCGCACCTGGTCGCACTGCACTACCGGGACCGGCCCGGGGTGGTGGGCACCGTGGGTGCGAAGTTCGGCGGCGCCGACATCAACATCGCTGCGGCCCAGGTGTCGCGGACCGAGCAGGGCGGTGACGCCCTGATCGTGGTCACCGTCGATAGCCAGGTCGACGCGGCGCTGCTCGACGAGCTGGCGGAGGCCATCGGCGCGTCCGTCGCCCGCACCATCGACATCGCGCAGGACTGACGAGCCGCGCCGTGTCCTCCCCGAACCCCGCATCGTCCGATTCCGCGGGGCCGCGTGCGCTGGTCGCCTCCGACGGCCAACGGCTGGCGTACACATATCGCGGTACAGGTCCGCGACTGATCTGCCTGCCCGGCGGGCCGGGCCGGGCCGCGGCGTACCTCGAGGATCTCGGTGGGCTGGACGGGACCTACGAGCTCGTATTGGCGGATCCGCGCGGCAGCGGTGGTTCTCGGCCGGCGGAGCCGGACAGCCTGAACCTGGACCGGCTCGCGCAGGACGTCGAGGAGCTGCGCCTGGAACTGGACGAGAAGCGGCCGGTCCTGGTCGGCCACTCGTTCGGCTGCCGGGTCGCGAGCGCCCACTCGGAGCGCTTTCCGGGGGTTGCCCGGGCGCTCGTACTGCTCACGCCGCCGCCGTTCGGCGAGTCGGCGTTGGTGGCGGACGGCCGCGAACTGATCCTGGACCACCGTCAGAACGACCCGTTGTTCGTGGAGGCGGTGGAGGCGGCCCGCGCGCTCCCGGACGCGCGACCGCGGGACCGTTCGATGCTCGAGGCGATGAGCATGCCGCTGTGGTACGGCCGCTGGGACGGGACCGCTCGGGAGCACGCTGCGCGCGCTGCCGACGAGACCCCGGCGCGGACTGCGCTGACGCTGCGCAACGCGGCGCTGTCCAGCCCCCCGGTGGATCTCGCGGCCCTCGACCTGCCCGTGTTGGTGGTGGCCGGCGAACTCGACTACGCGAGCCCGCCCGGCGCCTTGCGGGCCGTGCACGAGCGGCTGCCGCACAGCAGCTACGTGGAGCTGGCCGGTGCGGGCCACTACCCCTGGCTCGACGATCCGGCCGCGCTGCGGGACGCGGTGGCGGGCTTTCTCGACGCGCTCGGCGACCAGGGGTAGACTGCGATCATCATGCGTGCACTCCTCCTGCTTCGCTGCCGCGACGGGGCCTGACGGCTGGCTCCCCGTCGCGGCGTCGTGCGCTGGCCGAACGTGACGGACGACGAGGAGCGAGGAACACCGTGAATTCCCAGAACGTGAACGCCCTGCAGGACGCAGCCGCCCGGCGGGTCAGCGCCTACCCCAACCCGCAGCAGCCTGGGCCGATGACCTTCGGCCGTTACAGCCCGTTCACCCCGATCGACCTGCCGGACCGGACCTGGCCGAACCAGGTCATCGCCCACGCCCCCCGCTGGTGCAGCGTGGACCTGCGCGACGGCAACCAGGCGCTGATCGACCCGATGGATTCCGGCCGTAAGCTGGCGCTCTTCCAGTTGCTGGTCGCCATGGGCTACAAGGAGATCGAGGTCGGGTTCCCGGCCGCCAGCCAGACCGACTTCGACTTCGTCCGGCAGATCATCGAGCAGGACCTGGTTCCGGACGACGTCACGATCCAGGTGCTGACGCAGGCCCGCGAGGAGCTGATCGAGCGGACCGTGGAGTCGGTACGCGGCAGCAACCGGGCCCTCATCCACCTGTACAACTCCACCTCCACCCTGCAGCGGCGGGTGGTCTTCGGCTTGGACCAGGCCGGCATCCGCGACATCGCGGTGCAAGGTGCGCGTTGGGTCGCCAAGTACTCCGAGCAGATGCTCGACGGCACCGACGTGTTTTTCCAGTACAGCCCGGAGTCCTACACCGGGACCGAGCTGGACTATGCCGTCGAGGTGTGCGAAGCCGTGCTCGACGTCTGGGAGCCGACCCGGGACCGGCCGGTCGTGCTGAACCTGCCGGCCACGGTCGAGATGGCCACGCCGAACGTCTATGCGGACTCGATCGAATATGTGCACCGCGCGCTGACCCGCCGGGACGCGGTGGTCTTGTCGCTGCACCCGCACAACGACCGCGGTTGCGCGGTGGCGGCGGCCGAGCTCGGCGTGATGGCGGGCGCCGACCGGGTCGAGGGGTGCCTGTTCGGCAACGGCGAGCGCACCGGCAACGTCTGCCTGGTCACCTTGGGGCTGAACCTGTTCAGTCAGGGGATCGACCCACAGATCGACTTCCGTGAGATCGACGAGATCCGGCGAACGGTCGAGTACGCGAACCAGTTGCCGGTGCATCCCCGCCACCCGTACGGCGGCGACCTGGTCTACACCGCGTTCTCCGGCAGCCACCAGGACGCCATCAAGAAGGGCCTGGAGTGGATGGAGCGGGACGCCGCGGCCGCGGGCGTGCCCGTCGACGAGTTCCGTTGGGCGGTGCCGTACCTGCCGATCGACCCGAAGGATGTCGGCCGGTCGTACGAGGCCGTGATCCGGGTGAACAGCCAGTCGGGCAAGGGTGGCGTGGCATATGTGCTGAAGCACGACCACGGCCTGGACCTGCCCCGTCGGTTGCAGATCGAGTTCAGCGGCGTGATCCAGCGGCATACCGACGCCGAGGGCGGCGAGGTGCTGCCGGAGGAGATCTGGCGAATCTTCTCGCAGACCTACCTGGACTCTGACCGGTTCGTGCTCGGCGATTACGACGTGCGCGGGGACGCCCTGCACGCGACGGTGGCGGTGGACGGCGAGAAGCACGAGTTCGTCGGGCACGGCAACGGGCCGATCGCCGCGCTGGTGCACGGTTTCGGACCGGTCACCGGCCTGGACGTACGGTTGCTGGACTACGCCGAGCACGCGCTCAGCGGGGGCGAGGACGCACGCGCCGCGGCGTATGTCGAACTGGCGGTCGACGGTCAGGTCCGCTGGGGTGTCGGTATCGACGCGAATATCGTGACCGCCTCGTTGCAGGCGGTGCTTTCCGCGGCCGGTCGCCGGTGACGGACGGGCGCCCGGATCTGCTCACTCAGCTGACGCTGGAGCGTATCGATCCCAACCTGTTCCGGTCCGTGGTGATCGACCCGCAGGACTACACCCACCTCTACGGCGGGCTGGTCGCGGCGCAGGCGCTGCGCGCGGCGGCGGACACGGTCGAGCCGGGCCGCGTCCCGCACTCGTTGCACAGCTACTTCCTGCGGCGCGGTGATCCCGGAGCGCAGGTGGTGTTCCACGTCGACCGGGACCGGGACGGGCGGTCGTTCTCGGCGAGGCGGGTCACCGCCCTGCAGGACGGCAAGGTGATCTTCAACCTGTCGGCCTCCTTTCACCGGTGGGTACCGGGTCCGGACACGCAACGACCGGCGCCACCTCAGGTGGAGGACCCGGACGCCCTGCCCGTCAGCGACCGCGCCAGCTACCTGGCGTCGATCGAGTGCCGGCTTCCCCGGCAGGACTGGCCGCTCGACCAGATCCGGGTGCCCCAGCGGGCCTGGCTGCGATGCACCCTCCCGCTCGGCGAGGACCCGGTGCTGCACGCGTGTGTGCTCACCTACGTGTCGGATGCGTTCAACGGCGTGGCACCGCTCGCGACCGGCACCACCAGGGCGCGCGCCAGCCTCGACCACGCGATGTGGTTCCACCGCCCGGTGCAGATGGACGCGTGGGTGCTGATGGACCTATGTCCCCAGTCGCTCGCCGGCGGGCGGGGGATGTACACCGGCAACGTCTACGACCAGAGCGGTTCGCTGGTGGCTGCACTGGCCCAGGAGATGGTGCTGGACGGGACCGGCGGGCCGGACATCACCCCGTAAGGGGACGTTCCGGGGCCCCGTAAGGTAATCGCCGTGAGCGACCTGATGCGGCTGGCAGTCATCGGCGGGGACGGGATCGGGCCGGAGGTGACGGCCGAGGCACTGAAGGTGTTGCGTGCCGTGCACCCGAAGGTCGAGACCACGGACTACGACCTGGGTGCGGGGCGCTACCTCGCGACCGGTGAGACACTGCCCGACAGCGTCTTGGCGGAGCTCCGCGGCCACGATGCCATCCTGCTCGGCGCGGTCGGTGACCCCCGGGTCCCTCCGGGCGTGCTGGAGCGAGGCCTGCTGCTGCGGCTGCGGTTCGCGCTCGACCACCACGTGAACCTGCGCCCCGTCCGGCTGTTTCCCGGTGTCGCGTCGCCGCTCGGGGAGGGCGTCCCGATCGACATGGTGTGCGTCCGGGAAGGGACCGAGGGCCCCTATGTCGGCAACGGCGGTGTGCTGCGCCACGGGACACCGCAGGAAGTCGCCACCGAGGTCAGTCTGAACACCGCGTTCGGGGTGCAGCGCGTGGTCCGTGACGCGTTCGCGCGGGCCCGTACCCGCCGCAAGCACCTGACCCTGGTGCA
>Ga0164242_10006081_pt1 | contig 13339 bp, 7 predicted proteins | sample OricomgcompostMG_FD_108783 | JGI IMG/M metagenome (GOLD analysis project Ga0164242, IMG submission 108783) | Miracle-Growth compost microbial communities from Emeryville, California, USA - Original compost - Miracle growth compost (MG) ...
CGTCGTAGAAGCGCGTCATGGTGCGGAAGTGGTCCGTCTTCCACAACGGCTCGAGCGCCGGGGCGTGGATGAATCCGGTCATCGAGAGGAACTGGTTGTCGTCGAAGTAGATCGCCCAGCTGATCTTCGCGTCTTCCAGTCGGTTGAAGATGGTCGGCACGTCGGCCGGCACATCGAACCACTTTCGGAAGCCGCGGCCGCCGTTGTTCGTGACGAAGCCGTGCGAAGTTCCCGCGTGGAAGAACGACCTGTTGCAGAACGTCTGCGACGGCACGGCGCAGTGCCAGTGGTCGTACACCGCGAACTCGCGGGCCAGCGTGGAGAAGACGGGGAGCATGGTGGGATCGAACGCGCCCATGATGTGCCGGTACTCGTCGATGTCGGGTGTGACGCCGCGGCGCTCTGTGCGCAGGTGGTCGATGTAGTCCGCCAGGAAACCGCTCATGTCGGCCTTGGCGCCGGCGGGCGGGGCGTTGAACGGGGGCTCCATCTGCCAGAAGAACTTGCCCGCGTTCGCCGGCGGGTCGACGGTGCCGAACAGCTGCTGGTTGACGAACGGGTATTCCTCCCCCGGGTCGGGGTTGGGCTGGCTCATCACGAAGTCGGTCGTGCCGTTGTAGACGTGCACCGGGATGTCCTGGCCGGTGAGCGGATCGCGATTCATATCGCGACGCACGTCGAGCCCTTCGTAGTGCTGGGCCCTCGGCGGCTTCTCGTCGGCGTAGAGGAATCCCAGGATGTTGTCGAATGACCTGTTCTCGAACATCATCACGATGAGGTGATCGAAGCCTGGTTTCGACGGCACCGGAAGCAGCCCGAGCTCACGCTCGATCTCCGGATGCACGCTCCCGCGACCCGCTGCCGCACCCACGACACCGCCGATCACGCCGCCCACGACACCGCCGGCAGCGGCACCTGCCGCTGCGATCCCCGCGCCGCGCAGGAAGGCACGACGGGACGTGGGGGTCTTGCGGCCCTCACCTGCAGCCTCGGCGCCCGACTCGCCCTCCTCGCCCGACACGGGCGGCACGGTGGCGTCATTCGTGGCGTCATTCCCGGGTGCAGCGTTGTTCGCGAGCCGGTCATCGCCTTCTGGCGCGACGCCGCGGCCTTCGCCTTCGCCGCTCACAGCGTCTGTCCGTCAGGGTCGACCGACTCGCTGTTCTCCACCGTGTTCTGCCCATCGGGCGCGTCCCCGTCGGCCGCGTCGTCCGCACCTGCGCCCACGAGCGCGGCAGGACCACCGGAGAGCAGCAGCGCGAACTGGGCGGCATCGAGGATCGGCACCCCGAGCTCCTCGGCCTTCGTGAGCTTCGACCCTGCGCCCGGCCCGGCCGCGACATAGTCGGTCTTCTTCGACACGCTCGAGGCGGACTTGCCGCCGGCGGCGATGATGGCCTCGATGGCGCCTTCGCGGCTGAAGCCTTCCAGCGACCCGGTCGCGACGACCGTCAGACCGGCCAGCGGGCCCGAGGCGTCACCCGCCTTTCCGGGGCCCGGATGCCCGGGCACCGCGAACTGCACGCCGGCCGCCGCCCAGCGGTCCACGATCTCGCGGTGCCAGTCGACCTCGAACCAGTCGAGCACGGCGTCGGCGATGATGCCGCCGACGCCGTCGACGGCGGCGAGCTTGTCTCTGGTCGCCGTGCGGATGGCATCCAGCGAGCCGAACCACGACGCCAGGGCTCTGGCGGCCACCGGCCCGACGTGCCGGATGTTGAGCGCGACGAGAAAGCGCCACAGCTCCTTCTGCTTCGCCTTCTCCAGCTCCGCGAGCAGCGTCACAGCGGCCTCAGACGGTGCGACGAGCCGGTAGTCCTTCTTCACCCCTGCCTTGCGACGCTCTGCCGGCGACAGCTCGGCCGTTCCCGGCGGATAGGTGAGCGTGACCTTCTGGAACGGGGCGCGACGCACCGGAAGCCCGGTGGTCTCATCCACTTTCGGCTCGCCCGTCTCGACGTCGCGCACGACGACCTGGATCGGAACGATCTGCTCCTCTGTGAGGTCGAACAGTCCGGCCTCCGTGATGAGCGGAGGCTCGGCGGGGAAAGCGGGTTGCGTGAGCGCCGCCGCCGTGACCTCGCCGAGCGCGTCGATGTCGAGCGCGCCGCGCGACCCGATGTGCTCCAGGCGCCCGTGCACCTGGGCAGGGCAGGACCTCGCGTTGGGACAGCGCAGGTCGATGTCGCCTTCCTTCGCAGGCCGCAGCTCGGTTCCGCACTCCGGGCAGTCCTTCGGCATCACGAACTCCCGCTCACTGCCGTCGCGCCGCTCGAGAACGGGCCCGAGCACCTCGGGTATGACGTCTCCGGCCTTGCGCAGCACGACCGTGTCGCCGATCAGCACGCCCTTGGCCTTGACGACCTCCTGGTTGTGCAGAGTCGCCTGGCGCACCGTGCTGCCCGCCACCTTCACGGGCTCCATCACGGCGTACGGCGTGGCTCGACCGGTGCGGCCGATCGCGACGAGGATGTCCACCAGCTTCGTGAACACCTCCTCAGGCGGGTACTTGTAGGCGATCGCCCACCGTGGTGCGCGGCTGGTGGCGCCCAGCTCGTCGTGCGTCGCCAGATCGTCGACCTTGACGACGACACCATCGATCTCGTGCTCCAGCGAGTGGCGTCGCTCCCCCATCTCCGCGATGTACGCGAACACCTCCTCGACGTCGTCGAGAACGCGATTGTGCGGCGACACCGGCAGGCCCCATCCGCGCAGCAGATCGTAGATCTCCGACTGTGTCGCCACGGGCGGGTCGTTCCATGCGCCGATGCCGTGCAGGTACAGCGACAGCCGGCCCTGGCGCTCTCGCATGAGCTCGATCTCCTGCGGCGACTTGTTCTCCCGGCGCTGACGCAGGCTTCCGGCCGCCGTGTTGCGCGCGTTGGCGAACTCCGGGTAGCGGGTCTTGATCTCCTCCTCCGACCTGCCCTTCGCTCGCTGCTCGGCCGCGTACTGCTCCTGCAGCTGATGCTGGCGTTCGTTGAGGAACTCGAAGTCGACCGTCTTGAGGAAGACCTCGCCGCGCACCTCGAAGAACGCCGGCCAGCCGCTGCCCTCGAGCCGCCGGGGGATGACCGGTATCCAGTCCACGTTCTCGGTGATGTCCTCGCCGACGGTTCCGTCGCCTCGCGTGGTGGCCGTCTCGAGCACACCGTCGCGGTACGCGAGGCTGATCGCCAGGCCGTCGATCTTCACCTCGGTGAGCCACCGCACCGGATGGCCTGAGGCATCCGCCGTCTTCGCCGCCCAGTCGCGCAGCTCGTCGACGCTGAAGACGTTGTCGAGGCTGAGCATCCGTTCGGCGTGCTGATGCGGCGGGAACCCGGCGGATGCCACCTCGGCGCCGACCGTCTGGGTCGGGCTGTCCTGGGCAGCGAGCAGCGGGAACTCGCGTTCGATGGCCTCCAGTCGGCGGATGTCCGCGTCGTACTCCGCGTCGCTGATCAGGCTGCCGCCCTCGTAGTAGGCGACGCGGTTGCGTTCGATGCGCTCGCGCAATTCCTCGGACTCCGTGCGCGCGGAGTCGAAGTCAGCGGGGATGTCCGTCACCTCGCCATACTAAGAGCGGCCACCGACGCGACAGGGCATTGCGGCGCAACCCGCAGGATCCGTCGCCGTGAGCAGGAGGGGACGCATGCGCATCGTCATCGTGCCGGGCATCGACGACTCGCCGCACGACCACTGGCAGTCCATCTGGCAGCACTCGCTGGGGCCGACGGCGGTGCGCATCGCTCCCGCATCGTTCGTCGAGCCGGACGGCGAGGACTGGATAGCGGCCATCGACCGCATCACGGACGAGGCCGACATGCTGGTGGCGCACAGCCTCGGATGCCTGGCCGCCGCATCGTGGATCGCTCGCGGCGGACGCGCGGCCGGCGCGTTCCTCGTGGCGCCGCCCGACGAGAACGGGCCGGTCTTCCCTGCCCAGGCGACGGGCTTCGCCGCTCCGCACAGCCGCCTCGCCATCCCGTCCGTCATCGTGGCCTCCGCCGACGATCCGTACAGTTCGCTCGAGCACCTCGACGAGCTCGGCAGGTGGTGGGGCTCCCCGATCGTGAACGTCGGGCCGCACGGACACCTCAACCGGGCGAGCAGGCTCGGCGAGTGGGAGGAGGGCAGAAGGCTCCTCACCGCGTTCGCTGCCGGAACCGGAGCAGCCCTGCCGTCCTGAGACAGGCATCCCGAGACACGCGTCCTGAGACACGGTCCTGAGACACGGTCCTGAGACACGGTCCTGAGACACGGTCCTGAGACAAGGTCCTGAGACAAGGTCCTGGGTCACGGCGGGCCGGCCGCGCCGCTCTGTGTCCTCGTTCCTTTGCCCCCTCGCCCACACGCTGGGGCGGCAGAGCGAGGAGCGCGAGAAGCTGCCGGGGTTCTACGCGCCGGCGGGCACGGCGCTCACCGTGCGCTCGATGGTGCACTGGCCGAGCACCCGCGTGCCGAGGTAGACGACGGCGCTCTGTCCCGTCGCGACCCCGTTGATGGGCGTCTCGGGCCGGATGACCAGTTCGCCGTCTCGCACGAAGGCGGTGGCGGGCACCGGGTCGGCGTGCGCGCGGATCTGCACCTCGCAGGCGAACGGACTGCCGGCATCCTCGGGCGGGAGCCCGGCCCACGTGATGCGCGTGCCTGCGAGCTCGGCGATGTCGAGCGCCTCCTTCGGACCCACCACGACGGTGTTCTCCTTCGGCCGCACCTCGAGAACGAAGCGCGGACGGCCATCCGGTGCAGGCACGGACAGCGCCAGTCCCCGCCGCTGACCCACCGTGTAGGCGTGGGCACCCTCGTGGCTGCCGACGACGGAGCCTTCGCGGTCCACGATCGCGCCGGGGGCCGTGCCCACGTGCTCCGCCAGCCATCCGCGGGTGTCGCCGTCGGGGATGAAGCAGATGTCGTGCGAGTCCGGCTTCTTCGCGACGGTGAAGCCGCGCTCGGCGGCCTCGGCCCGCACCAGGTCTTTCGACGGAGTCGCACCGAGCGGGAGCATCGCGTGCGCGAGCTGCTCGGCCGTCAGCACGCCGAGCACGTAGGACTGGTCCTTGGCCCACGCCGCGGCCCTGTGAAGCTGGCGGTTGCCGTCGGCATCGGTCACGATGCTCGCGTAGTGGCCGGTGCAGACGGCGTCGAATCCGAGCGCGAGCGCCTTCTCAAGGAGAGCGGCGAACTTGATCTTCTCGTTGCAGCGCAGGCACGGGTTGGGAGTGCGGCCCGCCGAGTATTCCGCGATGAAGTCGTCGACGACGTCGAGCTTGAACCGCTCGGAGAAGTCCCACACGTAGTACGGGATGCCGATCAGGTTCGCGACCCGCTGGGCATCCATCGAGTCCTCGATGGTGCAGCATCCGCGGCTTCCCGTGCGCAGGGTGCCGGGCATGCGGCTGAGCGCCAGGTGCACGCCGACCACGTCGTGACCCGCGTCCACGGCCCGTGCCGCCGCCACCGCGGAGTCCACTCCCCCGCTCATCGCCGCCAGAACTCGCATGGGCCCCAGTCTACGAAATGGCGCCTGGGTGCCGGCGGCGGTGCGAGCGGAGACAGCTCGTCAGGCAGTCGCCCCGTAGAGCCTGATCCGGAGAGGCGGCGAACGTCCGGGCGAACCCTCGGCGTCCCCGAGAGCCGTCAGCGAGCGCCGAGCGCGGAAGCGCGAGTGGCGAGACCCGCTCTGGATGCCTGCGCATAGGCCGCAGGCAGCGCCGCGAGGAACGCGTCCACGTCCGCCTCCGTCGACGTGCGGCCCAGCGTGATGCGCAACGCCCCACGGGCCTCGTCCTCGCCGCGTCCCATCGCGCGGAGCACGTGGGAGGGCTCGGGGATTCCCGCCTGGCACGCCGAACCCGTGGACACCTCGACGCCGGCGGCGTCCAGGAGGAACAGGAGCGAATCGCCCTCGCATCCGGGGAAGGTGAAGTGCGCGTTCGAGGGCAGGCGCACGTCGCCGCCGTCCCGTCCGGAACGCGCGGACGGCTCGGACGACGCAGACTCGCACGGACGGGGTGCCGGATCCGGTCCGTTCAGGACGGCGTCGGGAACGAGACGCCGCACGCCGTCGATGAGCCGGTCCCGCAGGCCGGCGAGCCGCAGGCTCTCGGCGACTCGGCCCGCTTCCGCCGCCTCGGCTGCGACGGCGAACGCCGAGGCCGCCGCCACGTCCTGGGTGCCGCTTCGCACCTGGCGCTGCTGTCCGCCGCCGTGGATGAGCGGCACGATCGTGGCGCTGCGGGAGAGCACCAGCGCGCCCGCACCGACCGGACCGCCGACCTTGTGCGCCGACACGCTGAGCGCGACGAGGCCGCGGTCTCCTACGGAGCCCGTTCCGGCACGCATCCCGGCGAAGTCGAGCGGAAGATGCCCGAAGGCGGAGACGGCGTCGACGTGCACGGGCACGCCGGCCGCCGCGGCGAGCGCGATGATGCGCTCTGTGGGCTGCACCGTGCCGACCTCGTTGTTGGCCAGCAGGAACGTCAGCAGCGCGATGGTGCCGGGCTCGCGTTCGAGCGATTCCTGGAGCGCGTCGAGGCGCACGAAGCCGTCCCTGTCGAGCGGTATCCACTCCACCTGTGCCGACTCGTACGCCTCGAGCCACTCGACGGTGTCGAGCGTGGCGTGATGCTCGCCCTCCGGCACGAGGATGCGTGTGGCACCGCGCCGTGCGCCCGCCCAGTACAGTCCCTTCACGCCGGCGTTGATCGCCTCGGTACCGCCCGACGTGAAAACGACCTCGATGCTCTCGCAGCCCAGGGCGGAGGCCACGCGTTCCCTGGCGTCTTCGAGCATGCGCTTGGCCGACTGACCTGCCGTGTGGATGCTCGACGGGTTGCCCACCGCGGTCAGCGCGCGCGTGTACGCCTCGATGGCCTCGGGCAGAACGGGCGTGGTTGCGGCGTGGTCAAGGTAGACCGGCATAGGAATTACTGTAGGACGCATGCCCAGCGAGGATCCTCTGTCCCAGCTCGGCGTACACAGCGGCCCGGACGGCGGCACCATCGGGGTGTACTCGAAGAACGCCACGGGGATGGAGCTGCTGGTCTTCGACGACTCGGATCAGCACTGGCTGATCGAGCGCGTGCCGCTCGTGCGTGGGAACGGCGACGTGTGGACGGCCACGTCCGAGCACCTGAGGGCCGGCACGCGGTACAACATCCGCTGCTGGGGGCCGCGCGGACCACTGCACCACTTCAACGAGCGCAAGCTCCTCATCGAACCGTACTCCCGCGGGCTCCTGCGCTCCGGCGCCAAGGAGTGGCGCTCCGTCGTGATGGATGACGCGTTCGACTGGGCGGGCACGACCAAGCCGCGCGTGCCTCGCGACCACACCGTGATCTACGAGGCGCACGTCAAGGGCCTGACCGCGCTCAACACGGCGGTGCCACAGGAGCTGAGGGGCACGTACGCCGGCCTCGCGCATCCCGCGACGATCGAGCACTTCCACCGCCTCGGCGTCACGAGCATCGAACTGCTCCCGGTGCAGGCGTTCGTCACCGAGGAGCGCCTCGCGCGTCTGGGACTGACGAACTACTGGGGCTACAACACGCTCAACTTCTTTACGCCGCACGCGCCGTACGCGACGAAGCAGGCTCAGGCATCCGGACCGGATGCCGTGCTGCGCGAGTTCAAGGGCATGGTCAGCCTGCTGCATGCCGCGGGGCTCGAGGTCATCCTCGACGTCGTCTACAACCACACGGCGGAAGAGGGGCTGGGCGGGCCGACGACCAGCCTGCGCGGCATCGACAACGCCACCTACTACCGGCACGACGCCGACGGGTCGTACATCGATACGACGGGCGTCGGCAACACCATCGACTACGGCCAGCCGGTCGCCGAGCGACTCGTGCTCGACTCGCTGAGGTACTGGGCCGACGGCGTGCAGATCGACGGCTTCAGGTTCGATCTGGCCGCCACGCTGGGTCGCGACGCCACGGGCGAGTTCAACGCGGACCATTCCCTGCTCAACGCCATAGTCGACGACCCGTACCTGGAAGGCGTCAAGCTCATCGCCGAGCCGTGGGATGTCGGAGACGGCGGCTGGCGAACGGGCGGGTTCCCCGACGGCTGGCACGAGTGGAACGACCGCTACCGCGGACGGGTGCGCTCGTTCTGGCTGACGGACATCGCTGAGGCGCGTCGGAGTGGATCTGCGCCCACCGGCATCGGGTCGTTCGCCACCCGGCTCGCCGGCTCGTCGAACCTGTTCAGTCCGCAGCGGGGTCCACTCGCCTCGGTGAACTTCGTCACAGCGCACGACGGGTTCACGCTCCGGGACCTCGTCTCGTACGACACCAAGCACAACCTCGGCAACGGCGAGGACAACCGCGACGGAACGGATGACAACCGCTCGTTCAACCACGGCGTGGAGGGGTCGACCGATGACGAAGGCATCCTCGCCGTGCGTCGCAAGGCCGCTCGCAACCTCATGGGCACCCTGCTGCTCTCCGCAGGCATCCCGATGATCACGGCGGGCGACGAGTACGGCAGGACGCAGTCCGGCAACAACAACGCGTACTGCCACGACGACGAGCTGACCTGGTTCAGCTGGGACTGGGACGAGCGCCAGCGCGACTTCGCGGCCGTCACCGCCGAGCTGATCCGGCTGCGCAGGGAGAACCCCGCCCTGCGGCCGGTGCGGTTCGGCAGATTCGGCGAGACCGTGCCGAGCGCCAGCCAGCTGGACTGGTACGACGCTGGCGGCAACACCATGGCCGAGGAGGACTGGGACTCGCCCGAGAACCGCACCCTGCAGTATCTGGCGGCATCCACGCCCGAGTTCGAGGAGTTCAACAGGATCCTCCTCGTGGTGCACGGCCTGGAGACCCCGACGACCGTCACGCTCCCGTCGCACGAGGGCGTCGCGTGCTACACGCTGCTCTGGGACAGCGCGTCGGAGACCGTCACGCCGGCAGACGGCGAGTTCCCGCCAGGGCACAGCGTCACGATGGAGCCGACGTCGATGAAGCTGTTCCGGGCCCACGGCTGACCGTGTCGAAGCGCACACCGGGTGCGAACCGCCCCGGCCAGACCAAACGCCCCGGCTCCGGGCGAGGTGCCGCCCGTGGCGCCGGGGCGGCGGCGACACCGGCGACGACGGCGCTCAGCAGGGCAGGCATCCCGTTCACGTCGCACGCGTACGAGCACGACCCCGCCGTCACCGCTTACGGCGCCGAGGCGGCGCGCGAGCTCGGCGTCGACGAAGCACGCGTGTTCAAGACGCTGCTGGCGGATGCCGACGGCAGGCTCGTCGTCGGCATCGTGCCGGTCTCCCGGCAGCTGGATCTCAAGGCTCTCGCGACGGCCGTCGGAGCCAAGCGGGCCGCGCTCGCGGATCCTGCTGCGGCGGAACGCAAGACCGGCTACGTCGTCGGCGGCATCTCCCCCATCGGACAGAAGAGCCGGCTCTCCACCGTGCTGGATGCCTCGGCATCCGCTCACGAGACCGTCTACGTCTCCGGCGGCCGACGCGGCCTCGACCTGGAGCTGGCCCCGGCCGACCTGCTCGCCATCACCGGCGGACGCCTGGCGCTCATCGCCCGCTGACGCGGGCGCGCCGCCACGGTTTCATCGTTCGCTGAGGCGGGCGCGCCGGCACGCAGCTCAGTGCGCCGTGGCGACGAGGCCCAGCTCCGCCGGGCTCGCCATGGCAGAGTTGTCAGGCACCACGCGCACCGTGTACCCGAACGCGCCTGAGCGATCCAGGGGAACGACTCCCTCGAAGGCGACCGTCCCGTCCGTGCCGCCGTCGCGCGGTTGCAGCCGCTCCCGTCGAACGCCCACGAGCTGGTCCGTCTGATCAATGAGGCCGTGCACGACCTCGACCGTGACATCTGACGACGTCAGCGAGCCGAGAGCGACATGGGCACGAAGGCGCAGCCGGTCGCCCACCTGCGGCACGGCATCCACGCCACCCGACTCCACGTACACCACGGAGACCTCCGGCCATGCCTGCGTCACGCGCGCCTTCCATTGCGCGAATTCCCTGGCCTTCTGGTACTGCTGGGCCGCGAGCTCCGCGGACTCGCGGCAGGCCGGGACGTAGAGGTCCTCGACGTACTGTCGCACCATGCGGTCGGCGCTCAGTTCCGGCGACAGGGTCTTCAGCGTGTGCCGAACCTGCTGCAGCCAGCCGGAGGGCACCCCGTTCTCGCTCCTGTCGTAGAAGCGCGGCGCGATCTGGTGCTCGATGAGGTCGTAGAGCGCGTTCGCCTCCAGTGCGTCACGCTCGGCGCCATCGCCCGCCGCGTCGGCGGACGGGATCGCCCAGCCGTTCTCGCCGTCGAAGTACTCGGCCCACCACCCGTCGAGGATGGAGAGGTTGAGCGCGCCGTTCAGCGCCGCCTTCATGCCGCTCGTGCCGCACGCCTCGAGCGGTCGCAGCGGGTTGTTCAGCCAGATGTCGCACCCCGGGTACAGCGTCTGCGCCATCGTGATGTCGTAGTCGGGCAGGAACACCAGGCGGTGACGCACCTCCGGCGCCGCCGCGAACTCGAGGAGCTCCTGGATCAGCCGCTTGCCGCCGTCGTCGGCCGGATGCGCCTTGCCCGCGATCACGAGCTGCACCGGGCGCTCCGGATCGTTGAGCAGGCGCGTGAGCCGGTCCTTGTCGTGCAGCATGAGCGTGAGCCGCTTGTACGTGGCGACGCGACGCGCGAATCCGATCGTGAGCACGTGCGGGTCGAGGACTGTCGACAGCCAGGCCGGCGTGATCGCATCCCTGCGCTGCTGCCGCAGCTCGGCGGTGAGACGGGCGCGGGCATCCTGAACCAGGTTCTCGCGCATCCGGTCGCGAACCGACCACAGCTGCTCGTCGGTCAGCTGCGGCGAGAGCCAGTCGGCGTGCGTCGTGTCGGCCGTTCCGAGGCTGTTCTGCGCCAGCTCGGTCAGGAGCGGATCGGTCCACGTCGGTGCGTGCACACCGTTCGTCACCGAACCGATCGGCACCTCGTCGGGATCGAATCCCGGCCAGAGCCCGGCGAACATGTGCCGTGACACGGCACCGTGCAGCTTCGACACGCCGTTCGCGCGCTGAGCCAGGCGAAGGCCCATGACCGCCATGTTGAACACGGCGGGGTCGCCGCCGGCATAGTCCTCAGCACCGAGGCGCATGACGTTGCCCACGTCGACCCCTGGCAGAAGTTCGTGCCGCTCGAAGTAGCGCCGAACCAGCTGCGCCTCGAACCGGTCGATGCCCGCCGCCACCGGCGTGTGCGTCGTGAACACGGTGCCGGCGCGCACCGCTTCCAGCGCCTGGGGGAACGTCAGGCCGTCGCCGATCAGCTCGGCGATGCGCTCGAGCCCCTGAAAGCCGGCGTGCCCTTCATTGGTGTGGAACACGCTGGGCGCCGGTCCCCCGAGCAGACTCGTCGCCACTCTGAGGGCGCGGACACCGCCGATGCCGAGCAGCAGCTCCTGCAGCAGCCGGTGTTCCCCGCCGCCGCCGTACAGCCGGTCGGTCACTCTCCGCAGATCGTCGTCGTTCTCCGGGATGTTGGTGTCGAGCAGCAGCAGACGCACGCGTCCGACGAGCGTCGTCCAGATGCGCGCGTTCAGGGTGCGGCCATCCGGCATGGCGAGGGACACGATGGCGGGTGCCCGGTCGGCGTGGCGGAGCACCGACAGCGGCGTGCCGTCCGGGTCCAGCGCCGGATAGCTCTCCTGCTGCCAGCCGTCGGGAGTCAGGGACTGCTCGAAGTAGCCGGAGCGGTAAAAGAGGCCGACGCCGGTGAGGGGGACGCCGAGATCCGAGGCGCTCTTCAGGTGGTCGCCGGCGAGGATGCCCAGGCCTCCCGAGTACTGAGGCAGTGCCGCAGCGATGCCGAACTCGGGCGAGAAATACGCGACCGACTGCGGGGCGTTCTCGAGCGTCTGATACCAGCGCGGCTCCGCGATGTACCTGTGAAGGTCGTCGCGAAGACCGTTGGCCCAGCCGACGAACCCGTCGTCGTCGGCGAGCTCCGCGAGCCGCTCGGGGCTCACGGCACCCAGCAGCGCGATCGGGTCGTGGTTCGTGCTCCGCCACAGGTTCTCCGAGATGTGGCGGAACAGGTCTCTCGTGGGCTCATGCCATGACCAGCGCAGGTTCGAGGCCAGCTCGTCGAGTGCCTGCAGCGCGTCGGGGATGGCGGAACGGACCGTGAATCGACGGAAGGCTTTCACTCGCGCCACCCTACCCATGCCGCGTGTCGGCTGTGTGAACACCCGTCTCGCATCACCATCTCCCCGGCGGAGCGCAAGGCCGAGATTTCGACCAGTCGGCGCGCTACCGTCGGAGCATGCCGGCCACGTCGTCACCTTCCTCCAGTCCTCAGCGAGCGCCGCGCGCAGCGAAGCGGCCGGCCGCCGATGCCTACCGGCCGGTGCTCGGTCGCCTCCCGATCCTCGAGGTCTCCCCCGTCGTGGAGAACGGCGCATGGCCTGCGAAGGCGTTCGCGGGCGAGGTGGTCCCGTTCTCTGCCGTGGCCTTCCGCGAAGGGCACGACCTGATCGGCGTCGAGCTGCTGCTCACGTCGCCGTCGGGCACGAGCATCCGGCGCAGGATGTCGCCGGTCAACCCAGGAACCGACAGCTGGTGCACCACTGCCCTGCTCGACGAGCACGGCACGTGGCGGTTCCACGTCGAGGCGTGGGCCGACGATGTCGCGACGTGGTGGCATGCGGCGACGATCAAGGTGCCGGCAGGCATCGACGTCGACCTCATGCTCGCGATGGGTGCCGAGCTGCTGGAGCGTGCCGCGGACGCGTGCGGCACCGCCGACGAAGCCGCCTGGCTGAGGGACGAGGCGACCACGCTGACCAAGGGGCGACGGCCCGCGACCGCGAGGCTCGATGCCCTCGACGAGCATGGCGTTCTCGACTATCTGACGAGCAACCCGCTGCGCAGCCTGGTGACCGAGTCCCGCGAGTACGAGGTGCTCGCCGAACGCGAACGGGCCGGGGTGGCGTCGTGGTACGAGTACTTCCCCCGGTCGGTCGGCGCCGTGCGGCACGAGGACGGGTCGTGGTCGTCGGGCACGTTCCGCACGGCGGAGTCCCGGCTCCGCGACATCGCGGCCATGGGGTTCGACGTGGTCTACCTGCCGCCGATCCATCCGATCGGCCGCGCGTACCGCAAGGGCCCGAACAACTCCCTCGAGGCCGGCGAGAACGACCCGGGATCGCCGTGGGCCATCGGCTCCGCCGAAGGCGGGCACGACGCGATCCATCCCGAGCTGGGAACGGAGGCCGACTTCCGGCACTTCGTCGCCGCGGCCAGGAAGGAAGGCCTGGAGGTGGCGCTCGACCTCGCCCTGCAGGCGTCGCCCGACCACCCGTGGGTGCGCGAGCATCCGGAATGGTTCACCCGGCTGCC
>Ga0164242_10006082_pt1 | contig 13339 bp, 10 predicted proteins | sample OricomgcompostMG_FD_108783 | JGI IMG/M metagenome (GOLD analysis project Ga0164242, IMG submission 108783) | Miracle-Growth compost microbial communities from Emeryville, California, USA - Original compost - Miracle growth compost (MG) ...
CGCCAGACGCTTGATCGCTCATCACGATCGTTCCTCCTGGGCTTCCACGGCATGGGTCTGGCTTGTCGAAGGGCGTATTCTTGCTACCAGACTGGCCGGCTGATTGTTTTGTCGACTCCCTCTGAGCCAGCGAGTGCCAAGCCTATGAAGTCGAGAACCCACCGCAAGCTCAAGGCAGCATTCGTCACGCTTTAGAAATTCTTCATCCGCAAAACGAGAAATCCACGCGACAGGTACGCCAAACAACGCCGCCACGCCTGCAATCTTGTATCCCAGCCCTTGGCTCACGCGCATCCACATCTTGCGGTTGTGCGGACCAGCCAGGGTGTCGCATCGTGCCCCAACGCCACGCACATCTTCTCGACCAGCTACGGCTCGGCTTGGCTACCGCGCGTGCGCCAGTTGCTCACGGTCTGGCTTTTCACACCCAGCGCCTGCGCAGCCAGCCGATCAGCCTGCACGTCGATGGGTCGCTTGTACTGCTCGAACAGCTCAATGATCGCGCTCATATCCTCAGCCTGTTGACAAACATCCTTATCCTAAAGTACTACTTTCCTCGGGGAAGCATCCTAACCGGGTGCAAGGATGATCGGGCAATCAGGAGTAGTTGCAGGTGTCGGGAGAGTCACTGTTCAGACAGGAGGTCGTGGATGCCCGCCGAGGTGAATGGCTGGGTTCCATCATTGTTGCAGCGCCACTGTCACGCTGGCTGCTCACCGCGCTTGCCGTAGCACTTGCTGCCGCCATCCTCCTGTTTCTCGTCTTCGGCCATTACACCCGCCGCGAAACCGTCACCGGGCACTTGGTACCCAGTACCGGCCTGCTGAACATCGCCGCGCCCAGCGCCGGCACTCTTACCAAGTTGCATGTCCATGACGGCCAGGCGGTTAAGGCCGGCGAAGTGCTGCTGGAACTATCCAGCGACCAGGACAGCGCGGCACTGGGCGACACACACGCCCTGGTCGGGCAGCAACTCGATGCCCAGCGGTCCCGCCTACAGGCGGACCTGATCGACCAGCAAAAACTGTCTCAGCAACAGGCCGCCGCCCTGCGCGCCAAGATCACCTTGCTGCGTGCCCAACAGGGCCAGATCGGCGGGCAGCTCACGATCGAAAAGCAGCAGGTCGCCAGCAATCAGCAGCTTCTGGATCGCATCCAGCCGCTGGGCGCCAAGGGCTACGTATCGGCTGTACAGATCCAGCAACAACGCGCCGCCACGCTGAATGCGCAATCCCAATACAAGACGGTGATACGCCAGCAACTGGATACGCGCCAGCAACTCGACGCCGCGCAACAGCAGTTGGCGCAACTGCCGCTGGATGCCGCCGCCAAGCGTAACGACACCGAGCGCCAGCTGGCGGGCATCACCCAATCCATCGCGCAGAACGAACTGCAACGCGCCGTGGTGCTGCGCGCGCCGCGCGATGGCGTGGTTTCCACCGTGCTGCCCAAGGTAGGACAGATGGTGAGTGCGGGGCAGTCGCTGATGTCCATCCTGCCCTCCGGCTCTACCTTGCAGGCGCAACTCTTGGTGCCCAGCCGTGCAATCGGCTTTATCGATCCAGGTAGCCGGGTGGTGCTGCGCTACGAAGCCTTCCCCTATCAGAAATTCGGTCAGCAATACGGCCGAGTCACGGATATCTCGCGCAGCGCGCTGACATCACCTGAAGTCGCCGCACTTGTCGGCCAGCAGAGCAAGCAACCGCTTTATCGGGTACAGGTGAAGCTGGACAAACAGTTCGTTCTGGCCTACGGCCACAAAGAGCCGGTGAAACCTGGCATGGCGCTGCAAGCCGATGTCTTGATGGAACGACTCAGCTTGCTGGAGTGGGTATTCGAGCCTTTATACGGCATGGCACACCATCTCACGGGAGGGTCGGCACATGGCTGATGGCTCCCGCCAGGAACACGCCACCGTGTCCGCAACACATCGCATGGCGCTGCAATTCGGTTGGTCGCGTCGCGTGCCGGCGATATTACAGACCGAAGCCGCCGAGTGCGGACTGGCCTGCCTGACGATGATCGCCAACTACCACGGCCGCGATGTCGATTTGGCCGGCCTGCGTCGCCGCTTCTCCACCTCGCTCAAGGGCGTCACGCTGACGCGCGTGATGGATATGGCCGGTCAACTCGGCTTTACCTGCCGCCCACTCAAGCTGGATCTGGACGAACTGCCGCAACTGCACACACCTTGCTTACTGCACTGGGATCTCAACCACTTCGTGGTGCTCAAACGTGCGGACAGGCGCGGCATCGTGATCCACGATCCGGCACGCGGCATCCGCAAGCTGGGCCTGCGCGAAGTGTCCGAACACTTCACCGGCGTGGCACTGGAACTCACGCCATCGGCGGACTTTGCCCCTATAAGCGAGCGCCAGGCTGTTTCGCTGCGTGCGCTCACCGGTAAGGTGCGCGGTCTGGTGCCCGCGCTGGGCCAAATCCTGCTACTGGCCTTGGCACTGGAAGTGTTTGCGCTGGCGGGACCGTTCTATTTGCAATGGGTACTCGACCAAGTGCTGGTCTCGGCCGATCACGACCTGCTCACCTTGCTGGGCATGGGCTTTCTTAGCATCACCATCTTTTCCGCTCTCATTACTTCCGCGTGTTCGTGGGCAGTCACCTGGCTAGGTGCCACGCTCAACGTGCAATGGGCCAGCAACCTGTTCGGTCATCTGATGCGCCTGCCGCTGGATTGGTTTGAGAAGCGCCACATTGGCGACGTGGTGTCACGTTTTGGCTCCATCCAGACCATCCAGAAGACACTGACCACTCAGTTTATCGGCTCGCTGCTGGACGGCCTGATGTCGCTAGTAACACTAGTGGTCATGGGTTTCTATAGCCTCTGGCTCACCGCCTTGGTCGCTGGCCTATTCCTCGTCTATGGTCTTATCCGCCGGGCTTTTTTCAATCCGCTGCGCCACGCCAACGAGGAACAAATCATCTTCGGCGCGCGCCAACAGAGTGAGCTCTTGGAATCCATCCGCGGCGCCATGCCGATCAAATTGGCCAATAAGCAAAACGAACGTCTTGCCCGCTACGCCAACGCTACAGTGTCAACTGCTAATCGCAGCATCGGCATTCAGCGGTTAAGTATCGCCTTCACCCTAAGCAATCAGCTCCTGTTCGGTATCGGTCGCGTAGCAATGATCTGGGTCGCTGCCACATTGGCGCTCAAGAATGAGTTCTCGGCTGGCGCGCTGATCGCCTTTATCGCCTATGCCGATCAGTTCACTAACCGCGCTGCCGGACTGATCGACAAATGGGTGGATTTCAGTATGCTGAAACTGCACGCGGAGCGTGTGGCTGATATCGCCATGACCGAGCCGGAGAAGCGTGTCGAGATGGCATGGTCCGGCCCTATCCCTGAAGCCAGCATTGAGCTGTGCAACGTCAGCTTCCGTTACGCACAGAACGAACCATGGATCTTGCGTAACTGCAACCTCATGGTAGAAGCTGGCGAGTCGGTAGCTATCACCGGCCCCAGCGGCTGCGGCAAGAGCACTCTAGCAAAAATCGTGCTAGGCCTGTTGCAACCCACGGAAGGCGAAGTGAAGTTCGGCGGCATCGACATCTGCAAACTAGGGCTGAATACCTATCGACAATGGGTGGGCGCGGTTATGCAGGATGACCAACTGTTTGCCGGTTCGATCGCCGACAACATCAGCTTCTTCGACTCAGAACCCGATATAGCGAAAATCGCAAATGCAGCGCTGATGGCGGCGATCCATGAGGACATTGCGGTAATGCCTATGGGGTATCAGAGCTTGGTAGGAGATATGGGATCAAGCCTGTCTGGTGGGCAAAGACAGCGGATAATTTTAGCGCGCGCCTTGTACAGACACCTTCAACTGCTAGTCCTAGATGAAGCTACCAGTCACTTGGATGTGGGGAAAGAGCACATGGTCAACGTGGCGGTACAGGGAATGAAGATTACTCGAATTGTGATTGCACACCGCCCGGAGACGACAGCATCAGCTGGAAGAATTATTCACCTTGGGCAGTAATATCAGCTGGAAGAATTATTCACCTTGGGCAGTAATAAGCGCCGGCTTATTTTTGTCTATATTTTTAAATTCCGACAACCAGATTTTGGCACGGATGCTAGCTTGTCAAGCAATTGCTTGATGTTAATAACTTGTCAACGGACAAGTTAACCTCGCCGCAGTCTACCAAGGAAGGTACTCTGCAGCGTCATAGAAACTCGCAAAAAAGGAAGTTCAAATGCGTGTACTAACTGTGGTAGAAGCCGACGATGTTAGTGGTGGTTTCATTATGGTTGCATGTGCTATCGCAGGGGTGCTTGTTGCCGCATTCGCTGCTGGAGTTGCCCTTGGTGCGGCAGCCGACCAAGGCCTTACTTGTCGCCCAAAGATTGAGCCCATGTGAACAATTCACTATTTTTCATTACGACATTAAATTCTGGAGTAGACATGAAAAATCTAACGACCATGGAATGCGAGCAAGTTTCTGGCGGCCTAATTTTGGCTATTTTGGGCTGTATTGCTCTGGCCGGTGCAATAGCTGGCGCAGTATATGCTGGTTATGAGTTAGAACAGCACGTGCACAACGAAAAATGTAAATAGTCTGCAATTACTTGTTTGGAGGGTGTCGACAAACAACCTCACCCTCCAAGCCTCACCACGAGGGGCACCGCATGAAAAATAGTATTTCAACACCCACGAGACTTGGCCTTGCCACGATCACAGCAATGATTGCACTTGTGCTAGTGATGTGCTTGGAGGCGTCCAAGGTGCTTTCTGACTATACAGCCGCCTTCGCCATGATATTAATTTCGCTTTCACTAGGCTCCTGTGTTATCGCACATCTACGTATAAGTAAACACAAATGACTTCCCAGAACCTGATTAGCGCCAAACCTCAGCCAGCCGTCGCGTGATCTGAGATGCCATCGGCGAATCGTGCCTCCACAGCCAACGCGGAGGTGGGTCGTGCCGATGAATCGGGTGCAGTTCCAACCGGGCCTGACGATGGTGGCGTTTTCTGGGACGGAAGCGAAGTGCCGGCGTGCAGTGTCCCACGCACGCTGGCCGCACGGATACCGTTGTCCGCACTGTGCTCGGCGCGCGCACTCACGCTTTCGGCGCGAGGGGCAGATCTACTATCAATGTCGCACCTGCCGCCACCAGACGACGTTGCTGGCGGCACGATGTTTGAGGCCACCAAGTTGCCGCTAGGTACCTGGTTTCTGACCATCGATCTATTGACGTCGACCAAGACGAACATGGCAGCGCTGGAGCTGAAGCGGCATTTGGGCGTGAGTACCGCACCGTCTGGCGCCTGAAGGTGAGCGTCAGCCCATTTCATCTTTCCCCGTTGTAACCAACCCGTTGCACTACACACCTACCGAGACAAGAGTGTGACGATGGAGGTGGCGCCATCAAGCCATTTCTCCGGCTTGCCGTTGGCTCGCGACGGCAAACCGGACGGAGCAGCGACTTTGAATTTCCGGCGATTGCCTGAAACGAACGATCTGGTACCGGCGACCTGTCCTGCGCAACCTGATTCTTCGATTTCCAGACGGACAGATCCGGCCTCATCTGCCATCCGTCATGCTTGACTCTTGTCCAAGTGTATTGTTGTATTGATACACATGGATGCCTCGCTGTTCACCATTCAACCCGCCGCACCCGAGCCGATCTATCGCCAGCTCGTGGCGCAGTTGCGCCGGTTGATCGCCGGAGGCCAGCTGGCGCCGGGGGAGTTGCTGCCGTCGGTGCGCGAGGTGGCGGGGTTCCACGCGGTGAACCCGATGACGGTATCGCGCGCCTACAGCATCGCCGAGGGCGAGGGGTTGCTGGAACGCCTTCGCGGTAAGGGCATGGCGGTGGCTGCCACGCAGAAGGCCTCGCACAGCCAGGCCCAGCGGCTGGCGCTGCTGGAGCCGCAGTTGCTGGAACTGGCGCGGCATGTGCGCGAACTGGAACTGCCCGCCGAGCCGGTGTTGCGGCGGCTGACCAAGCTGCTGGGGGACTGAGATGCCCGCCACGCTCGCCATCGCTGCACTTGCGCTCTATCTGCTGATCGGCGAACCGCTGCTGGGTCATCGCGCCCATCGGCAACTGCTGAACGCACTGGATGCGGGCGTACCGGATGCTCGGCGGCGTTTCTACCGCCAGTGGACGTGGCAGGGCTGGGCCTTGCTGCTGGTCACGCTGGTGGTGACCCTGGGCGTGGCCGGCTGGACGCCCACGCAGCTGGGCCTGCGCCAGCCGCACTGGCCGGCTGGCCTGTCGGCCGGCGGCAGCGGCCTGATCGCCGGTTTCGTGGCGGGTACGGCGCTGGCCGCCGTGGGCGGGATCGTGATCGGGCTGGTGATGGCGCGGCGGCGCAAGGACACGCCGGCCACCCGCGCACCTCGCGTGGCCGGTGGCGACAAGCTGCTGCGCATGCTGCCGCGCACCGGTGCCGAACGCTGGAGCTTCGCCGCGCTGGCCGTCACCGCCGGCATCACCGAGGAGGTGTTCTGGCGCGGTTTCGGCTTCGGCCTGCTGTTCGCGCTGCTGCCGCGCGCGCCGATCGCCGTACCGATCGTGCTGGCCGCGCTCGCCTTCGGCTGGGCGCACCTCTACCAGGGCTGGACGGGCGTGCTGGCCACCGCCGTGCTTGGCGGCCTGTTCGCCTGGCTGTACTGGGCCACCGGCAGCCTGCTGTTGCCGATGTTGCTGCACGTGCTGATCGACCTGCGCGCCGCCTTCGCACGCGCGCCGGCCGACTTGCCACCTGCGGATATCCATCCACCGTCATGACATCCCGCACCCGCCGGCGTGGAGACGCCGATTTTCGCCAGACCTGCCGCTGACCGCACCTGCACAACCACCGTTGACCGAGATTGGGGGAAGGACCGATGAATGCCGTACTGAAGGAAACCGCATCCACCGCCGCACCGCTCGCCGTGCGCGGCCTCGCGCATTGCTACGAGGGCAGCAACGCGCTGACCGGCGTGGATCTCGCACTGGAACCGGGCAGCGTGCTGGGCCTGATCGGACGCAACGGCGCGGGCAAGTCCACGCTGATCCGCGCCATGCTCGGCCTGCTCGAACCGCTGGCCGGCGAGGCTTTCGTGTTCGGCGAGCCGGCACTGAAGCTGTCCGACGACAGCAAGGCCCGCCTCGCCTACGTGCCGCAGCAGCCGGAAGCGCTGGCGTGGCTCACCGCGCAGCAGATGCTCGATTACGTGGGCCGCTTCTACCCGCGCTGGGACGCTGGCTTCGCGAAGAAGACACTGGAGCGCTGGAAGATCGCACCGAACAAGCTGCTGGCCAAGCTGTCGCCGGGCGAACGCCAGCGCGTGGACCTGATCCGCGCGCTGGCCTCGCAGCCGGAACTGCTGGTGCTGGACGAGCCCGCCGCCGCGCTCGACCCGGTGGCCCGCCGCGAACTGCTGCGCGAGTTGGCGCTGCGCGCGGGCGAGGCCGGCACCACGGTGCTGTTCTCCACGCACATCGTATCCGACCTGGAACGCGTGGCCTCGGAGATCGCCTTCCTGCACGAAGGCCGCCTGCTGCTGCGCTGCGGCGTGGACGAAACCAAGGAACGCTACGCGCGCCTGTGGCTGCCGGCGAAGATGAGCGCCGCCGCGCCCACGTCATCGCTCAGCCGCCGGCGCCACGAGGACGGCAGCCTCAGCCTGGTGGTGGAACGCGACCCCCACGGCCAATGGCCGGAAGCCGCGAAACTGCCCGGCGCGCGCATCGACGCGCTGGGGCTGGAAGACCTGTTCGTGGAGATCGCCGAGTGAATCCCGAACCACTGGCGCTGCCGCGGGTATATGCCCGCCTTTCTTTCTGACGCAGGACCGGCGATGAACATCAACGCATCCGACCCATCCCGCCCCACCTTTGCCAGCGTGCTGCTTGCGCCGTGGCGCTCCAGCCGTCGCTCGCTGCCCTGGCTCATCCTGTTCATCATTCTGGCCTGCAGCCTCGGTGCCGTGGCGGTCGGTGTGTTTTCGTCGAAGCCGCACTGGTGGATGGCGAGCACGATGGTCTACTGCCTCGGCATCGGGTTCGCGTGGGCGTTCTGGATGCCGACCCTGTTGCTGCTGGCGATCGACGCCCGCCGCCTGTGCCTGCCGGGCATGCAGCGGGCGGCGACGCGCAGCCTGTGGCTGTATGCGGTGCCGAGCCTGCTGCTGCCCGTGCTGGTGCTGGGTGCGGGCGGCGCGGACATGAGCTACGTGGCCGAGGGGGTGGCGCTGGCGATGGCCAGCGGCACGGCGTTCGCCTTGCTGCCGCGCTGGTGCTCGATGCCGCTCGCCTTCCTGCCGGCGCTGAGCGTCGGCTTGCGCCGGCTTGCGCACCTGCCGCCATGGTCCGATCCGCGCTGGCTGGTGTGGGGCGGCGTGGCACTGCTCGTGCTGCTGGCGATCGACGCGCTGCGCTGGCACCGGTTGCTGCGCAACGATTCGGACAACGAACTGGGATTCACCAGCGCCATGGTGATGCAGTTCCGTCGCCAAGGCACGGCACGCGGCTGGAGCGGCATGCAACAGCTCGACAGCGGTCAGCTGATCCGCCAGCGCCCGGACTGGATGCAGCCGCGCGCCGACCTGCGCGGGGCCGGGCCGCAATCGCCGGTGCGGACGCTGCGGGTGGCGCTGGGCGGCTGGTACGTGCCGAAGACCGTGTCGGGCCATCTGCGCGCCGCCGCGCCGGTGCTGCTGCCGATACTTCTGTACATCCCGATGGTGGCCATCATGACCATGGGGGAATCGCATCCCGGCCGCGTCGCGCGGACCATGCTGACGTCCGCGGGCATTGGCATGGTGGGCTGGCTGGGCATCTTCGGCGGGCTGATGCTGACGGCGATGTGCGCCGTGCTGATTCACCAGCGCTGGCGCCGCACGAACGCGGAACTGCCGCTGCTCGCGCTGCTGCCGGGCCTGGGCGATGCGCAGACGCGCCGGCACGCCTTGTTGCGCGCGATCTTCGTTACGCCCGTGCGGGCGCAATTGCTGTTGCTGGCCGGCGTGGTGGCAACGGCGCTGGCACTGCACCTGTCCGCCCTGGCCGTGCTGCTGGTGGCGCTGGCCCAGCTTGGCGCCATCGGCGCGATGACCGCGCAGGTGCTGGGCACGCTGGCGGCCGGCAGTTGCACGTGGGGGTCCTGGGCTCGATTTACGTTGTACTGACGGTGTTGTTCTGCCTCAGCACCTTCATCCCGCTGCTGGGCACGGACAAGCATCCATGGAGTGGCCTCGTGCCGCTTGAGCAAGCCTTGCTGGCAGGCTGGGTCGTGCTGGCGGCGATCCTGCTGTGGCTGGCACGACGCGGTTGGCGCGGCTTGCTGGCGCGGCCGCATCCATTCCTGGCGAATTGACGACACTGAATTGAAGGAGAACACGGGTGGCGCCCATTACCGTCAGATACCTGCAGCGAGAATTCGGCATGCCGGTGCTCGAGGCATCGACGCTCATCGACGAACAGCATGGTGCGGCGTCCAGGCGCCACCGCATGCTGTGGCTGGCGACCGCGGCCTGCATGCTTGCAGCGGGTGCGTCGGGCATCGCCGACCTGCACTGGCCGAAAACCATCGTCGCGGCACTCTGGCTGGCGGGGCTGGGGCTGGTCTTGCTGACGCTGTACGTCATCCACCGCGACTCGCGCGGGCCGATCCTCGCCGCGGCACGCGCCTGGCGCGCCAGCGCGCCAAGCCACCCCTTCGCATGATTTCACCTCGGGGCGCGAGGCATGCGCCCGTCTTCGCAATTGACACAAGGACAGCACGATGAAGCAGCGAGCGCTCCGCCTCACGGCGGCGATTTCCCTGGCCCTGGCGGCCACCGGCGCGATGGCCGCCACGCATGATGCGGACGTCACCCAGGCCACCCTCGACAACGGCCTGCGCGTGGTGATCGTGCGCGACACGCTGGCGCCGGTGGTGGCCACGGAGATGAATTACCTGGCCGGTTCCGACGAAGTGCCGGCGGGTTTCCCGGGCACGGCGCACGCGGTGGAGCACATGATGTTCCGCGGCAGCCCGGGCCTGTCCAAGGACCAGCTGGCGGCGATCGCGGCGAACATGGGCGGCACGTTCAACGCCGACACCACGCAGGGCGTGACCCAGTACTACTTCGTGGCGCCGTCGCAGGACCTGGACGTGGCCCTGCACGTGCAAAGCCTGCGCATGCGCGGCGTCGACATGAGCCAGAAGGAATGGGCCAAGGAACGCGGCGCGATCGAGCAGGAAGTCTCGCGCGACCTGTCCAGCCCGGACTTCAAGTTCTACACGCAGATGCTCGAGCAGATGTTCGGCGGCACGCCGTACGCGCACACGCCGCTGGGCACGCGTCCGTCGTTCGACAAGACCACCGGGGCCATGCTGAAGCAGTTCCACGACACCTGGTACGCGCCGAACAACGCGATTCTGGTGATCGCCGGCGATGTCGATCCCGCCGCCACGCTGGCCAAGGTGAAGACCGAATTCGGCGGCATCGCGAAGAAGGCACTGCCGGCGCGACCGGCGTTCGACTTCAAGCCGGTCGCGGCGAAGACGGTGAAGCTGCCCACCGACAGCCCCTACGGCTCGGTCTACCTGGGCTATCGCATGCCCGGCCTCACCTCGAAGGACTACGCCACCGCGCTGGTGCTGAGCCAGGCGCTGGGCTCGCAGCGCGCCGCGCTGGCCGGCATGCGCTTCGACGGCACCGCGCTGTTCGGCGGCTTCTTCGACCAGGCCATGCCGCACGCCGGCGTGGGCATGGCAGTGGGCATCTTCCCCAAGTGCGGCAACCCGCAGCCGGTGCTGGCGAAGATGCAGGCCATCCTCGCCGAGGCGGCGGCCAAGGGCGTCGATCCGGCGCTGGTGGAAGCCGCCAAGCGCAAGGCCGTCGCCGCGCTGGAGTTCAAGAAGAACTCGGTGGACGGCCTGGCCAACGCATGGTCGCACGCGCTGGCGTTCCAGGGGCTGGCATCGCCCGACGCGATGAAGCAGGCGATCGAGGCGGTGACGCCGGCAGCGGTCGACGCGCTGGCCAAGGCCAGTTTCGACCCGGCGCACGCGATCACCGCGATCCTCACCCCCGAAAGCTCCGGCAAGCCGGTGGCCGGCAAGGGTTTCGGCGGTGCCGAGAGCTTCGCCTCCACCCCGGACAAGCCGGTGGAGCTGCCCGGCTGGGCGACCAAGGCCTTCGCGAAACTCGAGGTGCCGCGCTCCACCCTGAAGCCGGTGAGCTACACCCTGCCCAACGGCCTGAAGCTGATCGTGCAGCCGGAATCGGTGAGCGACACGGTGGAACTCTACGGCCGCATCAAGACCAACCAGGACCTACAGGCACCCAAGGGCGAGGAAGGCGTGGCCGAGGTACTGGGCGGCCTGTTCCCGTTCGGCACCGCGCACATGAACCGGTTGCAGTTCCAGCAGGCACTGGACGGCATCAGCGCGCACGTCAGCGCCGGCACCGACTTCTCGCTGTCGGTCCCGTCCGCGCATTTCGCCGACGGCGTGAAGCTGCTCGCCGACAACGAACTGCACCCGGCGCTGCCGGCGCAGGCCTTCGCCGTGGTGCAACGCCAGACCGCCGGTGAAATCGCCGGTGCGCTGCAGTCGCCCGGCTTCCTGTTCCAGCTCGGCCTGGGCAAGGCGCTGCTGCCGGCGAACGATCCTTCGCTGCGCCATCCCACGCCGCAGGGCGTGATGGGGCTGACCCTGGACAAGGTGAAGCAATACTACGCGCAGACCTTCCGCCCCGACCTGGCCACCATCGTGGTGGTGGGCAAGGTCGATCCCATACAGGCGAAGCAAGTGGTGGAACAGGCCTTCGGCGACTGGAAGGCCAGCGGGCCGAAGCCCGCCACCGACTACGCCGCCGTGCCCGCGAACAAGCCCGGCAAGCTGCACGTGCCCGATGCCAGCGCGGTGCAGGACAGCGTGATCCTGGCGCAAACCGTGGACGTCACCTACGACGATCCCGCCCGCTATGCGATCAACCTCGGCAACCAGGTGCTGGGCGGCGGCTTCTACGCCTCGCGGCTGACCCGCGACCTGCGCGAGAAGCACGGCCTGGTCTACACCGTGGGCGTGAGCCTCGACCCGGACAAGCACCGCGGCACCTACAAGGTGAACTTCGGCTGCGACCCCGACAAGGTCGGCGCGGCCGCCGCGATGGTGGTGCACGACCTGAAGCAGATGCAGCAGGAACCGGTGACCGCCACCGAGCTGAAGCAGGCCAAGGGCATCCTGCTCCGGCGCATCCCGCTGGGCGAATCCAGCTTCGACGCGATCGGCGGACAGCTGCTCACGCTCGCGCTGGAAGGCAAGCCGTTGGACGCGATGACCGTCGCCGGCCAGCACTACCTGAAGCTCACTGCGAAGGACGTGCAGCAGGCCTACGCGAAACACATCCGCACCGGTGCGTTCGTCACCGCGGTGAAGGGACCGGCGCCGAAGGGCTGACCCCCTCAGCCTCCCCCTGCGACCGAAGGAAGTCCCTTGGGGCAAGCAGGGGGAGGAGCCAGCAGCTCGTACCATCGGCTTTTCTTCGAAGACGGCGCAGCACCGGCGTTTCTCCTCGGAGCGCCAGCTTTCCGCCCTCCCCTGCATCGCAGGGGAGGACCGAGCTGGGGTGCTTTCCCGCCACTGGCCCGGCAGGCATGCCTTGTCGCACTTGCATTGAAGCCGCGCACTGCGCTTAGGTGTCGGTTTCCCCACGCACCAAGGCGGCCGTCATGCTCAAGCCTGTCCACCTGCTGTTGCCCCTGTTGGCGGCAGCGTTCGTTCCCGCGGCATTTGCCGACACCACGCCGGCGCCGGCCACCGATCCGCGCATCGAGCACCTGCTGAAGCAGCTCGACCAGGTGCAACGGGTCGGCGCGGTGGCGATCTCGCCCGACGGCCGCCAGCTGGCCTGGACGATGTCGGTGAACGACAAGCCGGTGATCGAGCTGGCCGACGCCAAGGGCCGCCACGCGCACGTGCTGGACCTCGGCGCCAAGCTCGCCGCATGCAGCAAGCGCGACATCGCCTGGTCGCCGGACTCGCGCCGGCTCGCCTTCATTGCCGATTGCGGGCACGACCTGACCAACACCAAGCCGATGCACAACGACGTCTACCTCGCCGACGTCGGCGGCAAGGCCGCGCCGCACGAAGTCGCGAGCCTGTCCGGCTACGCCCGCGCGCTGGCCTGGACGAACAACGGCAAGTCGCTGGGCTTCCTGTTCGTGCCGGGCGCCACCCGCCATGCCAGCGCCACCGCCGCAGGCAAGGAACAGGTCGGCGTGATCGGCGAGGAAGGCATCGAAGTGCAGCACGTGGCCAGCCTCGACGTGGCCAGCGGCACGCTGCACGAGCTGACCCCGGCCTCGCTGTACGCCTACGAGTTC
>Ga0164242_10006083_pt1 | contig 13334 bp, 10 predicted proteins | sample OricomgcompostMG_FD_108783 | JGI IMG/M metagenome (GOLD analysis project Ga0164242, IMG submission 108783) | Miracle-Growth compost microbial communities from Emeryville, California, USA - Original compost - Miracle growth compost (MG) ...
AGGAAAATAGTAGGAACCCTGGGGCCCTGAGGTTAGAAAATCGGGTCTCTGATCCTTGACGTAGGGTTTGTCTTCCGGCCATGAGCGCCAAGAGGTCAGCTGGCCACCTGCGTTGCCGCCGACATATGGGGCCAGCAACCATGGCCTTCTCTTGGCCACAGCGGCCTGCGAAGCAGCCTGCCGTTTGCCCGTTACACCGGGCTAGTTACTTTCCCATGCCAATTCGTCGCGAGATTGGTATCGGTCGAGTTTGTAATGTAAAACGATGCTGTCCAAAGTATCCTAACAACTGTGGCGTATAACGTTGGGGGCACACCCTCACTATCCACTGAAACCTTCCTCCTGCCAGTTCCCGTGAGAACTGCCGGTACCAGCGCCGGCAGCCGCAGCCCCCGCGGCGGCGATGGCGTTCTCGCCGAGCTTGCTCGCATGCTGGTCGACGTCCGTAGCGCCGAGCCAATACAGCGAGAAGAAAACGAGGACGTGCAGGGCCACGCAGTATGCCGCGAACAGGTTCCTGCTGGCCCTGCTGGCCAGCACCATCCTCGTCACCGAGTAGACCACCCGCTCTGGCAAGCTCATGCGCCTGTACGCCCTCGCCGACTCGCGGCCCCTAAACGCAGCAAATGGCGAGATGTTGGACTCGTACGCCTTCCTGTACCTGTCCAGGGCGATTCCCGGGTTGCCCGTCCCGCCAATCGAGACCGTCGAGGGGTTCGGGTTCGAGGCATATGCGGACGAAGATGAGGTCGACCCCGGGCCGCCGCCACCGGCTCGGTTATAGCTCGACACATACCGCGTCTTCTCGTACAGGTTGAGGTTGTCCTTTTGCAGGGCGGCGATCTCCTGCCGCAGCTGCGAGACGGTGCGGTTGATTTCGGATAGCTCTTGCTCGAGCTGCGCGTTCCTCTTCTTGAAGCGATCTCGTTGGGCTGTGATCATCGGTAGGATGCCAGACCCGCCACCCATCGGCTCCCCGAGCGACTCGCGCGGGTTGATGCCACTAATAATGGAGGAGGTGGGTGATGTCCTTCCCTTGCGTCCCGGTGCAATGGATGGCGCGTAACGGCTCACGTAGGTGCCAGCCACGGAAGCGCCTGAGGGGAAGGCGTTGGGTGCTTCTGCTTGGACGGTCGAGAGCTCGTTCTCCAGCTTCTCGTTGAGGTTCTGGGCCTTCTCTAGCTCAGCGTTTGTCCTCGACAAGTCCTCTTGCAGGTCTTGCAACCTGCTTTGGAGGTCTTGGTGCGACACCCGTAGGATGGTTAGCTCGTCGCTTAGCTTCTTGTTTCGAGCCAGGAGAAGCTGTTCGAGGGTGTCCCCCTTGCCCTTCGCGGCGATTCCATCTTGTGGGTCGGTGGCCTCGTCGTCGTCGCCGGTGGAGAATTCGATGCTTTTGAGAACCTCCAACTCCTGTTTCACCTCGTCGTAGTCGCTCCACCGCTGCACCTTGGCCTTCAGTGTGTCTCGATCCTCCTTCAAAAGGCCCACCTCGCGCTCTAAGCTGCGTAGCTTTGTGGCGACGTCCCGCTTTACGCCCTCCTTTTCAACTCTCGCTGCGTCGAGTTTTCGAATGAGTGATGAGTTCTCTGATCGTACTCGCATGTATCCCGGGTCGTCCTCGAGGGCCGTCGCAGTCTGCGCCGGCACCTGTGACTTGGCCTGCGCAAGTTCTACCCGGAGATGTTCGTTTCGAGCCTCAACTTCAGCTAGCCGCGCGCTCGTCCGCTCTAGGTCTGAATTGACCATCTCGAGCTCGGCGCTCGTGACATGGCCCCTTTGGCCGCCCTCGGCATCATCTGAACGTCCTAGGCGCTGATTGACCTCATAGCTGGCCTTGATTTCCTCTAGTAGCCGGTCTTGATTCTCGACCTTGTCCTCTAGAGCCTTCTCTTTCGCTTCCCAGTTATCCTTCTTCTCGTCCAAGACAGCCACCCAGGACGACTCAACTTCCTTCACCTTGGTCTCTAGGGTATCCTCTAGCTGTTTCCTTGTAGTCCGCTCAGTCTGTAATTTCGATTCCGTCTCCTCTAGCTGGGAAGTGAGCCTGGCAACCGTTTCTTGGAGATGTTGGTTCTCTTGGCTAAGTTTGGGGAATGTGTCTTCAGACACTAGCATGGAGTCGACAGATGCCTCGAGGAGGGGGTACGGATCGGGGGCCTCTGATATGGAGGTGTAGGCTTGTAAAAAGGCGGAATTGATGGACTTGGAGTGGTTGGCTAGGAGGTCGATGAAGGTTTGGTACGCTAGCAACACCTGTTAGCCCGGCTTTGTACGCGACCATCCTACGAAACGCGTACCTTTTAGCAAACCCTTGATTTCTGATAGCTTCGTAGAATCCTCTAGCTTTCTGAAATCCTTAGTCTTCTGCGCCAGGTCCTTCCTCTGCACGGTTGAGTCCCTCTGGTATGCGACGATTTCGGAAGCTGTGTTGTCGAGGTTCGAGACCAAGGTCGTGAAATCGAGGCCTGTTGAAGAGGGTTGTTAGACTTCACATCATGAATATAATTCGGCAGTCTCGCAGCCTACTTCTCCACGCCGAAATGGCATGTTGGAACTTGTTTGTGGTTTCTGCGCCGGCGTGGCCTCTTAAGCTTCCCGTATCCAGCGCGGGAGCATCGGACCCATTTGCCTCTGCCATGTTTCCATGTAGTGAGGAGTTCGGGAAATAATTCCAGTTTCTGTAAATGACCTGTTCCGGAATGAAAGGCAAGCGTTACTGCATTGATGGCAAAGAAGGCTGCTGTCTATTGACCATTGCGGCTGGGGCGTTGAAGCGAAGAGTAAGAAGCCAAGGTTGTCGGCTTAATAAAGTTGAACGTGTTCCGTTGGTCTGGGCTGAGTCGGCTCTCGGCGCTCGAAGCTGCGTCACGCAGGAGCAGGGACCACTGGATGCTGACTGGCTGAAGCTGCAGCGGAGCTACCGTACAGGGGAGCCTGGAGCCGGATGGTTCCCCCCCCTAGCCTTGTGGACATCGACTCGGCCTCGACATTCCAACTTTCCCCCATGATCCGGACAATTGATTCAGCGCTTGGGCATGCGCCGATGTTGATGACACATTCCCGCACCTGCTAATGCTATAATGTTTACTACGAAGACATGGCCACCGACACCGAGAGCGGCGAGCTATCCCCGGCGAAGACGCGCAATCCTTTAGAGACGGGGCCTTTTGTCTTGCGCACATTGCTTGAGGATGCCCCTCTCAACCCTGATGGCGCTCAAGATGATGTGACGGTCAATTGTGTGGATTATTTTGGTTTGCAAAGCTCGCTCCATTACAATCCATTGAGGCGAAAGACTGACACGACCAGAGCGCAATCTATATGTCGGTACTTCAGCCTCGGAGCTCCTGCATTTCGTCCATATTCCCCCCGATCCAGCCGATCCGAATGGAAGCCCCGTCTTCATCCTCGCCTCGCGACTACGCCCGGCATGCCCGGAGGGCCCCTCCGTGTCCAATGCTTCCCGGCCCGGAGTCCAGCAGATCCTGCTTCTGCCTGCTATCGGCAAAGCCTGTATTCTGTGCAATTGGACCGCGACCTTCTACTCTCTACCCGAACTAAGCCCGGTGTTTGGTTCTACACAAGTCAAGAATTGCAGTTGGATTGGGGGTGTAGACTTGAACGAAGACGGCGGCAACAACGGGCCGTCTGGCGTCACCGTTCTGCTATCGCTAAATAGGAGGATCCAAGTCGTACGCATCGGAGAGGATGCCCGCGTCGTCAAGGTACGCATCCATTCTCGCTGCCAACTGACAGTCTGAACATATTCTAAATTGCTGGGCCAGAAAATCGACTTTGCCGGGAGTACCCTATCCGTGCGGCGGGACAATATTGCGTGCGTGGCCGACTCTAGAAGCTACGCCCTCCTTGACGTCGATCGGCAACTGAAAATTCCTCTTATGAGCATATCGTCGCTAGACGACTCGCAGGCAAGTGGACCGCTCGGGCAAGTCCAAAACATCGCTGGAGGTGCCGATGGGGGGCTTCTCCGGAGTGCGTCGTCAGCAGGGGCTCGCCGATCACCTGCGCCAGATTCCCATGGCCACGCTAGGAGCACGAGCCTGGGAGGATTCATCACCAGTAGCATTCACAAGCCGGAAAAAAAGGCTGCGGAGGCAGAAGACACCGTCTTCCAGGAGTCAGAATCTCCCGCTCCGTCGAGAAGTCCGGCATTAGCAGAAGGGCCGTCGAATCCGCCAGCTGATGCTCACAAGCCACTACCTGCGCCTCCCGGTGATGCCGGGGCAACTCTCGCTGCACAAGCAGGGAGTGCTACCCCTGCAGGACGGACGGCTTCCCCCGCGAGGCCTACTCCCGTTCTTCTTAAGCCACACATCCTCTCCCCTACGCCCGAGGAATTCCTTCTCGTCACAGGTGTTGGCCCCTTGGACCCAGGTATCGGCATGTTTGTGAACCTGGACGGAGACCCCACCAGGCCTACTCTTGAATTTGAAAGATATCCACGCGAGCTAGCTGTGGACGGAGGGTCGTCGGATCTCTCGTCCTCGAAACCGTCTCTTGGAGACGAAGAGGAAGGATATGTCCTTGCCTCAATGGCTAAAGAGTTTGAAAGCGGTCTTCGCCACGGCCTGGAAATCCAGAGATTTGACGTAAACATGGGGGAAGCCGAGCGTGAGAAGTTTTGGCTTGAACTCAAGGCTGGCGCAAAGGGTAATCCAGGTCCCGATGTTCCACTTGGGGTCAACTCTCTCATGAGCAGCGACGAGATGCAGTTCCAAGAAGTGGCGGATAGACTACGCCAGAAGCGATTCTCTCCCTTTTCAACTGGCACTCCAGAGAGGATAACCACGCCAATGAGAAGGTTGGACTCGCGGACCGACCTATCGATCGAAAGGATGTCTAAAGAAAGAGAACTCTTCGACCACGGGCTTGATTCGGACGACGAGGCCTTAGCAGACGGGTGGGAAGACGTGCGGAACAGAGAAGAGCAGGAATATGCCAGTCGACTTGCAAAGGTCACCTCGCGCCTAGCAGTTTGGGCAGGGAACACGATCTGGTGGGCAGCCAGAAATCCCCTTCTTCTACAGCTAGAGGCTAGGCTAGAAGCCTACGATGACGGAACCGCAAGTTTCTCACGATCTATGGAAGAGCGAGGACAGCTACTCGCGATACTCAACTCGATCCACGGAAGGGATGCTAAAACGGAGCTGGAGTTCATGACCTTCAGATACATCAGGCAAAGAGCCGGAGTTTTGATGTTCGCAAGCTTTTTGCACTCTGAGGAAACGCCATTCACGGAACCAGAACTAAACGCCATGGAGGAAGTTCTTCTAGATGGGGGGCTCGATCCGCGGGTTGTCTTGGCTCTCATACCGCCTCTGCGTAACGAAATTGTCGAGAGCCGCAGAGGCATCTGGATCCATCAGGGAGTGAAGAGCACCGTTGAAAGGTGCATTCCGGTCGATGAGCCTGGCAAACCCATACAACCTCTCAGTTCCCTGAGCAAGGGTACCATACAGTTCCTTCGACGCTTCCTTACGGCCTGGCGGCGGAATAAAGACTTCGGGAGCATAGCAGACAAGAACCAAGTTTTTAGAACCGTCGACGCGGCGCTTCTCGTAGTGCTCCTCGAACTTGACCAGAGCTCGCCAGGGGGGTCCGCTCGGGTAAGCCTGTACGAGCTTGTCGACAGCGGGGTGGACTGCTTCGACCGAGCAGTGGACTTGCTTGAGACTTACCACCGCCTCTTTGTGCTCAGCCGGCTGTACCAAAGCCGCAAGATGGCGGCCGATGTCCTTGGCACCTGGAGGCGCATTACTGAAGGGGAGCGGGACGACGGAGGCGAGCTAGGGGATGGCGAGCAACGTGTCCGAACATACCTCTCTAACATCAACAACCAGGCCCTCGTGCAGGAATACGGGGTATGGCTTGCGACTCGTAACCCGAAGCTGGGCGTCCAGGTGTTTGCCGATGACAAGGGACGGGCTAAGTTTGACCCAACCGAAGTCATCAATCTCCTTCGAGAAGAAGCTCCTGACGCCGTTAAATATTACCTTGAGTACCTGGTCTTCAGCAAGGGCCACACCGCCTATGTCAACGAACTCATCACATACTACCTAGACATTGTCATCGATGACCTCGAGTCATCAGCAAGCGCGCGGGAAACCGTGACCGCCTCCTACGAGGCGTATCGAGCGCTACGTCCCCCCAAGCCAACGTACCGGCAATTCCTCACCGACAACGCCCCGCCCGGCGACGAAGTCTGGCAGAGCCGGCTGCGCCTTCTACAGCTCCTCGGCGGCGCGCACGAGTACGACTCCAAGGCCATCCGGAGCCGGATCACGACCACCTTCCCGGGCGATTCGGAGGACCAGCTGCTCGTGCCCGAGGCCATAATTCTGAACGGCCGCGAGCGGCAGCACGACGACTCGCTGCGTCTCCTCGTGCACCGCCTAGGGGACTACGACACGGCCGTCTCGTACTGCCTCCGCGGCGGCGGCAGCATCTACACACCGACCCCCGGCCGGCGGGAGAGCATGCCGTCCCAGGAGACGCAGACGCACCTCTTCCGCGTGCTGCTGAAGGAGTTTCTGGCGCTTGAGGACATCAGCGACCGCGTGGAGCAGACGGGCGCGCTGCTGCAGCGGTTCGGCGGGTGGTTCGACGTGCTAGAGGTGCTGGCGCTGATCCCGGATAGCTGGTCCGTCGACATCACGACGGAGTTCCTTGTCGCGGCGCTGAGGCGGCTGGTTAGGGAGAAGCATGAGAGTATGCTTGCGAGGTCGTTGAGCTCGGCGGAGAATCTGAGGGTTAACTATGACCGTATTGTGAAGGTTGATGAGATGGGCCCTGTTGTAGATGCGGGACAGTGAGGAGAGACGCGAGTTAAGGGCGTGTATAACGAGCTACCACGATTTGTCTTGATAGCAATTCTAGGATCGGATATAAAGCGAATTAGGTAGGTAGACAATGTCCAGGCAAGGGCGGATTTGTAATTTCTGATCTCAGAAATTGCCGGCTATGACTTCATTCCTAAGTGGACCCTTTTTCTTCCCAAGTAGCCAACTGCGAGGCCCTCATGGAGCCTTGAGAGATCTAGGTTAGGAAGGCTCGTATGCCACGGGAATTAAACTCTGTACAGGTACAATACGCTTGTGTCGGAACTTCCAATTACCAAGTCGAGGGCGTTATGAGATTTCAGCGGCTCGGCGACAGCAAGTCAAGGTGCTTCTCTCTGGGATCGCATTGCTGTCCATCAACAACTACCGTCGCATATATTCAACGAGCACCTAGGCAGATATGTAGTAGCTAGTCATGGTTCTGCTCAAGCCCGGGGACTTATTGACTCATGTCCTCGTTTCTGCGTAGCTTGTGTCCGTGTGCCAACAGGTGTGCCAGTGTCAACAGGTGTGCCAATAAACAGGTACCCAGATAGTGAAGAGGATGCCAGAGATAATCTCAGATAGACGACATCAAAAATAACCCTTTTCAGCAAACAAACATGGTTTTCAACCCTTCCCCTTCATGTGACCTCATCCTCAGCGGAGCCTATAGTTCCTATCAGCAATTATGTCGTGGCTCCCCTGGGGCACTTCGCTGTCATTACCTTCAATGACAGGCCGCAACTCCCGTGTCACGGTGAAGGCGTCGCTCACCACGGCACCGCCGCGTTGCGCGTTCAAAGCAGCACGAGCTGCTGAGATCAGGCTGACTTTCCCGGGGAACAGAACGGATGTACTCCTTCCTGTAGCTGGGACCTCGGGGGCGGCTCCCGCCATGGGAGTACTGCTGGATTGGTACCCAGTTGCGCTCGTCATGCGCATGCTGGCGGTATGGTCGAGATTCTGGGGAGGCGGAGCAACTGATGGGAAAGGCGGCTTGAACGGTTCGTTGTGACGAAAAGCGCTGCTCTGCGCGTAGCTTTGGCCCTGGAAGGCTCCAGATCCACACTCCTTGCAGGTATGCACCAGTCCCGCGAGATCAGCACTGCGCGGCATCACCATTCCCATCGCCGCCGGTCTGTGGCCCCATTGGCCTCCTAGCCCCGGCCCCGTCGCCGTCGCCGTCGCTGCGGCGGCGCCGTCATAACCCGGCATCGCGGCAGAGCGCGTGTCCGCCGCGTGGACCATGCGGCGCATCTCGCTCAGGCGGCGCTCGGTCGGGACGACGATGGTCATCGACTCGGGCTGCCAGTCCATCTCCTCGATCGTGGAGCCGTCGCCGACGCCGACGTCGTCGGCCCACGCGTCGAGGGCCGCCCGGTCGCGCCGCATGCCGGCGAGCAGGCTACCGTACAGCCGGCTGTTGGCGGCGCGGATGACCGCGCAGGCGGCGCAGGCGGGCGTGGCCGGGCGGATGGAACGGCGGACGGAGGGGTGCGAGAAGGAGGTGGTTGCTTGCGGCGTCGACGGGCGGCGGTGGGGTTGGCGGGATGGGCGGCAGATCGAGGATTTGCGGGGGTAGTCGGATATGGGGTAGGGGACGAGTGGTCTGCTTCGCGAGCTTCCGGGTGTCGGAATACCGTCACTACGAGCTCCGGGGCTGCGGAGGTCGCGTCGGGCGGGAGTGCGGCGGTTGCGGGCTGGACCGTGTGGTCTTGTTAGACGGTCGGCGGTGGGCTCGTCGTCATCAGCTACGGCGGCCCTGATGCCCCCAGGTTCGTTTTCCTCCTGAGGGTCTCGGCCCCGGAGCCGTAAGTGTTTTGGCCTATGTTTAGATCCTCTCGACATGCTTTTGGCGGATTGGGCAGAATGACGGGAGATCAGGGGCTAGCAACTCTAAGGACCTAGAACGACTTCTCGACAGGCCAAGAACGAGGCTGCGTTCGCTCTCCTCGCAGAGTGGGAGGCCGCGCAAGGGCTGATATATGCCAAGTGAGCAGTCATTGTTACGGATGGACGGTACCGATGTCAAAAGGAAGCTTTCAAGGGCCATGGCGAGGGGTGGACGGTGATGGAAGGCCTTGTGAAAGTAAGTCCCACTTCGGCCTGGATCAAGATGCCCAACGAGATGGAGAGCGGACCGAGACAGGACAGCCGAGAGACAAAGGGGTGGTGTAGGCATCGAAGACAATTTCACCAAGTTTAGAAACTTCTTTTGTTCGAGAGTTGGCTAGCTATTGCTTGCAACTTCCAACTCAATGTATCAGACAAGGTAGGAAACCAGTTCCTGCGTTTCAACCCCCAAGACCGAACCTCCAAGTGGAGACAGACACGCTGAGAAGCCCAGTTCCAAGAACTCTTGGATTGGCAGATAGATTGGCCGTTGAGAGGATTAGGAGAAGGAGTCCGGGAAACTAGGAAGTTCAGAAACTCGAAACTGGAGGCCTGCCTTGGGGGGGCGGGGGCTGGGATGGAGGGCTCGAATACTTCCACTTGACGCTCAGGAACTTGAGGATATTCTGGGCTCACTTGAGCTATGACCGCCCCTGGGCACTGATGCTATTTTTCTTGGCCATACGAAGCACGAATAGACAGCACGAGCTGCTGGCAGGGGCATCAAGATAGCCTTCCTTGTCACCGCCAACCGCTGACAGCATCTGACAGCCGCTCCTCATGATGCGGGTGCAGGGATAACAATCCCCAAGCTCAACAACAGGAGGGGGGAGAGAGAGCTCTCTGTACGCATAAAACTTCGCCTCTTCCTTCAATACCTGTGCCACGAAGCAGACGGTGCATGCCTGGGGGCGCGTGTGCTGGTGACCCAAACAGTTTTAAAAGGCCCGGGGCTCTGCCTGTGGAGTTTTGTCGTCTGTTCTGCGTTTTCCGTGTCCCGTCTCTCAGTGAGTAGCATCCTCCGTCCCCAGTCAGCCTAGCCCTTGCATATTCTCGTCCCGCCTCTCACCGCCCGATTGGGAAAGCACCGCCGTGATGGTTCTGACGAGAAAGAGGGTCGAAGCGTGCATGCAGTTGCGGGCGGTAGCGAGCGAGAGTTCCCGCCGCAACTTTTTTTTTTTCAGCCTCCTTTTGTAACGAACGAACGGGAAGGGCGGCGAGGTTTTTTGGATGCTGGATGAGGGGTAAGGGTGATGGACTGGGGATTGCAGAAAAGCCTCCACCTTAAATGTAACCCCCCTCAACCCGTGTTCATCACATCAGAACCAGGTTTGTGAGGTGCCCGGACGGCCGTGCTGTGTTCTTCTCACAGTTAATTATTACACCATAATCCGCAATTCGACAGAGATTACGTGGTTAAGCCCTCCAGCATCCCGCGATCTAGGGTTTCGTCAGGGCGTGGCCTTCTCAAGAGGAACAGGAGGCGGCCAGGGAGAGGGGGTCTCACCAGGGTTTACTTCATACCCTTTTGCAGTTCAGGCTTCCAATACAGATTAATCAGGCATTGAATAAGCCGCGTCAGCCCGCTCCATCGCAATATTTGCAGATTGATCACAGAGCCATAGCCTGTAGCCAATCCTGTTTTTTTTCTGCACGGCAGATACTTCCTTCTGCACTGCCGTCAACCCCAATCAACAACATCGACAAGGTTGGACGCGGACCGTGGCCACCGTCAGAGAGCGCGGGGTTCTGCTCCAGCAAGTCGACTGCCAAGTAGAACAGAAAACCTAGTGATCCAGGACGTTAGGGCTTGGCGAACAGTAGCTTTCGCCAAGTAGGAGATAGGCGATGCATGGTTGCGTCGAACAAGCTTGTAGCTGTCCACTCCGATCCATTCTAGCCCTACTATGTAGGCCAAGCTGTTTGATGTCTTCATTGTGTGACCCGTTAAGCGAAATCTGGGGATATGGTCACACTGGTCCGTGCTATCGTGGTATCTCTCTGTGGTATCGTATGTATCGGTATTGTGGTATCGATAGAAAGTGGAGAAGCAGCCTGGAAGTGTGCCACAACTCCAAAAGCCCTGCCACCGTTTCCCTGTTCTTAACTGCCACAACTATCGCCTATTACTGACCTCGATCATCCCTACAACTGTCCCGCAGCGGCGCAGACAGGTCACGAACAGCATGCAGTGGGTCTTCTTTTACGAGGAACGAACGCACATCAGCAAGCACCATGCAAATTGGTTCCAAGGGCCGGTCAAGAAACTTGTTGCCTTTTTTGATCTCGCAACAAACGGCGATCCCAGAGTTTTTCTGGCTCGCCCGAAGATCCGATCAGAGAATCCTTCACCCTTGCTATTCCACACGTAATAACCCTCCCTGCCTGACGAACCACCGCTTCGTGATTTCTGATTAGAATCCCTGCCTCGCAACATTTGCGATTCTGGGTTGGGGTGCTTCCAAGAAAACAGCGGCCAAGATTCGCGAACCAGATAACGAACCAGTATAGCTCCAAATCACAGGGCCTCTGCCAGCTTGGCGGGAGGACAGTGGCGTTTCCTCAGCCACCTACTCGGGGTACTGCATGTACGGATACCTCGACCTCTCTCTTGAGCCAATAACGGTGTGCGCAAACAAAACCTCACCAGAAAACGCTGTCGTTCGCGCTTTGAACTCATTACGCACCGCGTCAACTCTCGGGCCTTCGAAATAGCGTCGGACCCAGAACCGGAAATGATGAGCATCTAATACCGGCCCGCCCGCAATAGGATGCAGTCAGATGCAGCGTCACCCAAAAGCTGTGTGTGTGGTGTTTGTGTGACGGGCCCTGCATGGCCAGTGCAGACTTTTACCGTCTGCATGTTGGGTCGTTTTCGCACCAGGCATTTTCAAGACGTTTTCGTGTGGCACAGCACGCGCGAGCGCGCATACAACCAACCATGCTTCCTCCAATGCGCAATGGCGGCGGGCGTGTGGTTCGTTTGCACCAGTTCTCTTTCCCAAATTACGAATTCGGACGGCTTCTCCTAACCGTCGTCGCTGCCATCGGCCTTGGTATTAGGTGTTGGGCGCTTAAAATTGCTTTGTCAAGCAAGCAAACCCTTTGTTTTTTTTTTGGCCGTTGGATTGAACAAACACACGAGTGTGCGTCGGGCCGAGCGTGGCGGCTGAATTTGTTACGGCCTGGGCCGGTCTCTTCAAACAGCCTCCCAGCGCCGAGCCGCAAACCGCAAACTGCACCGGTATCATGTGGGGGAATACTGCTGATTATCAGGCGCTCGCGGAGGGAGGGTTGGGAGCGATCGCACGGTCTATACGCTTGTTGTTCCTTTCGAGCAAGACTACGCATAGCTCCCGCGATGATGGCTGATATTGCGCACAGGAGGCGTTCATCCACCTGCGGGACATCGCTATTTCAAGGGCCCGGACTGCTGGCCAGGAGTGCTCGTCAGATGCCCCATCAATTGTTTGGTACGTCCGTACCAGGGTTCGAGGCCTGGTCTTCCCCAACAGTTGACATATCGAATTGGGAAGAACCCATGTAAGCCACATATCTGTCGCCTATCTCCCGGCCCGCCAGCCACTCGATTGTCAGCTATCCATTGTTCAGAGGAGTCAACCTCGAGCCCCGGCCTTCTCCTGGAGGGCCTGCCTGCTTCTCGGTCTGGCTCGACAAGGGTTTCAGGTCTTGGGTGCAGTGGGACTCGCCGTCTGTTCTGGGGTTAGGGGAGTGGAACCCCCTGTCCGACGGTAGCACCCCTGTGCAGAGAGGTGGAACCCCTGACGAAAAGTAGTGATACATGTGAACAGGCACCCCGGCCCTCATCTTACCCCGCGAAAAATAGGCTTGCCCAGATGTAGCGTAGTGTATATCTGCACCCCTGCACCTGCATGGTACCTTCCGGGGGCATGGTACGTACCCCTCAGGTAGGTATCCGACATGTACGAGGTGCAGCACATGGCGACTTCCCGGTCCATGTACGTTGCCGACAGTCACGAGTCTCTCGCCCAACATTGGACATAATACACTACACGACTAGCTGGCTTTTACACACTTTGGAGCCGGACAGGTGTGTGTGGCCAATCCGGGCACACACACTCACTCATCAACCTACAGGCTCTTTACGGACCTACCCCTTCGGCTGCGCTTGCATTTTCCCGTCTTGAATGGCGGTTTTACGGTTCAAATGAATGCGCTCCCCATTGCGTTGGGAAGAAGCCAGCTGCCCACTGCCAACCGGCTCCTTTTCCCCCCTTTCCCCAACGCCCTTCTTACACGCGCAATCACCGAGTCAGTCTCGTCCTGGCCTGAGGGTTGTGTCCGTCCCTGCCCCACCACCGCCGTGTGCGAACACCCTCCCTGCAAGGTGGGACTCTCTCACTCTCTCTGCTCGATCATCCTTGCCAGGAACCCGCATTAAGATCTGTCCCTCCCCATGTTTGTTCGCTCGGGCGCCGACTTTGAACAAGGGCCACCCACCCTGGAACAGCGCCTCTTCCTTCTTCTTCTTCTCCCCCTCGACGGAGAATCTGGTCTAAACATCCAAACCCCCCCCCCCCCCCCCCCCCCCCCCCCCCCCCCCCCCCGCCCCCTCCC
>Ga0164242_10006084_pt1 | contig 13333 bp, 10 predicted proteins | sample OricomgcompostMG_FD_108783 | JGI IMG/M metagenome (GOLD analysis project Ga0164242, IMG submission 108783) | Miracle-Growth compost microbial communities from Emeryville, California, USA - Original compost - Miracle growth compost (MG) ...
AAAGCATTAGTAACTGGCACCTACAGCGCTTACTTCTCAACGTTTGATGGCAAGAACTGGCTAGATAATCAAACACTGCCGCTTGAAACGGGTAGTGAAGCGAAGAGCCTAAGCTTTACGGTTCAATAACCGAAGAAGCTCATTGATTTCTTGAGTAAAATTTACCTGCGAGAATAGAGTTTTCGCATGTGCCTGTAAATGTTTAGCCTTCTTCTGGGCTACCGAATAGTCTTTGTACGCTTCTAAAATCCGTTCTACATATTCATCTACGTTTTCAGGGTCATCTACTAGGTAGCCATCTGTGCCGATAAAACCCGGCAATCCACCAACCGCAGAGGCGACGATAGGCATGCCAGTAAAGCTAAACTCAACGGGTGTATTCGGCATGCCATCAAACAGTGAGGTATAAAGATAAATATCGTAGTCATCAACCTTAATACTGACCGGCCTATCAAATGCACCTCGGTAGCGTATTTTTTCGGAGGTTCTAAGACTCTTAAGAGGGAATTCGACCGAATCGTGTCCATACATATCGATACTGTAATTATCAGGAAGCTTATCTGCTATGCGGCTAACGATATTCGGTATTTTCTCAGGTGCGAGGCGAGCTGCCCATAAAATCTTATGAGTAGGCCTATGATTCTCGCTAAGTAGAGGAAAATCCTTCGTCATGTGTGGTTGGTGGTGGATAAGAATTTTTTCTGGGTCGTAAGAATATTCATCAACCCACATAGCTTTCACTGCATCATTGTCGGTTGTTATATAGTCAAGCTGATCATATATTTCCGGAATATGAGTATGCGAGAAACCGAAAATATAGCCTGTGCCATCAATGCTCTGGCTATACGATGTCGCAATCACCCTCTTGTTGCTCGCCTTTAAGTAGAGTGAATGGTCGCGCACAAAGAAATACCCGAGCTCTGAATTCAAAATATGGAGGGTGTTAACCCCAAGATTCTCAATAAGCTGCTCAAGAAGTCTATATTGCTGGTCAATACCAAAGCTACGCGTCGCAGTACCGAACGATAAGAATGATACACTCTCATCTAATTTATGTTTCCATGGCGAATCGTCAGAGGTATCGTTCGTGGCGATAACGAGTACATTTTTGCCAAGGCTTGCCATGGTGTTGGCATAATTGATGGCGAATAGATCGGCACCACCAGCCTTAATCCATGGCACGAAAAGTACATAGTCGTAATCGTCTCGATCGAGTTGCTGGCAAAACCCCCAATAAGCGAGCCCAACTTGGTAATGATCGTCAGTAATTGTGTGATAAGTTTGCGGTAAAGGCGCAAGCGGGAAGATTTGCTTCTCGATCTTATGGATAGTACGCCACTCTGAATCGAGCCATTCCGGAATCTGCGAGTGTATAGACTGTGGGTTAACATGTAAAATTTTATGCTTTATTTTACGTGCAACATTAAGCGGGCGTTTAATGGCACTGATAGGTACTCCCGCTTCAAGAAGTCGCTGTTTAATGATTGCCTTGCGGCCTCTGGATACCTGAGTCTTAGGTACGTCGATGTTTGCTAAGTCTAGTCCTTGAAAATACGAAGGCTTAAATACGGGGTGTGCATGAAGTACTGATCTTGATGATTTTTGGCGTTGCCACTCAGACCCTGTTACTTTGCGTCGAACAAATATTGCAGTCTCTGGAATGGTGACATTCTTGATGTCATCCATCAGGAAATTCATGCTCATGTGCCAATCCTCGTAGCCAAAGCCAGGTGAATTGGGTTCATACTGATACTTCTCAAATATGGTGCGCGGTGCAATGATTACAGAGTTCCATCGTGCCGACCAAACACTCAATAGCACATCTTGATCATGGTTAGTGTGACCATACTTCTGCACGATTGATCGTGCATCTCCAAATTCCAAAGTCATTGCGGTATGGGCGATATGTGTTCCATAAGGCTCGGCTAATAATCGCTCCATCGCAGCAGCTAGCCAATTACCGCTCATAAGATCATCGGCATCAATAAGCGATACAAATCGGCCATGAGATTTCTTGATAATGGCATTACGAGACTGCGAGAGATCACCAAAATCCCATTGATAGATAGATATTGAATCATGAGAGTCTTGGTATTTATTGAAATAGTCTATAGTGTCTTTATCGCCACGATCAATTGAAACAAGGATTTCATATGTAACACCGACTTCCTCGAGCGGCTTCAATGCCCGTTCAACTGAACGCATAGTTTTATGTGCAAGCAGGCCTTCATGGTGCGCCGTTACGATAATTGATAAATCAGGAGCTTTTGCCATTACTTACCCTCATCACTAGTCGCGCATATTCTTTTAACCCCGTAGTATGCTTCCATGCCGTCGGATAGCCAGGAAGTATATTTTACGTAGGGTCCAACACACCGTACGCTGAAGCCATCACCAATTCCCGCTCCCTCATCATCTATGTAGACAGTATCTTTAGGATTTGTTTTTGCCTGTTCTTTCAGTTCTTGATCTTGCTTTTGCCAGACAGCATTGTAGTCCTGTACACCAACTAAGTGACTTGCTGTTCGAGATATACTATGTGGAACTATAGAGAGTGTCGCAACCATAACTGTAGCCATGGCGAATGTCGTTAAGTACTGTCTCTTAACTCTTGTATCGATGATCATCCAGATACTTAATATGGTTATAATTAACCCCGCAATTAGAAGTATCTCAGGTAAAAGTAGTGTGCGCGGATATATGTTAGGACTAATACCGTAACCTATCGCTGAGAGCGTAAGGGATGCTATAAGTGAAAGAAGGCCAGCAATAATACTCAAGATGCCAACTACAAGGGTAGGTGCAGCTGCCTTAGGACTAAATTTTAATTTGCCTTTCGGCGCCATCATAAAGTATACAATAGTCGCAATTGCAATAGCGGTTATGATATCAGACGGCCGTAGTATAGATGACGAGAGGGCTGAGTTGAGGTTGTGGGAAACTCCAGTGTAAAGATCACCTAGGCTTGTTTTTGCGCCGACTATTTGCCTACGTGCTGCATTGGCCGGCGAGAAGAACATTACTATAAGAGCAAGCAGTGCCGATGTGCCAGTTGCTAAAAACGTGTAAAAGACTTTTGTAGTTTTTTTACTTTTTATAAAGCTCACGATCGCCCCCAGGATCGAAAGGCCTAAGAGCGTAGCTGGCATAGTTTCATTGTAAAGACTCAGCAAAAAGGTGCCAGAAAAAATAGTAGAAAGATAACTAACTGAAGGCAGGCGAAGTAGTTTTTTTGACGAGATCATACATAAGATAAATGTCAGGTAAAGAAGAACGCCAATGGTGTATGTAACAATTGCTGAAGTAAAGAAATAGGGCTGGAAAAAGAGCCATATATTATGCATATCACTCGGCCTGCCAAAATTGAGCAAAAGGAAGAGAATGGCTGCTGAAGCGGTGAAATTACCGATATTTGTGATTTGGATTTTAGCGCGATTGCTCATAAAGCGTATGTAAAAGAAGGTCAGTGTGTAAAACCATATCATTACAATGAGTGGTAATATTACAGCTACCTTGCTTCGAAATAGGCCATACGCGAATGAAGATGTAATACTTTGCATGTAGCGACTCGTATGAGTGAGTGAGTTCCACGCCTCTGAGAGCCATGTATGTTTATCGGAAAAGGTTTTAATTGCTAGATAGTCATCACCAATTGGCACCCCAAAGTAAGCTGTAAGAATCGCAGTACCCAATCCAGTAACCACCATAACACCTAAAAGTGTAAGAATGATTCGAGGCAGCCACTTATTAAGGTGACCAATTGCATTAGAAAAATTAATCCGTCCCATATCTTCCTATAGTATAATGTATTAAAGCTATATGTACATCTTGAATAGCCTGCGGGCAAAAATAAAGAACAATGACCTACTAAAGCACAACGCTATCTTCTTTGTGGGAACGATGCTTATTTCGGCTTTTAATTACCTATACTACCCAGTGCTCGGCCGCCTGGTGTCGGTTTCTGATTTTGGGGAAATTCAGGCCGTAATATCAATCTTTATGCAGCTCGGAATTATTCTTACGGCATTTGGGTATGTTATTACTAACGTTGTTGGTAATACCCACGGCAGGCAAAGCAGAGAGCTAATACTTAAGCTAGAGCAAATTATGGTTATCGCTTCAATCGCAGGTTTGCTACTGCTTACATCTCTTGCGAGTAGTCTAAAAAGCGACCTTAAGCTAAGCTCTATACTCCCAATCCTACTCGTTGGCTTACTTGTGGTTGTGAATGTGCCCTCAACTGCACGAGCATATATTCTACAAGGCGAAAAACACCTAAAAGAAGTATCTATAGCCGGAATTGTGTATGCCCTTGGTAAACTCATAACATCTGTTGCTCTGATTTACATGCTTACGAATGACGTTCTAGCAGCGGTGCTGGGATATATCGTAGCTCAGGTCTTAATGCTTTGGTATGTGGCACGAAACACCAGACAGGACTATGTGGGTGTTATGGAGTCATTTAGTCTTTTTGGGTCGTGGCGTATATCAAAAGAATGGAAAGTTCTGATCAAAAAAGAAATCATTTACGGTATCGTAATCATGTCAATACTTTCAGGTCTGACATTGCTATACACGTCTGATACAATACTGGCTCGACTATTTTTTGCGCCGCACGAGCTTGGTCTATATAGTGCTGTTGCTTCCATTGCACGAATCATTTTTTTTGTTACCGCTTCCGTTGCAGGTGTACTGGTCGCAACAGTACGGATCAATGTGCCTGCAAAAGAGAACCACTCTGTATTAATCAAATCCTTATTGATTGTCACTGCGATAGGAGGCCTCTGTACACTTGCATTTGCTGTTGCACCAAAGCTTTTCGTTACCATCCTCGTTGGCCATGCATACCTTGGCGGCGCTCAGTGGCTGCCGTTACTATCTGTCATGATATTTATATGTGCAATTAATAATCTCTTGGCAACGTACCAGATTGCACTAAGGAAGTACTTGGCAATAGCGCCAGTTGTACTCGGGATCATTACCTGTGGCATTGGTCTTACATATTTCCATGCCAACTTCTATGAATTCATAGCCGTTCTCTTGGTAGCTAACCTTGTCACGGGTGTGCTACTATCTATAGAAGTACTAGTGGAGAAAAAGAGGGGTACCATTGATGGCGAAGGAAGTGTTGTCGGTCGTCCTACCGAGCTATAACGAAGAGAAGAATATACCTCTTGTCTATGCTGAAATTCTGAAAAGTATTGATAAGAAACGTTTCGATTTTGAACTGATATTTGTGAATGACGGAAGTGCCGATAAAACATGGTCGGCAATTAAGAAGCTTTCCGAAAAAGATAGCCATGTAAAGGGCGTTAATTTTAGCCGTAATTTCGGCCATGCAGTTGCCCTAGAGGCTGGCTTACTCGAGGCCAAAGGCGATGTGATTATAATGATGGATTCTGATTTACAGCATCCACCAGAGCTAATGAGTGAGCTGATAGGCAAATACGACGAAGGCTTTGATATTGTTAACACAGTGCGTCAAGCGACCGAGGATGCTGGTGCGCTGAAAAAACTTACATCAAAATTCTTTTATAAGTTTATGAACGGCATCTCAGACCTTGAAATGCGAGACGGCGAAGCAGACTATCGCCTTGTGTCAAGGCGCGCACTCGATACGCTTAACTCTCTGAAAGAGAGCCCTAAATTCTACCGCGGCCTCGTTAACTGGATTGGATATGATGTCGCCCGAGTTGACTATGTCGCGGGTAGCCGGATACACGGAAGGTCGTCATACACGCTGAAAAAGATGCTAGAACTCGCACGTATGGGAGTGACTTCATTTAGCTTGCGACCGCTCAAGCTTATATTTACATCTGGTGTATTACTCGCCTCTGTTTCGTTTGTGCTGCTGATTGTTTTACTCATAGTGAAGTTTTTCGTAGATTCCTCTCTCGTAAGCTACAACGCAATCCTAACCGACGTACTATTGTTTGTGACCGGAGTGATTACAATCTTCCAAGGTGTTATAGCACTATATCTTGTGGATATCTTTAACGCTACGAAAGCGCGCCCAACATTCATCATTAGAAGCAAAGTAGGCGACAATGAAAAATAATAAAAGACCACTCGTCTCGGTCATTATGCCTGTCTATAATGGCGAGGAATATCTTGCTGAAGCTGTGCAGAGTATCTTAGACCAGACGTACTCTAACTTCGAACTCCTCATTGTTGACGATGGAAGCTCGGATGGTACTGCGGCAATCGCCAAAGAGCTTAGTGAAAAAGACAATCGTGTTAAAGTGCTTCGAAATAAAGTCAATTTAAAAATTGTCGGAACGCTTAATAGGGCTATCGACGAGTCAAAGGGTAAGTACATCGCTCGAATGGACTCCGATGACTACAAATATCCTAATGCGATTGAGCAACAGGTGGCATATCTCGAAAGCCATCCTGATGTAGTTGTAGTTGGTGGCGCAATAGAGGTTTGTGGACCAAATATGGAAGTTCTAAATCATCGCACCTACCCACAGTCTAATGCTGAAGTGAGGGCTAAGATCTTTAGGTATAATCCTTTTGCGCACCCAGCTGTTATGATGAATGCGAGTTTGGTTGGTGATGAGCGGTACGCTTTAAACTGGGCGGAAGATTATGACATGTGGTTTAGGCTTGGCAATAAAGGTAAGTTCGCAAACCTGCCGGAAACAGTTCTAAAGCTACGAACACATCCGGACTCTGTGTCGCAGTCAAAGCTTGCATTCCAAGAAAAGCTCACCTTATACATACGACTGAAGGCTGTATTTGAATACGGCTACACTATGTCTAATAGCGATAAAACATACTTTATCGCGCAGGTCGTGGGTACGAAATTAATTCCTGCAAAAATAAAATTTAAGCTGTTTGGCTTTTTAAGAGGCGGAAAGCCCAAGAGCAATGAGTAAGAGAATTGCTTTCGCATCACATGTTGCGACAATTGATAAAAAGCAATACGACGCTATAGGCGACGCGCTTAAAGATTCACTGGGCGTAGTGGCGGATAAATTTATTTTTGTTCGACACTCGATGGATGGATTGATCGACTCTGAAGTTCAGTACTATGAGGGTTCTAAGATTGTAAATAAGAATGTACTCAAGGTTGCAAAGAGAGTAGCCCCGCTTCGATATATCACCGAGGTCATGGTAAGCGTATGGTATTTTTGTTTCAAACAGAAGGTGGATGTATATGTGGGTGTCGACCCACTTAACGCGCTAGCGGGTATTGTATTGCGCTATCTTCATAGGGTAGATACAGCAATTTTCTATACATCAGACTATTCTCCCAGTCGCTTCAACAACAAAATGCTTGACCGTGCATATCATGCAATCGATAAATATTGCGTAAAGCATGCGGATGAAGTTTGGTCAGTCTCATCTCGTATAGTAAGTATACGCAAACAAATGGGCCTAGCTGATGCTAAAAATATCTTCGTTCCAAATGCACCGCCCGCCGAATACGCAAAACTATTCTCACCAAAAAAGAATAAATACGAGCTCGTAACACTTGGTATTGTCGATAAGCAGCTTGATTCTTCGGGTATGATTAAAGCCATTGCAAAATTAAAAGACAAGTACCCGAAAATTAAATTTACTATTATTGGCAACGGCCCAGAAGAAGCGAATTTAAAAAAGCTTGCAGCTGATCACGGCGTTGCAGATAGGGTTGAATTCACAGGTCGACTTGCATTTAAAGATGCCCAAGCACGAGTTGCGAAAGCGGGCATTGGGCTAGCGCTCTATACGGGTATATGGGGATTTAATAAGTACGGCGACAGTACGAAGTGCCGCGAGTTTTTTACCTACGGACTCCCGGTTATATCAACAGATACGCACGCAACAGTCGATGAGTTAGTTGCACAAGGAGCGGGCGTGCTGGTCGAACAATCTATAGATGACTATGTAGGCGCTGTAGAGGATATTATTGAAAACTACGATCGTTATGCTGAAAATTCTTTAAAATTGGGGCAGAAATATCTTGGCATACACGAAGTGCAATTGCAAAGAGTTCTTACAAATTAGTTCACAGTGGAAGGTGTTTAATGAAAGGTAATATACTAAAAAAAGAGCGAACAGAATGGATTGACTTAGCTCGAGGCTGGGCCATAGTGCTGGTTGTTTTTGCCCATACGCCCATACCCGCAAAATTGTCATCATACATATATAGCTTTCATGTTCCGTTGTTTTTCATAATCTCAGGGTTTCTTTTGCATAGCGGACTTTCAAAGAAGCCCACAGATTTTATAAAGAATAAAGTACTGAGGCTAGCTGTTCCATATCTATTTTTCTCGCTGATAGGGTATGCGTATTGGCTTATTGCTCGCCATTTTGGCTGGGAGGCTGGTGCTGATTCAATTAACATAATGACACCTCTCAATGGCACGTTTATGGCGATTCGTGATTCATTATTCATGACACACAACTCAGCACTTTGGTTTATATGTAGCTTATTTGTTTCCGAGATTGTTTTTTACCTTATATATAAAATGGTTAAGGGCGATAAATTCCTGCTTGTTTCGGCTGCGTTTGCCATTATGGTGGTGGGTATGATCTACAATACCTTTGATGGTGCGGCTCTGCCATGGGCGATAGACACAATTCCTATTGTTCTTGTATTTCTATGCTTTGGGTATTTTGTACATGAGTATTATCCAGTATGGAAAAAGGTGCGAGCTCAATATAATTTGATACGATGGGGTGCGATGCTCTCCCTACTTACTCTGAGTATAGTTTCGTGGATATTAATTACCAAAACACCAGCAGGCCTTGTAGACATGTATTATGGTATCTACGGAAACTTCGTATTGTATTTTGTAGCAGCTTTTAGTGGTGCCCTCGCAGTCATGCTGCTGTTCGAGAGTTTTATCCTTAAATTTAAACAGCTATCATATATAGGCGCTAATTCATTGATTATTTATGCACTGCACCAAAAAGTAATATTCGGACTTATCGGCGTGGCGCTGACAGCGATCATAGGTCGAAGTCATATATTTATCGGGCAGACCAGCCTAGATAAGCTCGCCAATGGCCTTAGCTACGTTGCTCTCGCTCTTGTAATCTTACTTTTGATTAGCCCGCTACTAATACGCTACTGCGGACCTTTTATAGGGCGAGGCATCAGGAAAAATACGAAAGATAGTGTATAGGAAGCAGCGCTCCCTAACTTAAAGAACAGTGAGTAAACATGGTATACTTATACCAACACGTTAGAGGGGTTAAGGAGTTGCAGGTAGTCTATGCCACGTCGGAAAATTTCTGAATTTAGGGCAAAGCAAATGGTGGCAAATGCTTTGCATGCGGAGTACACGGGATGGAGTATTGTTTCGGACGTATCACTAAAAGATACACTTGAGGCGCTTGATGCGAAAGTGCTGTACGTAGTGAAGGTTGATCAAGCAGTAAAGGGGCGATTTAAAAAAGGTCTCGTACTGCTTGGTATTAAAAAATCTGGACTTAAAAAAGCCATCGAATCACTGCGCGAAAAGGGGTACGATTCATTTATTGTCGAACCGCAAGTAGAGCATGATCAATCAGCGGAACGATACCTTGCCATGACGCTCAATAGGGACGGCACTATGATTGCCTGGAGTGAAAAAGGTGGTATCGATATCGAATCAAATCAAGAAAGTATTACATCAAAGCATCTCGACGATAAAACTAATTGGACTGCTCTTGCAAAAGCAACAAAACTCACAGTAGATCAATTACAGGCGCTGCATGTAATGCTCCAAGAAAATCACATATCATTCCTAGAAATTAATCCCTACGTAAGCAGTGAAGATGGCATCAAAATACTAGACTGTGCAATCGAAGTCGATGATGCTGGTGCATATTTCACTCATGCTTGGAGCGAACGCGATATTCGTTCGCCAAAAAGCGGTAAGCAATACGAAGAAGAGATATTGGTACGTCGACTCAATGCAAAGTCACCTGCATCGTTCAACCTCAGCGTGCTGAACCCAGATGGGGCGGTATTTCTTCTACTCTCAGGCGGCGGTGCAAGTGTAGTTGTTGCAGACGAAGTCTACAACCAGGGCCATGGCAAACAACTTGCTAACTATGGCGAGTATAGTGGCAACCCGAACCAACAAGAGACCGAACAGTATACGAGCGCATTATTGAGCCTATTGCTTGCCTCAAAGAGCAAGAAAAAAGTCCTATTCATTGGCGGTGCAGTCGCAAACTTCACCGATATAGCCAACACGTTTACTGGCGTTATTGCTGCGATAGATGCTGTTGCTGATTCATTGCGCGACCAAAATGTAAAAGTCTTTGTTCGCCGTGGCGGCCCTCGACAGGAGATTGGCCTGGCGAAGATTGAATCAGCGCTAGAGGCATATGGGATTCTCGGATCTGTGCATACCCCAGAAACGCCATTGACTGAAGTTGTTAGGCTCGCATTGGAGGAAATCAAATAATGGATATTGCAAAACTACGTCGTCTGTCGACAAGCACAATCATACTTGGTTCACACCCTGGAATCGTGCAATCAATCCTTGACTACGATTACATGACAGGTCGCGAGAAGCCGACAATCGCTGGCATCGTGACACGCGGTGGTCGCAGAACTGAACGCTACTTCTGGGGTGAAACTGAAGTAGTTGTTCCTGTGTATGCAAGCCTCAGTGCTGTGAGCGAAGCAAAAAGGAAAGAAATAAACGCAGTACTTCACGTTCAGTCGGGTCGTCGTGTTCTTGAAGGTATGAAAGAGGCATTCGATATGCTTCCAAAACTGAAAGTTGCGGTTGTATTCGCCGAGCAGACACCAGAATCTCATTCACTTGAACTTGGTAAAATTGCTAAGAAAAAGGGTATTCTCATGGCTGGCCCAGCCTCAGTAGGTATTGTGATTCCCGGCGTACTAAAGCTTGGCGCGATAGGTGGAACACAGCACCCGCAGCTCGTTTCTGCACGCGTGTTTGAACCCGGCGATACGGCAGTTATCTCAACCTCAGGGGGTATGGTAAATGAGCTCATTCATACAGTGACGGGTAGTGGTTTACGCATCTCATTTGGCCTTGCGCTTGGCGGTGACCGCTTCCCGCTCACATCGCCCGCAGAAGCCTTCCTACTGGCAGAAAAGGACACTTCTACGTCGAGGATTGTATATTTTGGCGAACTAGGTGGCCAAGACGAATACGAAATTGCTGAACTTATTAAAGAAAAGAAAATCACTAAACCAGTCTTCGTATATATCGCGGGAACCGTCGCTGATTTATTCGAAATTCCACCGCAATTTGGCCATGCCAAAGCGATGGCGTCAGTAAAGAGTGAAACAGCATCGGCAAAGAAGCAGGCGATGCGCGATGTTGGGGCAACAGTTTTCGATAGCTTCAGCGAGCTTGCGCCAGCACTTAAAGAACTTGCGAGCGATCGCGTAGAGCTTATCCCGAGTCGCTTAATTGGCGATCGCAGGAAATTCCAGCTCATCAGCCACTTATCGGGCGATAGCCTTACAGGTGATGTCCAGCTGCTGGGGCGCGACTTGCGTGAAACGGTTGAGGCTCATAGCTACGCAAGCCTCGTGCTCGCAATGTTGCTCGGCGAGAAGGATATCAACGCTCCACGACTCGTAGAGTTTACCGACTACGTATTACGTTTACTGGTTGATCACGGTCCGTATGTATCAGGAGCACTTAACACAATTGTAAGTGCGCGTGCAGGTAAAGACCTCGTATCAAGTCTTGCTTCCGGTTTATTAACAATTGGCCCACGATTTGGCGGGGCGATTAATGGTGCAGCGGGTGCCTGGCTCACGGGCGTTTCATCAGGTAGTGACGCGAAAACATTTATTCGTAGTCAGGCGGGAGTAATTCAGGGAATTGGTCATAAGAAATACCGCCTTGATCTGCCTGATCCACGTGTCTCGGCGCTGGAGAGCTTTAACATCAAGAATGGCCGATATCTTACATTTGCTCGCGATGTCGAGGCAATCACGACAGGCAAGAAGGCTAACCTGATACTTAACGTCGATGGTGCAATTGCGGCGATCCTTCTCGATCTTCTAGAGAGCGAACTTGGGTATGGCCCTGAAAAACTTCGTGAGCTTGTCGATATTGAATTTTTCAATGCACTCTTCATTCTTAGTAGGTCAGTTGGCTTTACGGCGCACTACCTTGATCAGCGAAGGCACGACGAAGGCCTCTTCAGGATGACCCCTGAAGACATTCGGTATCTCGGTTAAAAAGTTGATCTCAAAACACCCGCACGGACAAGTGCGGGTGTTTTTGTTTGAGTTTTAGCTAACTATGCTATTTTGTAGCCGTTAGGATTCTGCGTAAGCCACTTCCATTCGCTGTTGCAGCCATCCTGTGTCGTAAATTGTGCGGTCCATCCAAGCTCTTTCTCGGCTAGTGAAACATCAGCGTAGCAGCTTGCGATATCGCCTGGACGGCGAGCAACTACTTCGTATGGAATAGTTTTGCCACTCGCTTTCTCAAATGCATGAATCATATCAAATACTGAATCGGTATGCCCCGTGCCGATATTGTACGCCTTATATGCATTTGGATGGTCGAGGTGGTTTAGTGCAGCTACGTGCGCCTGCGCAAGGTCGACAACATGGATGTAATCGCGAACACCGGTACCGTCTGGAGTGTCATAGTCATCACCAAATACCATTACCTTCTCAAGTTTGCCTGAGGCGACACGGGCAACATACGGCAAAAGGTTATTGGGCGCACCCTCGGGGTCTTCACCAATAAGGCCTGATTCATGCGCGCCAATAGGGTTAAAGTAACGTAGGCTGGTGACGTTCCAATCTTCATTGGTTGCAACAACATCTGAGAGGATTTGCTCAATCATGAGCTTGGTTTGGCCGTACGGATTTGTTGCACTTCGTGGCGCACTTTCAGTGATTGGGAGTTCTTGCGGATCGCCATATACAGTTGCACTCGAGCTAAATACAAGCTTCTTTACGTTGTGCTTTTTCATCTGGTCAAGCAGATTAAGGGTCGATTCGAGATTATTCTTGTAATAGTGAAGTGCCATTGAAACTGATTCACCAACCGCCTTAAGGCCCGCAAAGTGAATGACGGCATCAATGTTATTTGCGCTAAAGATTGCATCCAAAGCGTTTTTATCACAGACGTCACCTTCATGAAATTCAACGCTTTTACCAGTGATTTTTTCAACGCGGTTTAGTGACTCGCGTGAGCTATTAGAAAGATTGTCGATAACTATTACTGTGTGGCCATTGTTGAGCAATTCTACAATAGTGTGCGAGCCGATATAACCAGCCCCGCCTGTGACAAGTATATTCATAAGCTTATTATAACACGAAATAGGTAGGGCTGCGCGGCGGCTACATTATAAGACTATCAATTCCGAAGTTTACGGTATAATGGGCATACCATATATA
>Ga0164242_10006087_pt1 | contig 13331 bp, 12 predicted proteins | sample OricomgcompostMG_FD_108783 | JGI IMG/M metagenome (GOLD analysis project Ga0164242, IMG submission 108783) | Miracle-Growth compost microbial communities from Emeryville, California, USA - Original compost - Miracle growth compost (MG) ...
CGATGGTCACGGACGCCGAGGCGCGCCTCGCCGAGCTGCGCGCCGCCGCGGACGACGGCTCGGGGCTGCTGTTCAAGCTCAAGGACGACCCGCGCATCACCCGCGTCGGCCGCGTGCTGCGCAAGTACTCGATCGACGAGTTCCCGCAGTTCTGGAACGTGCTCGTCGGCGACATGAGCCTCGTCGGGCCGCGCCCGCCGCTGCCGCGCGAGGTCGCCGAGTACGAGGGCGCCGTCGGCCGCCGCCTCTACATCAAGCCCGGCCTCACGGGGCTGTGGCAGATCAGCGGCCGCAGCGACCTGTCCTGGGACGAGAGCGTGCGGCTCGACCTGTTCTACGTCGAGAACTGGTCGCTGACCGGCGACCTGATGATCCTGTGGCGCACCGTGCGGGTCGTGCTGCACCCCGTGGGGGCCTACTAGTGGCGACCCGGGCCGCGGCATCCGCACCGCTCATCCACCCGTCCGCGGACGTCGACCCCCAGGCGACGATCGCCGAGGGCACCGTGATCTGGCACCTCGCGCAGGTGCGCGAGCTCGCGCACATCGGCGCGCACTCCGTGCTGGGGCGGGGTGCGTATGTCGGGCCCAGCGTCATCATCGGGAAGAACAGCAAGCTGCAGAACTACGCCCTGGTCTACGAGCCCGCGGTGCTCGAGGAGGGCGTGTTCATCGGGCCGGCCGCCGTGCTCACCAACGACCTGCACCCGCGCGCGATGAACCCCGACGGGACCCTCAAGACCGGCGAGGACTGGCACATGGTCGGCGTGACCGTGCGCGCGGGCGGCTCGGTCGGCGCACGCGCCGTGTGCATCGCGCCCGTGACGATCGGGCGGTGGGCGATGGTCGCCGCCGGCGCCGTCGTCACGCACGACGTGCCCGACTTCGCGCTCGTCGCCGGCGTCCCCGCGCGGCAGGTCGGCTGGGTCGGGCGGGCGGGCTTCAAGCTCGTCGCAGGGGCCGACGACGGCGTGTGGCTGTGCCCCGCGAGCGGCGAGCGCTACCTGCTGATCGAAGGCGCCATGCACCTCGAAGGCGGCGCGTGATGCCCGGGCGCCGGCACGGATGGGTCATCGCGCTCGTGGTCGCGGCCTCGGTGGCTGCGGCCGGATGTCTGGCGGTGACGGTGATGTCGATGAACGACGACGGCCCCGACGGGGCGCTCGGCCTCCATTCGCCGCAAGCGGCTCAGTCGACCAGCGGGGGTGGGCAAGCGGCCTCGGTCGACCCGGCGCACGCGCCGCAAGCGACTCAGTCGACCGGCGGAAGCGCGGGCACGGGCACGGGCTCCGGCACGGACACGGGCACGGCTGCTCCGCGGCCGAGCCGGCCTGCGGACACCGGGCAGGACGACTCGCTCATCGCCGGCGTCGGGCACGGCGGCTCGGAGCAGATCCCGACGGCGACGAAGACGCCGTACCGCCTGCCGAAGCCGAGCGCCCCGCCGAAGGCCATCACGGCGGACGACGTGGCGCCGGCCCCGGGGTCGACCGTGGCCGCGACATCCGCGACCACCGCCGGCCATGTGACGCAGCTCGCGCTCGACGCGACGACGAAGAGCAAGCCCGCCGACACGCTCGCCTACTACCAGGGCGTGTTCACCCGGCTCGGCATGGCAGGGAAGGCCGTGCCCGCCGTCGGCGGCTCGCTCGCCTACGCGTTCGCCCGCGGCTCCGACGTCGTCACCCTCACCGTGACGCCGCACGGCGCGGGCAGCCACTACCTGATCCACGGCGTGCTGCGCGCGGGCGCCTGAGCGGAAGGCCGACATGTACATCACGCTGTCCGACCCGGGTGCCAAGGCATCCGCATCGCCCACGCCCGGCGGCGCGCGCAGCCTGAGCACGCGCGTCTCGTCGACCGTCATCGCGATGGGCGTCGTGAGCATGTTCACCGACATCTCGAGCGAGTCCGTCTCGGCGGTGCTGCCGCTGTACATCACGGCCGCGATGGGGATGTCGACGATCGCGTACGGCTTCATCGACGGCATCTACCAGGGCGTCAGCGCCGTGGTGCGCATCGGCGGCGGCTGGGCGGCCGACCGCACCGACCAGCCGAAGTGGGTCGCCTTTCTCGGCTACGGGCTCTCGGCCCTCGCCCGCGTCTGGCTGCTGTTCGCGACCGGCTTCGGGGCGCTCGCGGCCGTCATCGCCGCGGACCGCATCGGCAAGGGCATCCGCACGGCGCCGCGCGACGCGCTCATCACCGCGTCGAGCACGCCCGACAACCTCGGCCGCTCGTTCGGCGTGCACCGCATGCTCGACACCATCGGCGCCGCGGTCGGGCCGCTGCTCGCCTTCGTGATCCTCGCGGTGCTGCCGCAGGGCTACTCGGCGATCTTCGTGCTCTCGCTCGCGTTCGCGATCATCGGCGTGCTCGTGCTCGGCGTGATCGTGCGCAACGGGCACCCCGCGCGCGAAGCCGGCCGCGCACCCGCGCGGCGGCTGTGGCGGCTCGCCGACCTGCGCCTGCCGGGGATGCCGCGGCTGCTCGTCGCGACCGGGGCGCTCGGCCTCATCACGGTCGGCGACGGCTTCATCTACCTCGTGCTGCAGTCGCGGTCCTCGTTCGCCGCGCAGTGGTTCCCGCTGCTCTACGTCGGCACCAACGTGGTGTTCCTCGCCCTCGCCATCCCGCTCGGCCGGCTCGCCGACCGGGTCGGGCGCGGGCGCGTGTTCCTGTTCGGGCATGTGGCGCTGCTCGCCTGCTACCTCGTCGCGACCGTGTCGGCCGGCGGGGTCGCGATCACGCTCGCGTGCCTCGCGCTGCTCGGAGCCTTCTACGCCGCGACGGACGGCGTGCTCTCGGCGCTGACCTCCCAGCTCACCCCACCGGAGGGCACCGCGAGCGGCATCGCCGCGACCCAGACCGTGACAGCCGTCGCGCGCCTGCTCGCCTCCACCGGCTTCGGCGTGCTGTGGTTCGCCGTCGGGCGCGACGGCGCGATGTGGATCGCCGCGGCCGCCGCCGTGCTCGCGATCTGCGTGGCGCTGGGGATGCTGCGGCCGATGCTCGGGGCACGGCCGTGAACCTGAAGCTGCTGTCCGTCGTCGTCGCGTCGGCGCTCGTGCTCGCCGGGTCCGTGGCGTACGGCGGGGTCGCCTTCGCCAGGTACCGCAGCGCGCAGGACGCCCCGAGCTCGGCCGCGGCGCTGCACGCCCCGGGTCCGGCCGCCGCGGCATCCGGCCCGCGCATCGTGTTTCGCGACACAGCGCCCGGGCAGGACTACGGGCACGTGGCATCCGCACCGCTCGACGACCCGGGCGGCACGCGCACCGTCACGCCGCTCGTCTGCGACCGCGTCTACGAGACCGATGCGTACCTGAGCTGCCTGCAGACGCAGGCCGGTGTCGTCACCACGTACACGGCCACGCTCTTCGACAGCTCGGGCGGCGTCGTCAAGAAGTGGGGGCTGCCCGGGCTGCCGAGCCGCACCCGCATCTCGCACGACGGCCGGCTCGCGGCGTTCACCTCGTTCGTCACCGGCTCCGCCTACGCGACGGTCGGGTTCTCGACCGCGACCGACGTCTACTCGATCGCGACCGGCCACGACTACGGCAACATCGAGCAGTTCGCGCTGCGCATCGACGGGCGCGTGAACACGGCGGCCGACCGCAACATCTGGGGCGTCACCTTCGTGCCGGGCGACGACGACGCGTTCTTCGCCACCGCGGCGACCGGCGGCCACACCTGGCTCGTCCGCGGCTCGCTCGGCGCACGCACCCTGACCTCGGTGCACGAGACGGCCGAGTGCCCCTCGGTCTCGCCCGACGGCACCCGGGTCGCCTTCAAGGTCAACGTGTCGAAGACGGCCACCGCCTACTGGAACCTCGCCGTGCTCGACCTCGGCACGGGCGCGCTCACGATGCTGCCCGACCGGCGCGACGTCGACGACCAGGTCGAGTGGCTCGACGACTCGACCGTGCTCTACGGACTCCCCCACGCCGGAACCCCCGGCGACTACGACGTCTGGGCGGAAGCCGCAGACGGCACCCAACCCCCCTCATTACTCATTCCCCATGCTTGGAGCCCGGCGGTGATCACCCCATGACGATCGACACCTCCCGCATCCGCCTCGGCGGAGCCCCCGTCGATCTGCTCGAGTTCGACCAGGCGATCGAACTCATCGCGGATCGCGCGAACGGCGGACCGGGACTGCCCCTCGGGGTCGTCTCGATCAACCTCGACCACATCCACCACTTCGGCTCGGGGTCGTCGCTGTACGGCGACTACGGGCTGCGCTCGGCGCCCGTCGGCGACATCGAGTGGCTCAACCTCGCCGACGGCGCCCCGCTCGTGCAGCAGGCGCGCCGGCTCACCGACCGGCCCTGGCCGCGGCTCGCGGGCAGCGACCTGATCGGGTCCATCCTGCAGCGGGCGGAGCGCGACTACACGAGCGTCGGCTTCCTCGGCGGCATGCCCGGCATCGACGCCGCCCTGCAGCCCAAGCTGCACTCCGCCTACCCCGAGCTCGAGCTCGCCGGCGTCTGGACCCCCTCGCGCGAGCAGCTCGCCTCGGCGCAGTTCTCGTGCGACCTCGCCGACGAGATCCGGCAGGTCGGCGTCGACATGCTCGTCGTCTGCCTCGGCAAGCCGCGCCAGGAGCTGTGGATCGACCACTACGGCGGCCGCACCGGCGCCCGCGTGCTGCTCGCCTTCGGCGCCGTCGTCGACTTCCTCGCGGGGCGCATCGAGCGCGCGCCGACCTGGGTCGCCGACAACGGCATGGAATGGGCCTGGCGCCTCGCGCACGAGCCCACCCGGCTGTTCAAGCGCTACATCGTCGAGGGGCCGTCGGCGTACGCCGCGGTGCGCCGCAGCGGGCACGCGCTGTGACCGCGATGACGACCGCGGTCGACGACCGGACGGCCTGGTCGACGGCGCGCGCCGGGACCCGCTGGTCGCTGCGGCCCGCGCGGATGCTGCAGGCCGAGGCATCCGTCATCATCCCCGCGCACAACGAGGAGTCGGTGATCCTGCGGGTGCTCGAGCCGCTCGCCGACGCGGTCGCGAGCGGCGTGCTCGAGGTCCTCGTCGTGTGCAACGGCTGCACCGACCGCACGGCGCGCATCGCGGCCACGGTGCGCGGCGTGCGGGTCATCGACACCGAGGTCGCGTCCAAGATCCACGCGCTCAATCTCGGCGACTCGCTCGCCACCGCGTGGCCGCGGGTCTACCTCGATGCCGACGTCGTCGTCGGCGAGGAGACGGTGCGCGGCGTCGCGCGCTGGCTCGGCGCGCGCGGCCGCCTCGCCGCGCGGCCCGTCGCCGAGTACGACACCGAGGGCGCGAGCTGGCCGGTGCGGGCGTACTACCGCGCCCGCGGCCGCATGCCCTCGCTGCACCGCGCCCTGTGGGGCGCGGGCTTCTACGCGCTGTCCCGCTCGGGGCACGCGCGGCTGGGCTCCTTCCCGGAGGTGACGGGGGACGATCTGTGGGTCGATCGCCTCTTCCTCGCCCACGAGAAGGCGGTGCTCGACGGCGGCGCGGTGCTTGTGCGATCACCGCGCACGCTGTCGGGGCTGATCGCGGTGACGCGACGGGCGACGTCGGGGGCGACCGCAGCCGCCCCCGACGGCGCTCAGGCCTCGACGGCGCGCTCGACGCTGCGCGAGCTCGCCGCGACCGTCGCGGGGCCGCGGACGGCCTTCGACGCGGCCGTGTACGCCGCAGTGGCCGTGGTCGCGCGGATGCCGGCGCGCCGGCGCCGCTGGGAGCGCGATGACTCTTCGCGCTGAGCCCGGGGGCGCCGACCTCGCGGCGATCATCGTGACCTACAACAGCGCCGGCGAGCTGCCCGGCCTGCTGGGCTCCCTGCAGGCGTCGACGGCGGCGGTGCTCGCGATCGTGGTCGACAACGGCTCGCAGGACGGCTCGGCCGAGCTCGCGGCGTCCTTCGGCGAGCGCGCCGTCACGGTCGTCGCGACCGGCGCCAACCTCGGCTACGCCGGGGGGATCAACGCCGGACTGGCCCGCGTCCCGGCCGGGCTGCCCGTCGCGATCCTGAACCCGGACCTCGCGGTCGCGCCGGACGCGCTCGAGCGCCTGCTCGGCGCATTGCACGACCCGCGCGTGGGCGTCGCCGGGCCGCGGATCGCCTCGCCGGCCGGGGAGCTGTTCCTCGGCATCCGCCGCGAGCCGTCGGTCGCCGGCGCGCTCGGCGAGGCGCTGTTCGGCGCCCGCTGGGCGTCGCGGCCCGCCTGGCTGACCGAGACCGAGTACGCGCCGTCCGCGTACCGGTGGGCGCACCAGGTCGACTGGCTCAGCGGCGCGGCGCTGCTGATCAGCCCGGCGTGCGTGCGCGCGATCGGCGCGTGGGACGCCTCGTACTTCCTGTACTCGGAGGAGACCGACTTCGCCCGCCGCGCGCGCGGCGCGGGGTTCCGGGTGGGCTTCGAGCCGGAGGCCCGCGTGACGCACGTCGGCGGGGCATCCGGCCGCTCGCCGCAGCTCGCCGCGCTGCTGACGGCCAACCGGCTGCGCTACTTCGCCCGTCATCACCCGCCCGCCGCCGCACTCGCGTACCGCGGGGCGCTCGCCCTCGAATGCGCGCTGCGCGCCTGGCGCCCGTCGAGTCGGCTCGCGCTGGCCGCGCTGTTCTCGGCGCGGGTGCGCGCGGGGCTGCCGGCGGCGACCGGAGCCGCCGCGGGCACCGCCGCCGACGGGGCCCGGCAGAAGGAGCTCGCGTCATGAGCGACGTCGTCATCGTCACCCCGACCCACGCCCCCGACTTCGCGTCGTTCGCCCGCCTGCACGCCTCGGTCGAGGCGTATGCCGAGCCCGGCATACGCCACGTCGCGATCGTGCCGACGGCCGACCTGCCGCTGTTCCGCTCGCTCGGCGGCGAGCGGCTCGAGCTGATCACGCAGCGCGAGGTGCTGCCGCGCAGCTTCGTCGAGACGACCCGGCTCGGGCGCCTCGCGGCCTCGGTCCCGGGGCTGCCGCGCGGCGCGCGCGTGGCCGGCGTCAATCTGCGCCGGCCGTGGCCGCCGCTGCGGGGCTGGGTGCTGCAGCAGGTCATCAAGTTCGCGATCGCCGAGCGCATCGAGGAGCGCGCGGCGGTGTTCATCGACTCGGATGTCGAGCTGATCCGCCCCTTCGCGGCATCCGCATTCGTCGCAGCCGACGGCGTCGTGCGCCGCTATCGCGCGCCGGGAGCGGTGAACGACGGAATGCCCCGGCACCTCGCCTGGCACCGCGTCGCGCGGCGGCTGATCGGCGCGCCGCCGCCCGACGGACCGCGCGACGACTTCGTGGCCGGCATCGTCTCGTGGGACACGGACCTCGTGCGCGCCCTGCTGGCGCGGGTCGCCGAGACCGGAGGACGGCCGTGGCCCACGTCCATCGGGAGCGAGCCGGATGTCTCGGAGTTCATCCTCTACGGCGAGTACGTCACCGCGTTCGGCGGCGATCGAGCGCGCTCGTTCGACAGCCCCGACTCGCTCTGCCACAGCTACTGGGACCCGAAGCCGATGAGCGCCGCCGAGGCCGTGCGCTTCGTCGAGCGCTTGCCGGCTTCGGCTCTCGCCATTCACATCCAGTCCAACTCCTCGACATCCGACGAGACGCTCCGGCTCGTCAGAGATGGGCTTTCGCTTCGTATCTAGCTCTGTTGCTTGTCCCCCGAAACGGGGACGTGTTACCGTGACCGCGAATCTGGGCATTACTCACCTTTGCCTTCCCCGCGCCGCCACGACAAGCAAGGACGACGATGCGCTCACCGTTCCACCCGGATCTGATCCGCCGAATCGGGGCGATCGTCCTCCTGGCTCCGCTCTTCTGCGCCTTCCCCGGCGCCGACTGGCACGTGCCGCAGCACGCGGACGGGCATCACACCTCGAGCAGCACGCCGTCGGGCTCGCACGGGACCGGCGGCTCGCACGGCGCCTCACCGGCGCCGGTCGCCACGCATCCGTCGAAGCCGGGCCCCACGCGCCCCGCGAAGCCCGGCTCCGCACCCGGGACGAAGCCCGCCCCGGGGCACGCCCCGCACCCCGGCGCCGGACACGGAGCGAAGCCCGGGCATGGACACGCGCACGGACATCCGACGCGCCCCGGGCACGGCACCAGCGGCGTCGGCACTCCCCCGCGCGGCGGCGGCAGCACGCCGACGCCCGCGCCGAGCCCGACGCCCACCGCGGACCCGACGCAGACCCCCACGCCGACGCCGACGCCGACGAGCAGCCCGACGGCCGACCCGACCGAGACGCCGACTCCGACTCCGACTCCGACTCCGACGGAAACGCCGACACCCACCTCCACACCGACACCGACACCGACACCGACACCGACACCGACGAGCACACCGGCCCCGACGCCGACCGCGACCCCCACGCCGACACCGACGCCCACCCCGACCCCCAGCGGCGGCATCCGCCCCGGCTCGAAGGTCACGACGCGCGCGCTCGACGGCGGACTCGGCTACTACGGGACGTTCGCGAACGGCCTGCCGACCTCGGACACGTTCTTCCCGATCGGCGTGTGGCTCGAATCGGTGCAGCAGTCGAGCGACGTCGCCACCGATCAGGCGGCGGGCATCAACACCTACGTCAACCCGACGGACTCGTCGAACCTCTCGCTCATCCGCAAGGGCGGCTCGTACGTCATCTCGTACAACGACACGCCCTACGACAGCGGCTACTACACGACCGACGAGGCCGACATGTGGGGCGGCCCCGGCAGCGGCAAGTGGTCGGGCAACTACCCCGGCCAGGGCAGCGTGTGCTCCCCGTCGACCGCAGAGTGCGGCTACACGATCATGGACGCGATGCTGAAGGACGCCCCCGCTGACGCGATGACCTACGCCAACTACGGCAAGGGCGTCACGTTCTGGGAGTCGGCGGCCGAGGCGAAGCCGTTCATCGACAAGGTCGACCTCGTCTCGGACGACCTCTACTGGTTCACCGACACCGGCATCTGCGGCGCGACCCAGGGCGGCTGGGGGCCCGGCGACGGCGTCGAGCTCAGCGACTCCCAGTGCCGCCTCGCCGCCAACTACGGCTGGACCATCGACAAGATGCGCTCGCTGACCGGCGGCGCGAAGCCCGTCTGGGCCTTCGTCGAGGACGGGCACCCCTCGACCGAGAACGAGTCGCCGACGATCACCGGCCCGCAGCTGCGCGCCGCCGTCTGGAGCTCGATCATCCACGGCGCTCGCGGCATCATCTACTTCAACCACGACTTCGGCGGCAGCTGCCTCTCGCAGCACGTGCTGCGGGACCGCTGCGGCGCGAGCATCCGCCCGACCGTGCAGTCGGTGGACGCGCAGATCCAGAGCCTGGCCCCCGTGCTCAACGCGCCCTTCGTCGACGGGCTGATCTCGAGCACCGGCAAGGTCGACACGATGGCCAAGGCGTACGGCGGCTCGACCTACGTCTTCGCCGGCTCGGCCACTGCGGCAGCCCAGACCGTCACCCTGACGAGCGCGTGCACGGCGGGCACGACGGCCGAGGTCCTCGGCGAGAACCGCAGCATCCCCGTGGCCGGCGGCGCCTTCACCGACAGCTTCGCGGACGGCAACGCCGTGCACATCTACCGGATCAGCGGCACGTGCGGCCTGTGACGCAGCACGTCGTGCAGATCGGAGTAGCGGCCGCGACGCGGGCGCCCGCGCAGGCCTGACGGCGGGGCATCCGCCGCGCCCGGCTCACCCGGCGATGCGGATGCCCCGCCGCCGGCCCCCGTGACGACCTGCACGGGCCCCGGGGCCGAGGCGAGCGCGCGATCGGCGTGGGCCACGCCGACGAGGGCGCCCGACAGCCCCACCAGGAGGAACAGCAGGCCGGCGGAGACGGGGAAGGAGAGCCCGTCGAAGCCGGCGAACACGACCGCCGCGGTCGCGACGGCGGCGGCGAGGGACTGCCCGATCACGGCGACGTCGAGCTCCCCCGAGATCCAGCGCACGCGCAGCGAGCTGACGACCGAGGTGAGCAGCAGCAGCCCGAACGCGACCACGCCGACGATGCCGAGCTCGATGGTCACGAGCACCCAGGCGTCGTCGAAGATGTAGTACCGCGGCAGGAAGGTGCCGAGCCCCGTGCCGAACAGCGGCGACGCGGCGATGAATCCGGGCGCGGCGGCGAGCCCGTTCGTGCGGGACAGCGTGCTCGGGTCGTCGGAGGCGCCGACGAAGAAGCCCTCCATCGTGCGGTACATGCCGGGCACCCCCGCCACGACGACGAGGGCGAGCGTGCCCCCGCCGAACAGCAGCAGCTTGCGCGCCGTCGACGGCAGGCCGATCACGACGACGCCGACCGCGACGATCAGCCCGAGGATGCTCGAGCGGGATGCCGACAGCAGCAGCGCCCCCGCGAGGAAACCCGCGGGCAGCCAGCGCGCGAGCCAGGCGGGCGTGCCCTCGGCCGGGCGGCGGCCTGGCTCGCGGCCCCGGTCGAAGCTCACCGCGAGCGCGAGCGCCACCGGCAGCGCCATGCACAGCACGGCGCCGTACTCGAGCGGATGGGTCGTGGTGCCGATCGCCCGCACGAACGAGCCGCGCACCTGCACGCCGGCGGCCTCGCTGGGCGAGAGGCCCGGGATCGAGAGCCGGTCGATGAGCGTCTGGCCGGTCAGGAACTGCGCGACGCCGATGGCCGCCTGCACACACGCGAGCCACACGAAGCGGCGCAGCAGCGTGCGGATCTGCTCGATCTCGCGGATGCCATCGACCGCCATCAGCAGCACTCCCGCCCAGCCGGCGAGGCGCAGCATCCCGCTGAACGCGGGGCTCACCTGGTCGTACGGCTGCCCGCGCAGCATCGCCGCGGCATAGCTCACGAGCGCGACGACGACGAGCGCGCCGAACACGAAGCGCACAGGCTTGCCCCGCCGCGCAGGCGCCGGGCGGCCCCGGTGCAGATGATCGAGCAGCCACCAGAACAGCAGCAGCAGGCCCCACAGCATCGACGGGCGCCCGTACGAGTTCAGCCCCACGATCGTCAGCGACGCAGGGACGAGCAGGGCCAGGCCGAGGTAGACGGTCAGCCCGTCCACCGCGTCGAAGCCCGGGCGGCGCGTGCGCAGGGCCCGCACATGGCTCATCACGCCGCGGCATCCTCGACTTCGACGGCTTCGAGACGACGCGCCTTGCGACGTGCGCCGCGCGCGGACAGCAACCCGTCGAAGGCGGCGATCAGCACGACCGAGAAGACGAGGCCGCCGATCGCCGCGCCGCCTGCGAAGGTCGTGCGCTTCTTGTCCGACACGACGCTCTTCTGGTCGCTCGTGAGCGTCTGGATGCCGATGCGCGTGCTCGCCGGCACGTTCTCCTGCGCCTGCAGCTGCGTGAGGGCGTCGTTCGTGCGCTGGATCACGTCGCTCAGCACGGCGCCGCTGCGCGCGTCATCCGCCATCTCGACGCTGATCGCCACGACGGGCGTGATCGTGCTGGGGTCGCGGGCCACCGTGACGGTCGCGCCGGGGTACTGGTCGGCGATCTCGTCGAGGTTCTGCTGCGAGTTGACGGCGCGCACGAGCACATCGGCCGCCTGCGAGAGGCCCGACATGTACAGGTACGGGTTGCCGGTGCCGTCGTCGCCGAGGCTCGAGCTCGCGGGCAGCAGCAGCAGGCTCGCGGTGCGCGTGTACGTCGGTGAGACCGTCACCCACGCGCCGACGGCGAGGGCGAGCGACAGCAGCACCCCGGGCAGCGTCAGGTACCAGCGCTTGACCAGCACTCGGAGGGAATCGAAGAGGTTCATGCGCGGGCTCCCTTCCGGAGCGAGTCGAGGGCGACGGATGCCCAGCCGCCGGTGATCGTCGCGGCCAGCAGCAGCGCGCCGAGCGCCTCGACGGTGGTGGACCTGCCGCTCGTGACGCGGCCGATCTGGGTGGACAGGGGCATGATCGTGGTCGTGATGCGGTCGGCGCTCTCGGTGCCCGCCTCGTTCTGTGCTGCGGCGGCGATCAGGCCGACCTTGCCGAGCAGGTCCTGCTGGGTCGACTCGACCCAGGCGCGGTCGGTGCTCACGACCTGGATGATGATCTCGGCGTCCGAGTAGCTCGTCGACCACTGGCCGCCGACGTTGGGCACGCTGATCCGCACGCCCTGGCGCAGGCCCGCGCCATAGAGCGGGGCGTCGTCGGCGGCGAAGCTCTCCGGCGCGTGCCCGTTGTTGATCTCCTGCGCGACGGTCGAGGCGAAGCTGATGATGTTCTGGTCCTTGAGCCCGTTCTCGGGCGTCAGGATGTGCGCCCCCGGGCGCAGGAACGTCACGACCGGCGTCGCGACCCACACGCCGCCGCCCCGGTGCCAGCTGAAGAACGCGCCGACCGCGAGCAGCACCGCCGCGAGCAGGACGTACCAGCGGCGGCCGACCGCGCTCAGCACCTCGCGCAGTGTCATCGCAGGACCGCCTCGGGGTGCCGTGCGAGCCCTTCGGGGCGCGGATGCCCGGCCGCGGCCTCCGCAGCGGCACCGCCCTCGACGAGCGCGGCGACGCGCTCCGCGGTCAGGGCCCAGTCGACGGTGTCGGCGGCGGCGACCGGCTCGCCGGCCCGCTCGACGACGGCGGCGAGCGCGGCGGCGAGCCCCGCGGGCGTCGGCTCGGCCCACACGGCGTCGGGGTGGGGCAGGTCGGCGCGCGCGTAGGGGTGGTCGTTGAGCACGGGGCGCGCGCCCGACGCGAGCATCTCGCCCGCGATGAGTGACACGTTTGTGAAGGAAAGCGCGAGGCCCCCGCAGACGGACCGGTACAGGGCGTCGAGCTGCGCCGGGGTGAGGTGCCCGTGCTCGATCGCGGGGAACGGCCAGTCGGCGACGGTGTCGCCGTAGACGTGGATCGGCTGCTCGGGGCGCAGCGCATGGAAGCGCTCGAGCGCCGCGCGCGCCAGCAGGTAGCCGCGGCGGTCGTTCGCGATGCGCACGTACGCGGTGACGCCGCGGCGCTGCGGATACCCCGCCTCCGGCCTCCCGTAGCCCGCGGTGTCCAGGCCGAACGGGACCGTCTCGTGCGGCGCCCCGATCTCGGCGAGGCACGCGTCGACCATGTGGCCGAGCGCGATGTTCGCCATGCCGAAGCGGTAGGTGTCCTCGGCGAGGGCGTAGAGCGCGCCACGCGGATAGAAGTAGGGCTCGAAGTCCTGGATGAAATAGAGCAGGCGGGCGCTGCCGGCCGCACGGCCCGCGGCGACGTGGGCGCTCTGCCACGAGCTCGCGACGACGGCGTCGAAGCCGGCCAGGCCGTCGTGCGCGTCGACGACCTCGACCGCGAAGGCTCCCGCGCCCCGGGGCGCGCCGTCGCCCGCCCCCGCGCCGACGCCGAGCCACGGCCAGCCCGCGGCGATGCGGTCGCGGTGCCGCTCGATCCCGCTGCGCCGCGGGTCGTACAGCGC